>JAABUN010005514.1_pt1 | contig 15610 bp, 14 predicted proteins | sample 5559311 | NCBI WGS metagenome assembly JAABUN01 (sample SAMN10711877, study PRJNA513370) | rock metagenome | isolation source: Antarctica rocks | place: Antarctica: Victoria Land, Siegfried Peak sud
GCAAGGCTTATGAGGGCCAGGGGGATTATAAGACAGCGAATGCCTTATTAAACCGGTACTACCAGGTCAGGGATAGTTTGAATAAGCTGAACTATAATGCAAAGGTTGCTTTTATGGAGGTGCAAAAGGAAAAGATGCAAGTACAAAATGAAAGAAAGCTAAACCGGCAATTATTGGATAAGCATCGGTTATATAGCATCATAATCATCATAATTTTAATTTCTATTGGCATTTATTTCCTTGACCGGTACCGTTTACGGCAATCACAATTACAGAATCAATTAGCAAGAGAAAAGACTGACAAAATATTAGCGGAGACAGGCTACCAACACAAATTAAATGAGCTAACATTTTCGGCGCTCCGTTCACAAATGAACCCCCATTTTATTTTCAATGCTTTAAATACTATACAAGGATTTGTGTATTTCAATGATAAAAAAAGTGCAAGTGGTTATTTAGGAAAATTCAGCCAATTAATAAGAAAAATATTAGATAGCAGTAATAAGCAAGCCATTACATTGGGAGAAGAGATTGAAATTCTTCAGTTGTACACAGACATTGAGAAGGCCCGATATGGGGAGAACTTCAACGTAACAATAAACATTGATCCTGCACTTGATCAGGAATTTATACTTATACCACCCATGTTGATACAACCTTATGTGGAAAATTCTATCAAGCATGGTGTTTTTCATAAGCAAGGAGATAAAATCCTGATGATAAGGATCAGTAAGGCAGAAGACCAGGAGGTAATTGAAGTTGTCATAGATGATAATGGCATTGGCAGAGAAAGAAGTAAAGAAATTAATAAAAGCAGGATAGCCCATCATTCTTTTGCAACAGCAGCAAATGAAAAAAGAATAGATCTGATCAACCAAACCATTGAGAAAAAAACAAAGCTGAAAATAATTGACAAGGTAAATATTGATGGTTCACCCGCTGGAACTACAGTTATCATTACTATACCAATGGTGTTTGCAGCTACGGCTAAAGCTTCTTAAAACGTACTCTTATGCTCAAAACAATTATCATTGAAGATGAACCTGCTGCAGCAAGTTTATTAGAAGAAATGTTGAAAGACATAGAGCCCGAAGTTGCAGTGGTTGAAAAGTGTTCCGATCTTCCTTCAGGGGTCAAAAGTATAAAGAGGCATTCCCCTGATATAGTATTTCTCGACATTGAGCTTCCGGTTTATAGCGGTCTTCAAATACTTGATTTTTTCAACCCTGAAGAAATTACTTTTCAAATCATTTTTACAACAGCCTATAACGAGTATGCTATGAAAGCATTTGAAATGAGTGCTGTTGATTACTTGTTAAAGCCTTTGCAGGAAGAAAAGTTGAAAGCTGCTATTAAAAAAGTTTTCATGAAACAAGCACCAGCGAGTTTAGAACTTTTACCTGCGTTGAAGCAAAATCTTCAACCAAACAATTTTAAAAAAATTGTAGTGCCTGTTGCCAGTGGCTTTGACATTCTTAATCTTAATGATATTTGTTATTTCAAGGCAGAAGGGAGCTATACCAAAATTTTTTTTGCAGACAATTCAAGTCTTCTTGTTAGTAAGAACCTCAAACATTTCGAATTCATTCTTTCCGGGATAAATCATTTTGTACGCATTCACAGGAGCTATATTGCGAATATTAACTACGCTAAAAAAATTATACGAAAAGAAGGAGGAATATTACTTCTTGAGAATAAATCAGAATTGCCTGTTGCCGAAGATAAAATGGATAGAATTATCGATTTACTACAGAAGTTGTAATATATTTTATACCCTTAGCGGGATGCCTGCCGGTTTAAATCTTCCTCAGAATAACTTAAATCAAACATCGTAGCAGGACTGTGTCAGTGAAAATTAAGATCACTGTCCAAAATTATTTTAATTATCCCCTATGCTGTTTTGCGTCTCTGTCTGTGCCGCAGCCTGAACTTAGACATTTGAAGCATGGAATACTGCCAAAGTGTTATTTAAAAAGACTACAGTAAATATCCGTGTACTTTCTCCTACAGAAAATTAGTTTAAAAATGCCTGCAGATAAAACTCCCGTAAAGCCAGAAGCAGGTTTTGAAAAATGAAATGGGTGTTTGGTGAGATGATCTCAAAAATAAGTATTGGGTAAGGTATGTTTGATAAAGAAGCGAGAAAGAGTTGAATATTATGTACATAGTTTGTCTATGCCTCTTTTTAGGAAATAAACTTTCTATGTAAGAATATCGGTTCAAAACAATCCGCTGTTAGTACACCGCCACTATTTTACTAAAGACCCGTGTTAACATCAGGAATAAGATCCACACGGCAACTTTTTAAAGGACAATTATAAACAACAATATGATAAAAGTATTACAACCTTGCTTACTCGTTTTATTCATAGGTAGCTCCTTGTCGAGCTTTTCACAGGAAAAAAGCCAATCCGTTATTGCTTCCGCGGGGGATATATCCACAGGAGGTAATATTATTCTGGAATGGACAGTTGGTGAGCCTGCTGTAGAAACAGTTTCCAACTCAGCAGCTCTTTATACACAAGGCTTTCATCAACCCTTATTAGAAGTACAAAAAATGAGCACCGGTAAAGATTTGGTCATTGTTAAAGATATAGTACGTGTGTATCCAAATCCTTCTACTGCTATCATAAACGTTCAACTGCAGAAGGCATCGGCAGAGCCGTTGGTAGTTTCACTTATTGATGGATCAGGAAAAGTGATTTTAAATAATAATTTGCCTGCTAACAGCACAATATTAAAAATTAATGTAAGCAGGCTTCCCCAGGGTGCTTACATACTGCGCATAACAAATGCTCCGGGAAACATTAACGGCAACTATAAAATAATCAAAGCACAATAATCATTATCAACTATTTTCTTCAAATTAAAAACCTTTCAAAATGAAAAAAGGGCTACAACTGATTGTATTTTTTCTGCTGATTTTTACTACTGCTTTTTCTCAAAATGTACCGCAGGGTATGAAGTACCAGGCAGTTGCCAGAAATCTTTCAGGAAACATTATTGCTGGCCAGGAAATCTCTTTAAAGGTAAGCCTGCTTACAAAAGGCGATGCCCCAGCAGTTTATTATAGTGAGGTGCATACGGTTACTACCAACCAATTAGGCTTATTTAGCCTGGTAATAGGGGATGGTAAAGTTGAGAACGGATCTTTTAAAAGTATTCCCTGGAGTACTGATGATATTTGGATGCAGGTTGCCATTAAAGATAAAGGCAAGTCTGACTTTGCTATAATAAGCAGCAGCAAGTTACTAGCTGTACCTTATGCGTTTCATGCGGGTACAGCATCGGAGTTGGTAAACAAAAAGAGCTCAGAGATGTCAATGCCTTCTGCTGCAGCAACCACTTCTGCGTCAACTTCCGGTGTTCCTGCCGCGCCTTGGATGACCAAAGGAAATTCAGCTACAGACCCTCTTACAGACCGCCTTGGTACTACAGATGCAGCAGACCTAATTATAATTACAAACAACATTGAGCGGTTAAGAATATTTGCTAATGGCGATATTGATTTTAAAAATAAATTAGCTATTGGGAACGATCTTACCGTAAAGCAAAATGCTTACTTAAACACAGTGGGTGGCATTACCAATATTAAAGGAGCAACCACTTTACAAAGTACACTTACGGTTGGTGGAGCCACTGCATTAAATAATAAACTTGATATAACAGGCATTACTACTTCTACAAACAACACGCAATCTTCAGCAACGAACAACGGGGCTTTAGTGGTTGCTGGTGGGGCTGGTATTGGTGGCAATGTAAACGTGGGCGGAGCTACAAATCTTACCGGTGCTGTCAATTTGCAGAACACTTTAGATGTAACCGGTGCTACTCATTTAAAAAGTTCAGTAACTGCAGATGGAGTAACTTCTATCACGAATAATACGACATCTACTAATTCAACAAGCGGCGCATTGGTTGTGGCAGGTGGCGTTGGTATTGGCGGAAATTTAAATGTGGCAGGTGCCACAAGCTTTGGTAGTGTTGGAGTTTCCAGCAATATTTCTGCAAAAGGACTTAACATTGTAAACGACACTGCAAGTTATCTCGCTACATTCCAAAATACCAACACGGGTGATGGTGACGGTATTAAAATAAAATTAGGAAGGGCAAAATCTTCCTACACTATTCCAACCGCTCCAACTTTAGAATCATCAACACAGTTTGCAGATCTGTTGAACTGCAAAATTCCCGAAACGGACAAAGTAGTGACGTTGTTTAATATTGCAAAAGATGATGCCATAGAAACCGGAAAGACAATGGCTGGTATAGCCGTTTCTGCAGGTAATATGATCATAAATGTTATCAACAGTGGATTAAATCTGCCACTTTCCATTCCTGATATTACTGTACCCGCATTTCATGTATCTGACGCAATTGATATGACTGGGCCAATTAATTCAGAATTGGGATTGCCTATTGTACTTCCTGCTTTAACTGTTCCGGCTGTTAATTTTCCAAAACTTGCAGTTCCTGGTTTTGAAGTGGATGTTCCGGTTATTCCAACGTTTACTTTGCCTGGATTTACGGTAAAGGAAGCTTTTCAACTTACACCAGCAATTCCATTGATCGGTGCTACCACGGTAATGCCTAAATTACCCGCATTTACCATACCTGCATTAGATATTCCCCGGACAACAATATTGACAGGAAGAACAGTGATGCCTAAACTGCCTAAGATAGACCTTACCTCTATTGGTATTCCCGAAATAGATGTTTCAAGTCTAAAATTCTGGGGTCTTGATATTAATATTTGCCTTGATGAAACAACATCTTCTCCATTAAATAACAATAATGAATTCATTCGTTTTGCCGATAAAAATGATGCTCAGGTAGGTTCTATTAGGGGCGTATCAGTAGCTAACTGGTCAGCTAACTATTTAAATCCGGTTTTCTTCAACAAGTTGCGTGGTGCATTTTTAAGTAGCAAAGCCGATAAATTTCACGCACAATACCACTTCAAGCAAGAAATTAGTACTGCTTTAGCCAGCTATGCAAAAATAGGTGTAGAATATAGCTCAGGCAATGGTGACTATGCAGAGTGGTTGGAGCGTTCAGATAAAATGGAAGACATATCTGCCGGTGATATAGTAAGCGTAAAAGGTGGCAAAATCACCAGGGACCTGATAGGCGCAGAGCAGGTTATGGTTGTTTCTCATGCACCAATTATGCTTGGCAACATGCCTGCTGCAGGTAAAACTGACCTGGGAAACAGCATTGTGTTTATCGGTCAGGCTCCGGTAAAAATAATGGGTTCTGTTAGAAGCGGCGATTATATAGTTGGGCAGATCAATATACCAGGTTATGGTATAGCAAAGCATCCAAATGATATGACAATCGAAGACTTTAAACTTGCAGTGGGCAGATCATGGGATGCAGATGAGACTGAAGGAATAAAAATGGCGAACACTGTAATAGGTGTTCATAACAGCAGCTTTTTAAATCTTATTAAAGATTTAAAAGAAAAAGCTGAAAACAATGATGCAAGGCTTAAAGCTATTGAAGCAAAATTAAATTTAGCGGCTCCTGTAAAAAGCAAGTCAATTGCAGCTAAAACACAAAATAAATTATGGCTTTTAAGCTAACGATTAACATTACCCGGATGAGCAGGAAAACATTATCAATTACCGTTCTTGTATTCTTAACCAGCATTTTTTGTTTTGTATCTGCAAAAGGTTATTGCCAAATAGCCGTAGCACCTGCAGTTGATACTGCTAAACAACATCAGGCTGAAATAGCGTGGCTAAAAGATCTGTATGAACCAGGAGTTACGATGCAGGGAGATTCTCTTTTAATTAATACAGAAGCAGAACGACTATTGAATGATGAACAATACAGGCAGACCATGTACCCTGCAAAATATACCTGGAAAGCTGCAGAGGACTTTGTACAAAAGCAGGAAATAAAAAAAGCAGTTTGGTATTTTATCAACTTATATACTATAAATGCCCAGAATAAAGAACTGGTCCTAAAATCTCTTTTAGTGTATGATAAGTTTTTCAAAATGGACAGAGTGTTAAAGAGTTCATTTTATACCTACAGCTTCACGGATCCGGAGATTGGTAAAGTTGAGAATGGTCATTCGGGAATTACGGCGCCGCATATAATGGAAAAAAAGATTAATGCGCTAAAAGCAATATTGTTCTACCTTAATAAATACAGGCCTGCAGACAGGAAAGAAGATACCGAGAAACAGTAGTTGAAGTAAAAATGTTTGTTGTTTAAAAGCGGTTGGGGTATGCTCAACCGCTTTTTCGTTTCCGCTAATCAAACTATTCCTCGCAAATTGCTTCCCTTCAGAGCCAGTGTCCTAAATAGCTCTTACAAATTACTGCTTTTTACAGTTTAGGCTTTCTTCTAAAACGAATAACAGCATTTTTAATATATGTGCTGGATAAACTCAACTCAAACCTTTGCTCGCCGGCGTACACAATACATAAGGCAGTGTTAGGCGGAATTGAGCCAAGGTTCTCTGCATACATGGATATTTCGTTTATAGCAGTGTCTAAAGGCAATGTGAAGGTTAAAGGTTTATTGCTGAGCATCTTCTTAAACGTTACTAATTTACGGTTGTAAAAAAGAGAGATAGTATCGTTATCTACTTCTCCGTTATCGTATAAAGTAACTTTTAAACTATCGGCATCTACATCAATTACGGGGCTGCTTTCAAAAGCACGTTTAATAAGCTTTTCAACAACAGCTTTTTCAGGCTCATCTGCTGCAACTTCCTTCTTCACTTCTGCAGGCGGAGGCAGTTCCTCGTTCTGGTTCTCTGTTTTAGGTATTGCATCGGCTAAAGAAAAATTTTGGTCAGCCTGTTGTTTTACAAGTTTTATATTTATTGCAGGGCATGTGTACCTGTAATTGTAAATAGGATTGAACTGCCCCAGTAACGCTGTATCCCCTCCTGAAATTCTTATAGTAAACGAGCCTTCCATGGAACAATCGGCGCCGTTTTGAGTTTGAGCTTTATAATTTAAAAGGGGATGAGCGTTTAAAAGAATTTCGCGGGTTTGTGGATTGTAAGTACCTGTAATTTTTGTTTTAGTAATAACAGTTCGGAAGTAATAATTAAACTCTCCTGTTATCTTATTTCCTTTTTGTTTTATAATTAGTTCGGAAAGATAGCCGTTATGCGTGCCTGATTTTGAAACGCTTCCTACACCATACCATTCGCCAGTAACATTCTGTGAAAAAGTAACAGACTGATATAAAAAGAAGAATGTAACCAGCAGTAAAACGCTGTTTTTCAAGGGCGGGTTGTTTTAAATATTGAATTAAGAATGAAGCTTCTTGCAGGCAGCTATTTTCATGCCATTATAATGTTTGAGCGCTTAAACAGGAGCAGATTATTTCAGGTAACGTTTTATCTCTCTTTCTGTATCTTTTTTCTTGAGGGTTTCCCGTTTGTCAAAAAGTTTTTTACCTCGTCCAAGTCCTATTTCAATTTTAGCAATATGTTTCTCGTTAAAGAAAATACGTAAAGGAATTATTGTATATCCTTTATCCTTCATTGCGTTTTCAATTTTTCGAAGCTCCCTTTTTGTCAGCAGTAATTTTCTATCGTGTACAGCAATGTGATTGTTGCTTGTGCCTAACGAATATTCTGCAATATACATTCCGCGTATCCATAATTCCTCTTTAAAAAAAAGGCAGAAACTATCGTTGAAACTTACCTTGCCTTCGCGAATGCTTTTTACTTCAGTACCTAAAAGAACCATTCCTGCTAACCATTTATCTTCAATAAAATATTCGTGATATGCCTGCCTGTTATTTATTTCTTTTGCTGCCATAAGTTCCTTTGGTTGCGGTCAAAAGTAAAAATAAGTTCGTAACCAATTATAAATACTACCTTAATGGTAATTATAGCCGCTTTAACTTATATAAAAACAGACGTGCACAAAAATGGAAGGGGCTTAACGGTAATTAATTTTGTGCATGTAAAACAAAAAATTTACAAACATGGAAAGGTTAACAGGGGTTGTTTCGTTTTTTAAAGACGACAAAGGGTTTGGTTTTATAAAACCCGATGACGGAAGTAAAGATGTATTTGTACATCAATCTGCAATAGAAATGCAAGGTTTACGATCATTAAAAAAAGGTGACAAGGTAGAATTTTCGGTTGTTGATGATCCGAAAGGAACAAAGGCAGACGCCGTTAAAAAGATTTCTTAAAACAATAAGGGCGATAGTAATAGTCGCCCTTTGTTATTAACTCTTAAACAGAACCAATAACTGCGCTATTTTATCTTTTAGAATTTTTCGATCTACGATGAAATCTAAAAACCCATGTTCGAGTAAAAACTCACTTCGCTGAAAACCCTCGGGCAGGTCTTTTTTTATTGTTTCTTTAATTACTCTTGGGCCTGCAAATCCTATAAGCGCTCCGGGTTCGGCAATGTTCAAATCTCCTAACATTCCAAAACTTGCCGAAATGCCGCCAAATGTAGGATCGGTAAGTAAGCTTATATAAGGCAGCTTTGCATCGCTTAATTGCGAAAGCTTCCCGCTTGTTTTAGCCAGTTGCATTAAACTAAAGGCGCTTTCCATCATACGTGCTCCACCACTTTTACAAATAACGAGGTAAGGCAATTTGTGCTCAATACAAAAATCAACCGCACGGCTAAATTTTTCTCCCATCACACTTCCCAGGCTACCTCCTATAAATTCAAAATCCATACAGGCTATTACCAATTCGTTTCCTTCAATACTGCCTGCTGCAACCTGCATGCTATCAGTAAGATCAGATTTTGCCCAGATGTCTTCTAATCTTTTTTTGTAAGGCTTTAGATCGGTAAAATTCAGAAAATCTTTACTGCGTATATTGTCAAAAAGCTCTGTGTATTCTTTATTGTCGAAAAGAATGTCGTAATATTCTTTGCTCCCGATGCGGTGATGATAGTTACACTTATGGCAAACAAATAAACTTTCCCTAAGATCACTTGAGGTAGTGATATAATTACATTGAGGGCATTTAGTCCATAAGCCTTCAGGTGTTTCTTTTTTTTCGGAGGTAGAGGTAAGAATACCTTTTTTTATGCGCCGGAACCAGCGTTGCCGCGGCTCGCCTGCCTTTCCATCACCCGCAAGGTTAGCGTCAAGATCTTCTTCTTCTTTTTTCATTTAAGTTGGTTTTCAAATGGCAATTGAAGGTATTGCAATATGTACAAAAGTTAATAGTTGTTAGTTGCTATTGTTGATAGATTACGGATGACAGATGTTAGCTGTTAGTTGATAAAGGTGAATATGTGATGTCTGTAATTTGAAATAAAATTTTTAGTCTTATCCGTTATCCATCAACCATCATCCAACAACTCACAACTCTTCCCTAAGCTACTGTAATACTCTCATCAAGGTAAACATCCTGGCATGCGGTTAATAATTGCACACCTTCTTCAAAAGGACGTTGAAAGGCCTTTCGGCCAAGAATAAGACCCATACCGCCTGCCCGCTTGTTAACTACGGCTGTAATAACTGCTTCCTGCAAATCGCTGTCGCCCATACTTTCGCCACCACTGTTTATTAAACCTACGCGGCCATTGTAGCAATTAAGCAACTGGTAACGGGTAAGATCAATCGGGTGATCGGTAGTTAGTTTTTCGTAAACAAGCTTACTGGTTTTGCCATGTTTTGTAGCAAGGTAACCACCATTATTGGTAGGTAATTTTTGTTTAATGATATCGGCCTGCAAAGTAACGCCAAGATGGTTTGCCTGCCCCGTTAAATCTGCTGAAGTATGGTAATCCACGCCCTCTGCTTTAAATGCATTGTTTCGTGTATAGCACCACAAGATAGTTGCCATTCCTAATTCGTGCGCCACTTCAAAAGCTTCGGCTACTTCTTTTAACTGACGCCGGCTTTCTAAACTGCCCCAGTAAATAGTAGCGCCTACAGCTACAGCACCCATGTTCCATGCGCTTTTAACTGTTCCAAACATCGTTTGATCGGTTGAGTTGGGATAGCTCAAAAACTCGTTGTGATTTATTTTTACAACAAAAGGAATTTTATGTGCATACTTGCGGCTCATGAGTCCTAATACGCCGTAGGTAGAAGCAACTGCATTACAGCCTCCTTCAATTGCAAGCTTTACAATATTTTCAGGATCGAAATAAATTGGATTTGGAGCAAATGCACTGGCGGCACTATGCTCAATACCCTGGTCAACTGGAAAGATGCTGCAAAAACCTGTTCCTGCTAAACGGCCATGATCCAACAAAGCTTGCATACTGCCCAAAACCTGGTTACTACGGTTGCTGTTAATCCATTGGTCATCTATATGAGTAGGAGACGGAAGATGGATAGAAGATTTATCAATTGTTTTGCATTGATGGTTTAATAAAAATTCTGCTTTGTCTTTTAAAATTTCAAGGATTTTTTGATTTGCCATAGCATCTGATGTTGATGGTTAAATTGTTTGTATTTACGTAAGACTGTTTTATACTGCCTGGTAACAGCGGCCTTTGTACAAGTTGCACTATAAAGATTGATGCGGGCAAAGATAGCTATTGATGGGTAAGAAAAAAAAGCCTAAAACTGGATTTTCTCTAAAAAATCACTGCACATCATTGATGGTTTTTAAAATTGCAGTGATATATTTAGTAAAAGTCAATTCTTACTCACCGGGTTTAATTTTTATTTTGGCCTCCTGTATCTCCCGAAGGTTTTTAACCAGGGTTTGTTTTAGGTTAAGTTTTACAATATCGCCCATTGATCTGCATTTTAAAAACTTAGGGTTGCCGAAATATTCTTTCAGTTGTTGTTTAAGCTGCTCAATTTTCTCGGGGGTAGAAATATTATCTCTGCACATAATATTGAAAAGGTCCATTAACCGGTAGCGTGAGTCTGCAACCCTAAAAGCCATCAATGTTCTTTCTTCTGTTTTGTATTGATCAATGGATTCTTTATCAAGGTGCTTTAATGCAGTATTAACATAAGCATTGTTCTCTTTAAAAAATTGTGGCAGGTACAGGTTTTTTCTGCCTTCATACGATTGCTGGTCAAAGTCAATGGCACGTATCCGGTATTGAACGTCTTCTATATCGGGCGTAATATCAACTACAAAATTATAGCTGCGCATATCGCCTAATAATCTTAAAAAACATCTTTCATTAAATTTGACAAACTCTTTGGCAAAACGTATTTTATTGGTAATAGGTTCGTTGAGATATTGCTTAACAAACAGATCGCCGGGTATTCCGGGAATATGTTCTTCTACGAGCGTGCTAAAGTAGGTAAAGTAAGTGAGTCGGTTTGGCGACAAAATATGCTCGAGCTCTAAACCATAAATGCGCGAAGCATCTGCAAGTTTTACATAAAAATGATCGTAGTTACCATTGCGGTTGTTTATAATTTTTATCCTGAAAGGATTAGAGTTGCCAAAAGCACAATATTCAATTCTTGCCACATCCCAGTGAGACAGGTAATTGAGATTACCTTCCGTTTTTAAAATGGCATAAATCTGTGTTAAGCCATCACGGATGAATTCCCATTCGCGCATGTCGTAACGTGCTTCTTCCCAGTAGGTGTCTTTTCCATTCTTGTCTTTAATAGGTATCGAAAAAGTGATCCTTGAAAGATCATCATAAGTAACAGGTAAAATAACTTCGCGGCCATGTTTTTTAAGATACGTTCGCATCTCTTTAGTGATGGGATAATACGGCTTCTTTTTAGAAGGTGCATCATTTATATTTTGTATATCTGCATTTTGAATATCCGTAAACTTCATGTAAATCTTCTTAATAAATAAATATAGAGATTAAGGTTGTACCAATGCAATAAGCTTTTTAAAATATTCAGGAGCTTGTAATAAGCGGCTGCCATACCAGCTGAACATCTCGCCATCTGCCAAAACTATTTTAGTATCCGGAAGATGTTGCTGAAGTTCAGCAATATGTTTTTGCTTAAAAGGGTAGGGCTCGGAGGAAAGCAGGAGAAGCTGACAGTTGACCCGGTAGCTATCGGGAGATGACAGTTGACAGTTGACGGATGACAGGTTAGGGATGACAGTTGATGGGTGTTGATTGATAGTTATTGCGGGGTAACGGTTTATATTTTCAAATATGTTTTTAAAGCCGCAACGTTTCATCATATCATTTATAAATGTATCTCCACCTGCCGCCATATAAGGGTCTTTCCAAATGAGGAAAGCGGTTTTAAGTTGAGTGTGTTGATTGGTTGATAAGTTAACAGCATCAGCTTGAGCATGGAGTGTTGAATATTGTGCATTGATTGTTCCCAGTTCATCAAAACCGGTCTCAATTTCTAACACGAGATATTTTGCTTTTTCATCTTTGCCAACCAATTGTCCAACGTCTTTTATCATTTGCAATGCATCTTCTAAATTTGAAATATCACTTACATAAACAGGTGCAATTTTTTGAAGCTCCTCAATTTGCTCTTTTACATTTTCTTCTTTGTTGGCAATAATAAGATCAGGTTTAAGGTCAGCGACTTTTTGAATATTTACAGTTTTTGTACCGCCAACTCTTGTTTTGTTTTTGAACCACTCATTTGGATGAATGCAAAATTTAGTGATGCCGGTAACTTCTTCATCTAAGCCCAAATCGAACAGTAATTCTGTTTGTGAAGGAACGAGGGAAATGATACGTTCAGGAAGCTGATGAAGGGTTATTGTATTCCCTGCCTGATCTGTAAGTGAAAGCATGTGCAAAAATACATTAGGCTAAGAGATAAAGAGAAGAAGGAGAGAAAGAGGAGCCGGTTTTAGGCGGACGGCACTTAAATTTGACCCCACTAAAAAGATCAAATAAAGAAGAGAATTATTCTTCGATAACTATAACAGGTTTGCTTTGCTCTGACGGTTCCTATTTACATTTTGATAAATTCGACTTAATATAATAAGGCTTATAATTTTTAGATTTTGGGTCCGTACATCCTTCGAGGTTTAATAATTCTACTTTTCTAAAATCAACAGGCTGACCCTCGCTTTGAAGGGCAATGAAACCTTCTGTCAAAAGTTTTCCATCTTGTTTTATAGCAGGGTCGAAATTGGTAACTACCCCGCCACCTATTTGAGGTTTTGAATATTGTAATACGGTATCTCCATTAATAATATGTGTTACCAACGAGTCGCCCAGCACGATTAGTTCAGCCGTAACCCATTCATCAACAGGATAGGTTTTGGAACTTGACTCTATACAGTGGCGCGGGTCTATCTTTCCTTTATATACAACATTTGTTCCGGGCGAACACATATTACCTGTGGGTCGTACAGCACCATTACCAAGTCCTGCCAGTAATTGAAATTCTACAGAAATAGGCCAGTCCTGATCGCGGGGCATTGTTATTGGATCCTGGGAATGAAACATTACTCCACTGTTTTTAATCGTATAAGCCGGCGCATCTTTTCTCCACTCACCTGTAATACGATATTCTACTACCAGATGATAATAAGAAAACGGTTGTTTAAAATACAAATGGCCGAACTGTTCATTAAATTTATCGTACTTATCATATCGTACTTTTATAATCCCATCTTCAACCCGAAAGGTATTAGCAGGATCTTCACCAACATCATGGTGGTTAATTTTAACTACCCAGTCATTAATATCCTTACCATTAAAAAGTTCTATCCATTCCTGCTTCCCCGCATTATTCTTTGCTGTTACACAACCTGTATAACTGCTTATTAAAATTATGAAAATGAACGCCACATATAATTTGAGAATAACTTGTTTTCTCATTTTAATATTTGATTAGATTCAAAAGAAACAATGAGTGAATCTATAGACTATTACCTAATTGTCACTTACTTTTTTTGAGGCGGCAAATGTAAACAACGCCAATATTATCTATACTTATACCACGATCCTGTATTAAATAACAAAACTGACTCATGCTCCATTATCCAATCTGCTTCTATCAGTTTTCTCATTGCCATATACGTACTGCTTCCTTCGGGGGAAAGCAGAAAACCTTCATCATTAGCAATCTCACCGATTCCTTTTTCTATTTCCCTTTCTGAAACGGTTATTACTGTGCCTTTACTTTCTTTTATAACATTCATCATCAAATCTTTAGCAAAAGGGTAGGGAACTGCAAGCCCATAAGCAAGCGAGGGCAAAGGGCTAAAATCATTTGAAATCTTTCCATCCTTAAACACCTGCATCATTGGTGCGCAGTTCTCGCTTTGTACAATTACCATTCTTGGCAATTTCCCTGTTATCCAGCCCATTTGTTGCATTTCTGCAAAAGCTTTCCACATTCCAATTAGTCCTGTACCTCCGCCTGTTGGGTAAATAATTACATCAGGTAATTTCCAGTTCAGTTGTTCGGCAATTTCAAATCCAATTGTTTTTTTCCCTTCCAGCCTGTACGGTTCTTTCATGGTTGATACATCGTAGTATCCTTTTTCGTGCGATAATTGTTTTGCCAGCTTTCCGCAGCTATCTATTAAACCATCCAACAAAATCAGTTCAGCCCCAAACAATCTGCATTCTTCTTTTAAAGTTTCGGCGGTATGCCGGGGCATTATAACAGTTGCGCCTATATCGGCCTTGGCGCAATAGGCTGCTAAAGCTCCGCCTGCATTGCCTGCTGTAGGTATAATGCAATGTTGTATTCCTAATTCCTTCGCTTTTGAAACAGCCATGCTAATACCCCGTGCTTTAAACGATCCGGTAGGGTTGGTGCTCTCATCTTTAAGCAGAACACTATTAATATTGTGCTTACCGGCTATTTTGTTTAATTCGTGAATTTTTGTCCAACCTTCCCCAAGGCTCACCATATTATCTTCATTAAAAAGCGGGAGAAGTTCAGCATAGCGCCACATGGATTGAGGTCTTTTTAAAAGCACTTTTTTACTTACATGATTTTGTTGATAGATAGTAAGCAAAGGTTGATTGCAACAGGTTGCGAAAGATTGGCACTGTTCGATGTTGTAAACTTTTTTACAGTTCGGACACTCTAATAATTTAGCATAGGATATGCTGCTGATAGTAATTTCCATCCGGCTAAATTAAGTATAGGCTATAACCAGTTAGATGCAATTTGGTTATAGCCTATAACTATTGGTTATACATCATTTTAGCAAATTTTACAAAGCTCTTGTTTAATTCACCCACGGGCTCGCTCTTTCTTTGTATGAAGTAGAACTTTCTTTGAATGCTTATTCCTTCAATATTTATCTCAGTCAAATCACCATTCATCAGCTCTTTTGAGATTGATATTCTTGGCAGAAAGCCAAGACAATCTGCTTCAAGCAAAAAATTTTTTAAAGCTTCGGTTCCGCCAAGCCTCACTTTTACATTCAAATCCTGAAGCTTTAGTTTAACTTTTTTAAGGCTTTCTGCAAGAGCCTCTAAAGTACCGCTGCCTTTTTCGCGCAGAACTATAGGGATGTTTGGAATTTCTTTTAAAGTATAATTTTTCTTTTTAGCCAAATAGCTTTTAGAACTGCAAATGGCAATTACGTCGTCTGTAATGAAGGGAAGAAATTCGACCTTTTTGGTTTTTGGCGGCCCTTCAATAATTCCTATGTTTATATTTTGTTCTATTAAAGCCTGCAGTACAATTTCTGAATTACGGTTAAGTAAACTTATTTCAACGTGGGGGTATTGTTTGTGAAACGCAGAAAGAATTTTAGGTAAAA
>JAABUN010005515.1_pt1 | contig 15609 bp, 15 predicted proteins | sample 5559311 | NCBI WGS metagenome assembly JAABUN01 (sample SAMN10711877, study PRJNA513370) | rock metagenome | isolation source: Antarctica rocks | place: Antarctica: Victoria Land, Siegfried Peak sud
CTTTCCGCATCCTAGCTGAACGCTATCGTAATCACCGTAAGCGTTTTGGCTTACGATTTAACCTCATTGCTGGATTGCTTAACTATGAACTTTCCTTGGCTTCCTGATTCGTGCAAGAGGTCTATTAAAGGAATTTCCCACCAGGGATCGAGTTCGTGAGTGCCACCAGAAATCGCAATTATGCCACTAACTGAGTGTCTTTGAGCGAATTCTAGACCAATTGGCACGCCGTAACTATGACAACAAAGCACGGGGGAAGTAATGCGATACTGATGCAATAATCTCGCTAAATCTCGGCAATGCCGCCCGATTGAGTAACGCGGATAAGGACTAGATTGCCCGTGTCCCGCCAAGTCATAAATAAGTGCTTCCGAGCCTTGGCTTACAGCAAACTCATATTGCGATCGCAAGTTAAAGCGATTTCCTAGTCCACCATGCAGAAAAACTAAAGCTGGACTTTTTCCTGGACTATAGCAAACTTGTAATTTTACTCCTGAGCGGAGGTGCAGCGCCTCACCAACTAAAGCATCTTCAACAGATTCACAGCTAATGGTCATTCGCTTGACTAATTTTTGATAAATAGTTGACGTAAAAGTTTCTCCAGAAATGTTACGTAATATTGGTTCTGACTTAAAGCATAGGCAAGTCCTGTGTCAAGGTTGTGTCAGTTTAAGGGATATTTTGCGTCGGTCGCCTCTGGATGACATTACTGCTATCAAGTAAAGTAACAAGTTCCATAACTGATAAGCAAGTAAGTGTTTATGCTCAAAAAGCTTGTTCATAATTTCAGTTCTCTATTTGGTTTGCTGCTACTTATCTTTTCTTTATGGGCGATTAGCAACGAGTTGCGTGCCTATAACTAACTACCGCGATGTATTGAATGGTTTGGTAGCAATTCCCCCTAGCCGCTTAGGCTGGGGAGTGGGCTTAACTTGTTTGGGCTATTTGGCGAAAAGCTAGGGTACGATACTCTAGCTTTTCGCTATATTGGTCGTCGCCTTGCCTACAAAAAGAGTGCTTGGACTGCCTTTATTAGCTGTGCTATTAGCAATAGTATTGGCTTCGCCTTGCTTACGGGTAGCGCGATTCGTTATCGTTTCTACTCAGCTTGGCGAATACCAGAAATCGCGATCGCGCAAACGATTGCTTTTGCCAATCTTAGTTTTTGGTTAGGACTATTTGCCGTTGGTGGATTGATGTTTTGCTTGCACCCAGTAGTAATTCCGACCAAGCTGAATTTACCTTTTCTCTCTGTGCGTCCAATTGGCATTATTTTTCTGCTGGCGATCGCAGCTTATTTATTAGGAAGCATCTTTGTTAGAAAATCATTAAATATTCGCGGACATAATTTTTACTTTCCCTCTTTCCAGATAGCGAGTTCTCAAATAGCAGTTTCTAGTCTGGACTGGAGTATGGCTACAGCAGTCCTTTACATTTTGCTGCCTCTAAGTACACTTTTAACTTACCCCGGTTTGAGTATCTATTTGCTAGCAATGACGGCGGGAGTTGTTAGCAATGTCCCTGGAGGATTAGGAGTATTTGAATCAGTAGTATTGCTGCTGCTATCGCCTCAAGTTCCAGCACCGACAGTATTAGGTTCTTTACTAGCTTATCGGGTAGTTTACTATTTGTTTCCGCTAGGAGTTGCCATTGGTTTACTAGGAATATATGAAATTAATCAGCGCTTAAAGGGGCGTTCATTTTAGCCGACACTGGAGCCATGTGTTACTTTGTTCCCGCCTATAATAAATCATTACTTCTGTAGGACTACCCAATTTTGCCCGTGCGATCGCATAAACGCTTCAGGGGATAATGATTATTTCTGAGGAATTATTATATGTTGCCAGATATGAGCCAATTACCCTTAGCTATTCAATTTACTTCCCCAGGGCCGATTTTATTTGAAATTGGACCTATAACCATTCGTTGGTACGGTTTATTAATAGCGTCTGCCGTATTAATTGGGATCAACCTTTCTCAGTATTTAGCAAAGCGCCGCCATGTCGATCCCGATTTGCTGGGAGACTTGGTTATTTGGCTAATTATTGGCGCAATTCCCGCCGCGCGGCTGTATTACGTTTTCTTTGAGTGGTCAAAATATGCCCAAAATCCAGAGACAATCGTGAGAATTTGGGAAGGTGGAATCGCTATTCACGGCGCAATTATCGGCGGAACGATCGCCGCGTTAATTTTTGCTAGGATTAAACATATTTCTTTTTGGCAACTGGCGGATTTAGTAGCACCAGCGCTAATTTTGGGACAAGCGATCGGACGTTGGGGCAATTTTTTCAACTCTGAAGCTTTTGGTAGTCCAACTAATTTACCTTGGAAGCTATACATACAACCACAATATCGCCCGGCTCAATTTGCTGATGTTGCTTATTTTCACCCGACATTTTTATATGAGTCGTTGTGGAATTTAATTGTATTTGGCTTGCTACTGACGCTATTTTTTCGGGGATTGAAAAATAAGTCACTCAAAACAGGTACGTTATTTTTGGTTTATTTAGTAGCTTATAGCTTGGGGCGCGTGTGGATTGAGGGTTTGCGTACAGATAGCTTGATGCTGGGAGGATTGCGAACGGCTCAAGTTGTAAGTTTAGTCGGTATTGGTTTAGGATTATCTGGACTAGCTTGGCAATACATCTACAAGCGTTCTTTGCCTGATGTTGCACCAGTGCGACAGGAACGGGAGTTGTCCGGGAGATAAAATTTATAATAAAAAGCTCTAGATTTGACTCTAGAGCTTAACCAGGGTGCATCTACCATTTATTACTTCACAAGCAGATTATTTATTTCCGCAAAAAATAGAAAATTAGCAAAACTTTTTAGTGCGATCGCATTTTATGTCCCAGTCAGAGCTTCTACAATCAACTCCAACTATTGCCCTAGCACCAGCAGTTTACCTTGTAGGCGCGGGTCCTGGCGATCCAGATTTACTTACAGTTAAGGCGCAGAAACTTTTAACTCAAGCTGATGTAATATTATTTGCTGATTCTTTAGTACCCAACCAGATATTAGAATTATGCCGCCCAGATGCGGAGATTATTCGTACCGCAAATAAAACGTTGGAGGAGATTTTGCCTTTAATGGTGGAAAGAGTGCGATCACATAAATCAGTAATTCGCCTGCAATCGGGCGATCCGAGCCTTTACAGCGCCATCCACGAGCAAATGCAAGCTTTAGCCGCCGCAGATATCCCTTTTGAAGTCATCCCCGGAATTAGTGCTTTTCAAGCCGCCGCCGCCAAACTCAAAATAGAATTAACTGTTCCGGGATTGGTACAGACAATTATTCTTAGTCGCATTAGCGGACGCACCCAAGTACCAGCAACCGAAGAATTAGCTTCTTTAGCCTCCCATAAAGCTAGTTTATGTTTGTATCTAAGCGCTCGTCATATAGAAAATGCCGAAGCTCAACTATTAGAACACTACGCACCAGAAACCCTCGTAGCTATCTGCTTTCGCTTAGGTTGGGTAGATGAAAAGATTTTAGTCGTGCCTCTTGACAAGATGGCAGAAGTTACCCAAAAAGAAAAGCTAATTCGCACAACGTTGTATGTAATTAGTCCAGCATTGCAGGAAATGGGTGAAGTGCGAAGTCGTTTGTACCATCCCGAACACAACCATCTGTTTCGCCCATGAAATGCAAAGTATTTATTGATATAACCTAATTCGTTTATAAACTAGCTTGAAGGTGGAGAATTGGATTTATGACAGTTTTGACCGAAACCCTCAACCGGATTGAATATTAGCTGTTGCAGCATCCAGGTGTAGCAGAATTATTAGACTCAGGGCTAACCTCTGAAGAAATTGATAACCAATTACAAGATATACCCGTTCAAATTACTCAAGAAATCAAAGAGTTGTATCAGTGGACAAATGGCTGTATGCTTTTTCCGTCACCTTAGTCGGATGAAGCTCTTAGCTGGATGTCCCTAGAGAACGCAATTCAATATAGCTACCATCATCCTTATGTAGCATCTGAACTTGAGTTTATCGTGGAAAAAATAAAAGTCCCAGCCTTAGTTATGTTTTGGGAGTTTGAGAGGTGGATTCATTTTGCGATCTGTGATGGAAATGAATCATCTCCAATTCTTGTAACAACTGACGATTACTATACTAGATTGGCTTATTCGAGCATAAATAGTATGGCTCTCACGACCCTCGAAGGCTACGAGAGAGAAATTTTAACTATCAAAGATGGTCATAGAAGACCTACAGTCCTCAATGAGACTCTACTCAAAGAATTTAATTCTATTCGCAAACGAAATAATGCAATGTTCAACTCAGAATCTATTCGAGAACGATACAATATTGACTTTGAATAAATGAAGTGAGGTGAAGCGCGACCGCGTTTATTTTAAGAATGTACCAACTTTTAAATCTCTATCGCTATTTTATAGGCGCGATCGCCGAAAATAAGAAAGAGGCAATAAATTAGATTAGTAATTAACAATTCTCCCCCCTTTTTAAGGGGGGTTGGGGGGGATCTACAATGTCAAACCTCAACAACAGTGACTTTCATCTCCCCTACAATCGTGCCTTAGTTTGTAGAGCAAAAGAACTGCGGAGCAACATGACACCCGCAGAAAAGAAGCTTTGGTATGGATATTTAAGAACTTTCAATTTCAAGGTTTTGCGACAAAGACCAATTGATTATTTTATTGTTGATTTTTATTGTCCCACTCTCAAGCTAGTTATTGAAGTTGATGGCGGGAATCACTATACAAACGAAGGAAAAGATTACGATCAAAAAAGGACTCAACGCCTAGAAAGTTATGGGATAAAAGTAATCCGATATACAAATCAGCAGGTTTTAGGCGATTTTGAGAGTGTTTGTGGTGAGATTAGAAGGTTGATCCCCCCCAACCCCCCTTAAAAAGAGGGGAGAATTGGAAAATTTGGAAAACAGATGTGAAGTGCGATCGCTTTGCGGTCAAGCGTGGTTTGTGCGATCGCACATATTGTTGCTTCAAGTAAAACCCTATAGCATCAAAAGAGTGGAATTAATCAGGAGAAAAACCCTTGCTAGACGAACAAGCCAAAAAAACCATGCTGCGGAAGATTCCTCACGGACTTTATATCTGCGGTGTCAAAGATGGGGAAGAAGTCAACGGCTTTACGATTAGTTGGTTGATGCAAGCTTCTTTTAAGCCACCTTTAATAGTCAATTGCGTAAAACAAGATTCCAAATCTCACGCGATGATTAAAAGTAGTGGCGTGTTTGCCATTAGCTTCCTGGACGCGGAACAAAAAGACATAGCCCAGAAATTCTTTCAACCCCAACGCCGAGTTGAAAATAAATTTGATGATGTAGAATTTTATCTTGGCGAAACTGGCTGCCCAATTATTTCTGACTCTTTAGGTTACGTTGAGTGTCAAGTTGTTGGTGCGGTAGAAAAAGGCGATCATACAGTTTATGTGGGTGAAGTAATCGCGGCTGGTATTCACCGCCAAGGTGAACCATTAAGGCTAGAAACTACTGGCTGGCAATACGGCGGTTAATTGAGAGTTTTGAGTAAGGGTTATTGACCCCCCTTAATCCTGTCCCTCTCCAACGCGGGGAGGGGTTGCTTAGGACTACTGTGCTTCCCCAATTAATGTAAACGCTGCCCAATCTCTAGGATTGGGGTTCTGCTTCATTGTCTTTAACATCGCCTGACGCAGCGCTTGAGCCAAGTCTTGGTTATTTTGCATATTTTGATAAAAATTGGTCATCAAGGTAGCTGTAGACTGATCTGGCACTAGCCACAAAGACACAATTACACTCGACACCCCAGCGCTAATCCAAGAACGCGATAAGCCAATAATCCCATCTCCCGTAATTTGTCCTCTTCCGGTATTACACGCACTCATCACAACTAAATCGGCATTGAGTTTCAAATCAAGGATTTCTTCGGCGGTAAGTAAACCATTATCCTTTCCTGAAGGAGCAAGGGCGATCGCACTTCCTAATCCCCGCACATCATCTAATAATCCATGAGTTGCTAGATGCACGATCCGAGAACTAGGCAACTTGGCAACGATCGCAGCTTTAGTCGCATTTTTGCCTGTAATTGCTTGAGTTTTTAGTAACGGTGCGATCGCATTTGCTTCTTGTTCTGCGGCGGGTAAACTGGGCAATTGCACGGGTGGTAAGCCAAGAGAGGGCGATACCTTGGGCATAGTTGGATTGCCGACAACAATTACTCCCCGATTTTGCCTAGCTGGTTGTTTTTGCGCCTCCATACTCCGCCTGTGAGTAACTCCTAGTAATTGAATTGAGGGCGATGTCAAGATGGTATGTTGTTCGATTAAATACTTGCCGTTTGCTTGTTGCAATGCTGGGAAAGGCACTAAAAATAAAGAACCTTGGGGGATAAAAATCACCCGCGCCGATGCTGTAGTCGGCAATTGGTCAGCTATTGGTTGAATTAGTAGCTGATATAGTTGCTGCAAGCTACGGCGACTTCTGCCTGGAATTGCTTGACGGCTGTTGTTGATTAAGCTACTAAGAGAATTGTTTTTTTGCTGCCCTATAGGTTTTAAATCGCTGCGGCGAAATACTACTTCACCCGTTGGCTTCACCACCCAAATATATAGTTCTGATTCTCTTAGTTGAGTTTTTCCCTCTACCTTAAACTCATCAATTACTAGAGAATATTCTACGAGGGTTGCTTTTTGCTGCTGGGCAATTCGGCGGATTTGCTCAATATTTGGTAAGGGTACAGACTCTACTGATTGCGGAGCGACTTTTGTCGCAAGTAATTCTAAAAATGCCCGCGCCCGTCCTCTTTCAGAAACTTCTAGGGCGGCTTCTGGCTGATTTGCGCTCACTAAAATTTGCTGTAAAATAGTATATATGCCAGCTTGGGTATCAAAAATAGATACTTTGTTGGCATCGCTCAAACCAGGGCGCAAAGATTCTGTTATGGCGATCGCTTTTTCCAACGATTGTTGTGCCGCTTCTAGTTTGCCTGCCTTAAATAAAGTAAACCCGATATTAGTTAAAGTTTGTCCTTCGCCGGATCTATTATTAACTTGTTCCAGAATAGTTAATGCTTGCTGGTAGGATGTCAGCGCTTGGTCGTAATTACCTTGCAGGCGATTAACTTCACCAATATTATTTAGCGTTGTCCCTTCAATTGCTCGATTGCCTACTTCTCTAGTAATTGCTAGTCCTTGCTCGTAAGATGCGATCGCTTTTGTATACTGTCCCTGACGGCGGTTAACTTCACCAATATTATTTAGCGTTGTCCCCACCCCGGCACGATTTCCTACCGCTTGTAAAATTGCTAAAGCTTGTTCATAGGTTTTAATGGCGCGATCGTATTGCTCATAGTCCAGGTAAACGTTGCCAATATTATTTAGTATCGTTCCTTCACTAGAGCGATTGCCAACAGTTTGACTAATTTTTAAAGCTTGCTCTAAAGATTTTAGCGATTGATCGTACTGACCGAGGCTTTCATAAAGTAAGCCAATATTGCTTAAAGTTATGGCTTCTGTAGCTCTATCCCCGATTGCTTTTACTGTCTTTAGAGCCTGCTCGTAGGCGGATATTGCCTCCGCATAGCGACTTTGACCCTGGTACGCCAAACCAATATTATTCAGTGTCCTGCTCTCTCCGGCGGGGCTACCAACTTGTTTATAAAGAGTTAATCCTTGCCTAAAAGCTTCTAGAGCTTGAGTATATTCACCTCGGTAGGTGTAGACTAAGCCCATGCCACTAAATATTTGTCCCTCTAGAGCGGGATTACCCAAAGCTTTAGCTAAAACCAGAGCTTGCTTGTAAGAGTCTAATGCCTGAGCATATTGGCTTTGATTGAGGTAAATTTCGCCAATACTAGAGATAGTAGTTACTTCTACAGCTTTATCGCCAATTTCTTTAGCGATCGCTAATCCTTGCTGGTAGGAACTTAGAGCTTGGGCATACTGACTTTGATTTGCATAAACTAAGCCCATACTAATAAGAATTTGAGCAACCGCAGATTTGTCGCCAATTGCTTTAGCAATTTCTATAGCTGTCTGATAAGCTGCCAATGCTTGGGCGTACTCGCCTGTAGCGGCGTAAGTTAATCCAGTGTTATTGAGACTGATTGCTTCTAAAGAACGATTGCCAAATTCTCTAGAAATTTTTACCGCCTCCTGAAACGAGTTTAATGCTTGGGGGTATTGGCTGCGGCTGTAGTAAATTAAGCCAATATTATTTATTGTCGTTCCAACTTCTGCAAGGTTTTTAGTTTCTTTATGAATAGCCAAGGCTTGCTGCAATGAGACTAAAGCTAAATCGTACTCGCCGCGACTTTGGTAAATGGTGCCAATATTGTTTAATGTAGTTCCGGCAAGGGATCGGTTGCCTGTTTCTTGATGAATAGCCAAGGCTTGCTCGGCAAATTTTAAGGCTTGGGAATAGTTACCTTGACTACGATAAACAGAGCTAAAATTGGTAATAATAAGTCCTTCCCCAGCTTTGTCTTTAAGTTCTCTAGTAATAGCCAATGCTTGCTGATAAGAGTCTAGCGCTTGGACGTAATTGCCTTGACCGCGATAAGCCTCTCCAATATTATTTAATAGAGTTCCTATAGTGGAATTATCTTTATTGCCATTGTTACGCGCGATCGCCAAGGCTTGTTGTAAGCTTGTTAGTGCCGCAATATATTCTCCTCTCTGTAGTTGCTGTGTGCCAATTTGCGCTGGAGTTGCTTGGCTAGTTGCTTGGCTATTTGCGCCAACCGTTAGAGTTTCTGTAGCTTGTGGTACTTGGGTTACAAGGAGCTTAAAGGAATTTAAAAACCTATTAGTGTCTTGAGCAAGAATTAATTTTGGATCTGCTGATACAACTATTTGCTGATACAAACGTCGCTTTACCCAATAGATTCTAGTTTTGTAAGTTAATCCCTCTAAGTCTACAAACTCAATTTCTTTACCAACATAGCCATTTATTGTAATGCTGCGCTCTCTTTTTAACTTACCTTTGCCAACAACACTATCACGTACCGATTTAAGCAACTCATCTATCTGCTGGGAATTAAAATTACTAGGAGTATTAGGAAAATCTGCATAACTAATTCCGTAAGTGCCATTTTTTACATCAAAAAAAAAGTTGTGTAAAGTACCAGCACCCGCTTCCATGCCTATAGACTCTGTAGTTTCCCTAGGCTTACCAGGCAATAAAACTGAAAATTCACCAGCTTGCACTGTGAATTCTTGCCACTTTGATGAATTAATATTAGTTTGAGCTTGGACGCTAGAGTTATTACTATTTATTAACAAAAAGGAGGAAGAAGAGAAAGATAAGGTAGCAGCAAGAATCAATCTGCTAAATTTATTTATATAATGGTGCATGATATTAATCTTCCTTGCCTCTAGTTAGAGTTTTGATTATCTAGATCTAGTTATAACTTTTAGATGGGACTCTTCCTAAAGATACGAATGGCTACACACATTACTGATATATTGCAAAGGCAAGTGACACCTTTAATAAAGCCGTGAAAGCAATCTATCCTGGAAGCTTCGACCCCATTACTCTAGGACACCTTGATATTATTGAGCGCGGCTGTCGATTATTTGAGCAAGTAATTGTCGCTGTGTTAAGAAATCCCCACAAAACTCCCTTATTTAGCGTCCAAGAACGTTTAGAACAAATTCGCCAATCTACCCTACATTTGCCTAATGTAGAAGTAGATAGCTTTGAAGGCTTGACCGTAAACTACGCCCAAATCCGGCAAGCACAAGTTTTGCTGCGGGGTCTACGGGCGCTTTCAGACTTTGAAATAGAACTACAAATGGCTCACACTAACAACACCCTTTCTAATGAAATAGAAACTGTATTTCTGGCGACTTCAAATGAGTATAGTTTTTTAAGTAGCAGTCAAGTCAAAGAAATTGCCAGGTTTGGTGGCTGTGTCGATCATCTTGTTCCCCAGCACGTTGCAACAGAAATCTACAGATGTCACGCAAAGAATCATCTAAAATAGACTCCGATCAAAATAATCAAAATCCTCCTACTGTAGAACCGCCAAGTAACCAAAGCGTGGATATTCAGCAGGAATTAAACCGCGTCGAGGAGATGGTGCTTGCTAGTCCCAATATTCCGCTAACGCGGCGCACTTTGGTAGATGAAGAACGCTTGCTAGATCAATTAGATTTGGTACGGGTAAATTTACCTGTAGTTTTTAAGGAAGCCGAAGCTATTGTTAAGCAAAAAAAAGAAATTATCTTACAAGCACAGTTAGAAGCTGAACAAATTGTCGAGACAGCAAAAATTAGAGCCGAGCGGATACTTAATGAAACTGAGATTTTGCGCCAAGCACACCAAGAGGCTCTACTGCTGCAAAATCAAGTCCAGCAAGAGTGCGAGCTTGCTTTAGAGCAAAATCAAATTGAAATTGAACAAGCTCGCCTGCAACTAGCCCAGGAATTAGAGCAGATGCGCCATAACGCAGTTTCTGAAGCCCAAGAAATTCAGCTTGGTGCAGATGCTTACGCCGATAATGCGCTTAAAGATATCGAGCAGCAGCTACACGATATGCTTCGAGTTATTCAAAATGGACGGCAACAGTTGCAACCACCGAGGCAATTGGCAGAAGGGGAACATGAAAACATGAATTAAGGTCTGAGAGGACGAGATATCAACTAGCGTTACTCTTGAGAGAAACTCTCGACGAGGAAATCAACAAACACTCTAAGTTTTGGTAATAAATACCGATTGCTAGGAAACACCGCATAGATACTGAGATCCCGGTCGTCTTCATACTCCTGCAACAAGTGAATTAATCGACCAGACTGGATATCTTTGTTTGCTAGAGGAGCCGTTACTCTGCCAATGCCTACCCCTGCCAATATCGCTTCATACAGTGCTTCGCCGCTATTAACTTCAAAGTTTCCTTGCACGCCGATTTCTCTAAGTCCCAAGGGATCTTTAAACCGCCATTGATTCAGTGTTGTTTTATAAGCATTTAATATCAGGCAATTGTGATAAGCCAAATCATCTGGAGTTGAGGGTGTGCCATGTCGCTCAATGTATCTGGGTGCAGCGCAAACGATCCGGCGGTTGGCAATTAATCTTTGAGAAATCAGTGAAGAATCAGCAATTTCACCGACTCGAATTGCTACGTCAATTCCTTCATTGACAATATCTACTACATCGTCGGTGAGCATCATTTTTAGTTTTAATCGCGGGTAGCGTTCGAGTAAATCAGGAAGCAGAGCGATCGCGTGTTGATGGGCAAAATAGGTTGAACAACTTACTACCAAGGCTCCTTGTGGCTCCTCGCTGTGTTGATTTGCTTCCCTATTTGCTTCTTCAATGTCTGCCAAGATGCTGGTGCAGCGATTGAAATAGCGACTTCCAACCTCAGTCAAGCTCAAGCTCCGAGTAGTCCGATTGAGCAACCGCACTCCAATACTTGCTTCTAAATTACTAATTCGACGACTTACCCCAGAGGGATTTAATTGTAATTTTGCAGCAGCAGCTGCAAAGCTGCCATTTTTTACTACTTGAACAAAAACTTCTAGATCTTGTAAATGACTCATTGTTGCTTATTATGCATGAAGGTCGTGCTTAAAAAAGTCATTGTAATATTTTAAGCACGAATGTATGCTAAAGCTATTGCAGTGATTCTAGGAAAGCTTGTTAGGTAAAACCTGCCTTGATTGCAGATTTTTGAGAGTGCTGCTATGCCGCAGAAAGTCATATAGAAGCGATCGCCCTAAGAGTATGGCGATCGCTCAAATAGTCTTACCTAATTTAATCTGCGTACTGATTCTGAATACATGGAGTCATCAAAATGAAAGTTCAACTACAAGACGGCTTTGGTATCAAGAATTTGCAATTATCCGAACAACTTAAGCCAAGTCCAGCGAAAGGAGAAGTGCTAGTTAAGCTAGAGGCAGCTTCGCTTAATTACGTTGATTTGCTTGTGATTAAAGGATTACTCAATCCTCAGATGCCCTTACCGTATATTCCCGTTGCCGATGGTGCAGGGGTAGTAGAAAAAGTGGGAGAAGGAGTAACAGCATTTCAAATAGGCGATCGCGTTGCTACAACATTTATCCCCAATTGGCAAAGCGATGAACCCACACCCAAAACCGTAGACTTCGCTACTCGACCGGGGTTAGGCACTATACCAGGTCAATTGACTGAATACAAAATTTTTAGCCAAAATCAGTTAATCAAAGCGCCCACAAATCTAACGCTAGAGGAAGCGGCAACTTTGCCCATTGCTGCTTTGACTGCCTGGAATGCCTTACGGTACGGAAACCTCCAATCTAGCGATACTGTTTTACTGTATGGCACTGGAGGTGTGTCTATCTTTGCCTTACGGTTTGCTAAGGCACGGGGAGCAAAGGTTGTTATTACTTCTAGCAGCGACGAGAAACTAACCCGCGCTCGGCAGATTGGAGCAGATTTTACGATTAACTACAAAACAACGCCCAATTGGGAAACTGATGTGCAGGACTTTACCAATGGCGAAGGTGTAAATTTAGTTGTGGAAACTGTGGGCGGTAAAAACTTGCAGAAATCTATTGCCGCTCTCCGCATGGGTGGGCATATCTCTATCATGGGTTTGCTAGCCGGACTTGAAACGGAAATAGATACAATCGCTCTACTGTACAAGCAAGCCACGATTAAAGGCATGGAAGTAGGTAGCACTGATGATTTTGAGGAGATGTATCAAGCAATCGTATCTAATGATATTCATCCAGCAATTGATGCCAAATTTTCCCTAGACCAAATCCAAGCTGCTTTTGCCTATCTAGAAAGCGGTAAGCACTTTGGCAAAATCGTCATTAAGTTTTGACTTTTCAGTTATTCCTCGGTCAATCATCAAACTGTAGGTCAGCAAAATGTCACCCCTAAGCCGTCAACTTGCAACATCGCTCATGTTTCCGCGCCGTTCTTTGCTGCAAAGTGTTGGTTTAGCAACGCTCGGTTGTTTAACGGCATCCCTGAACCCGCCAGCACAAACTCAACCAGTAGCCTCTCCCAGAAAAAGTAAGTCTGGAGCAATCAAAGTAGGAAGGCTTGAAGTTATCGCTGAACTGCCAATTCGACCCGCGTTGGTTACGGTCAACAGTCAAGGACGAATCTTTGCCACGGTGCATTGGTTCGATCGCACCGAACCGCAAATGATTGAAATCACAGGACGTAATGAATATAAACCCTTTCCCAATGCAAACTGGAATCGCGGTTTTGGACAAGGAACCGATGCATTCGATCAGCCATTGGGGATTTTGATCGATAGTAAAAATCGCGTCTGGACAATTGACTGTGGGATTTTTCCGACGCTAACCGATGGTCAGCCGCCTTTGCCCAATCGTTCACCGCGCCTGCTTGCTTTTGATACTAATACTGGAGAAAACGTTTACAACTTGGCACTGCCAAAAGATATTTGTCCACCAGGCACTTACCCACAAGAATTAGCCATTGATGAAATTAATAATTTTGCATATCTCGCGGATATTGGTGGCAGTGGCAAACCAGCGATCGTTATTATCAACTTGGCTAAAATCGAGTGCGCCGCTTTGAAGCGCATTCATCGCTAACCGCAGAGAACGTAGATTTAAGGGTTGAAGGAAGGCGTTTGGTGTTTCCAGATGCAACGGGAAAATTTGTCCCAGCGCGAATCGGAATCAATCCACTGACGTTATCTGCGGACAATGAAACAGTATTTTTTGGGGCAATGTGCGGTTTGGGATGGTATTGTGTTCCCGCCCGACTGTTTCGAGACAATGCCAGCGATCGACATATTGCGGCTGCCATTGGGCGAGTTGCAAATAAACCCGTTTGCGATGGGGTAGCAACGGATGCAGAAGGCAATCATTTTTTGACAACATTGGGTGAAAATGCGATCGACCGCATTGATGCTCAAGGACGGTTGACTCGGTTGATTCAAGACGATCGCATTATCTGGGCAGATGGTGTGCGCTTTGGGCTGGATTCTTGGCTTTATATTTCTGTCAATCAACTCAATCGCAGTCCTCTGTTTAGTGGTGCTGGCGAACAGGGCAAACCGCCTTACACCATTCTGCGAGTGTGGACTGGAACACGGGGAATTGTTGGAAAGTAAGAGGTGTGGATCGAAAAACCTCTACACAAAAGCTCAACTACGCTTCTTCAAGTCAAATATATCTAAAGGAACATCGAAAAATGGGAACTGTTGAGGCTAATGGAGCTACGCTTTACTACGAAATGCACGGTCAAGGGGAACCCTTGGTAATGATTCAAGGATGCGGCGGGGATATCACACTATGGGAAACGCAGATCGAACCCTTATCTAAACATTTCCAATTAATCCTCTTTGATAACCGAGGAATGGGGCGATCGCAAGTCTCTCCAGGCAACTACACCACTCAGCTACTCGCTCAAGATGCGGCGGCGTTGATGGAGCATTTAGGCATTCAGTCCGCTCATGTTTTAGGTTGGTCGATGGGTGGAATGATTGCTCAAGAACTCGCGATCGCACATCCTAAACTCGTCAACAAGCTCATCCTCTCAGCATCCGCGTCAAAATTTCCAGATAGCAGTGTCTTTATCTTCAACGCATTCGTTGAAATGATGCGCCGAGGTGAGTATGAGTCGTTAGCGAAATGGCAAATGACGCTCTGCTTCTCACATCAATTTTTTAGCGATGCTCAGGTAGTTGCCGAAACGCTTGAGAGTTTCATTAATCCTTCCTATCCACTGGCATTAGAGGGATTCACAAGTCAGATTTCTGCCTTGTTCAGCCACGATCGACGCGGACAACTGCAAGCAATCCAATGCCCAACGCTTGTGCTGGGGGCTGAGGAAGATCAATTCTTTCCTATCCCTGTAGTTCACGAAACCGCAGCAGATATTTCTGGGGCAAAATCTCAAATTCTCTCAGGCTCGCATCTCTACTTCGTTGAATATCCAGAAGAAGTTAGTGAAAGCACGATCGCATTTTTAAAAGCATAAGATTGCTTCACCGACAAAGAAATCACTGTAGCTAAACCTATCGAAGCAACAAGTTTGCACAAACTTGAACCTTTGGCTAATGGCAGCATTTTCTGACAATATTCACTGCTTAAACTGCACCAATAAGAACTAGACAAAAAATTATGCTCCCCACCCAGAGAACAAAACGACGCTGGTTGTTAGGGTCTATTTCTACAACGATCGCGACAGTAATTGCAAGTATTTTTGTTTCCAGCAAAAATATGGCTCAAGCAGATCCTAGAAAAAGTAATCGCTACACTCGCGGACTCGAAACTCTTAAACGTATTGGTGGCGCTGACTACAATCGCGCCCTGCGTCCCCTGGAAACATTTTTCCCAGAATTAGCCCGCCTGAGCGTGGAATATCCTTTTGGCGATATTATGTCTCGACCAGGACTTGAATTGAAAGAGCGAGAGATAGCCAACGTTGCGGCATTGACTGCAATTGGTTCGGTGCGATCGCCGCTCAAGTACCATATTCATGGGATGCTGAATGTTGGCTGTAGTCTTCAAGAAGTGGTAGAAACAATTATTCATGCTGTTGTATATGCAGGATTTCCCGCCGCCCAAGATGGCATGAAGATCGCACGGGAAGTATTCGCAGAACGCAAAATTAAGTTTAAACCAGTTTCCGCAAGACCAAAAGGCGATCGCTTTCAACTTGGAA
>JAABUN010005516.1_pt1 | contig 15605 bp, 12 predicted proteins | sample 5559311 | NCBI WGS metagenome assembly JAABUN01 (sample SAMN10711877, study PRJNA513370) | rock metagenome | isolation source: Antarctica rocks | place: Antarctica: Victoria Land, Siegfried Peak sud
ACCTTGACCGTCACCTGGTGGGCGCCGAGGGACTTGATCGGCCTGTCGACAAAAATGCGGCGCTTGTCGATGTCGGGACCACCGCAGTTCTTGACCGCATCGACGATGTCGGTCACCGTCACCGCCCCGAAGAGGCGGCCACCGCCGCCGGCCTGAGTGGGCACCGACACCTGCAGCTCCTCGAGCTGGCGCTTGATCTCCTCGGCTCGACCGAGGTCGTTGACCACACGCACGGAGCGTGCCTTCTTGATCGAGTCGATCTGCTTCTCGGCGCCCCGGGTCCAGCGGATAGCGAACCCGCGGGGCATGAGGTAGTTGCGGCCGTAACCGTCCTTGACCTCGACCACGTCGCCGGGAGCGCCGAGGTTGGAGACTTCCTGCGTCAAGATCAGCTTCATCGCGTGGTCTCCTCTCAGCGCGCAGTCGAGGTGTAGGGCAGCAACGCCATCTCGCGCGCGTTCTTGACCGCGATGGCGACGTCGCGCTGATGCTGCACGCAGTTGCCGGTCACCCGGCGCGCCCGGATCTTGCCGCGGTCAGAGATGAACTTGCGCAACAAGGTGGTGTCCTTGTAGTCGACGCCGGTGGCTTTGTCCTTGCAGAAGGCGCAGACCTTCTTCTTCGGCTTGCGCAGAACTGGTTTGGCCATTGTGGTGCTCCTTACGATGAGCCCGGCGAGCGCCGGAATGGTCTGGTCAGTGGAGGCTTAGAACGGTGGCTCGTCGGATGATCCGCTGGTCTGGGTGGCCCACGGGTCGGGACCGCCCGAGGAGCCGCCGACGGGAGCCGGCGTCGCCCAGGGATCATTGGTGTTACCGTCTCCGCCGCCGCCTCTGGCCGCGCCGCCTCCGCCGTAGTTCGACCCGCTGCTGTCGCCGCCTGAGCGGCTCGCCTTCGTCACCTTGGCGGTGGCGCTCTTGAGGCTCGGGCCGACCTCGTCGACGTCGATCTCGAACACCGTACGCTTCTCGCCCTCGCGGGTCTCGAAGCTGCGCGACTTCAGCCGCCCGGTGACGATGACGCGCATGCCACGCTGCAGCGACTCAGCGACGTTCTCTGCCGCCTGCCGCCACACGGCGCAGCTCAGGAACAGCGTCTCAGCGTCCTTCCACTCGCTCGTCTGCTTGTCAAAGGTGCGAGGGGTAGACGCGATGCGGAAGTTTGCCACCGCGGCGCCGGACGGGGTGAAGCGTAGGTCGGGATCGTCGACAAGGTTGCCGATGATCGTGATAGTGGTTTCGCCTGCCATCTGACAGCCTCCCAGGTAGGTCAGTTCAAGGGGAACGACCGGGGGAATCGGTCTTCAGCTCACCGATCGGGTGATCAGTGAGCGTCTGGTCGGAGGACCTTGGTGCGCATGACCGACTCGTTGAGACCGAGTTGGCGATCAAGCTCCTTGACCGTAGCGGGCTCCGCCGACAAGGTGACCACGGCGTAGATACCTTCGGTCTTCTTGTCGACCTCGTACGCGAGTCGCCGGCGTCCCCAGACGTCGACTGACTCGACGCTGCCACCGTCTTGCCGAACGAGGTTGAGGTACTGGTCGAGCGACGGGGCCACCGTGCGCTCCTCGAGGTCGGGGTCGAGAATCACCATGAGCTCGTAGTCACGCATGCCGAACATCCACCTCCTGTGGACTTGGCGGTCACGGTCGTTCCGTGACAGGAGGTCACGTCTCGCCTGGTACGTCGATCTGCAGCGTCGGCGGCGCAGGCTTGGCGTGGCGCTGCCCGGCGTCTTACCGGGCCAGCGCAGCTACATTATCAGCGGGCCGCCGTACGCCCCTAATCGTTGTCCACAGCCCCATCTTGGTGCCAGTGACTACTCGGTCGTGATGGCGTCGAGCACATTCAGTCGGGCGGCCCGCCGGGCCGGTAGCACCGCCGCCAGTACTCCCACCACCGCCGCCAGCGCCACAAAGATCGCGAGCTGCAGTGCGGGGATCGACAACACATCGATGCCCTGGTCGGCAAGTGCCCGCTGCAAAGCGATCCCGAACGCAATGCCCATCACCACTCCGAGCACGGCACCCAGTACGGCGATCGCGACGGACTCCAACCCGATCATCCGACGCAGCTGCCAGCGGCTGAGCCCGACCGCGCGAAGCAGCCCCACCTCGCGGGTGCGCTCGATGACCGACAGCGCCAACGTGTTGATGATGCCGAGCACCGCGATGATGACCGCCAGACCGAGCAGCGCATAGATGATCGCCAGGAACTGGTTGATCTGCGCCTTCTGCTCGTCGGCGTACTCCTGTTGGTTCTTGAGCGTGACCGTCGGGTTGCCTGCCAGGATCTTGTCGATCCCCGCACGAAGCTGGCTCTCGCTGGCCCCAGGCTCCTGGGTGATGTAGAGCAAGGAGTCCTTAGGGGCATAGCCGCCGGCCCGCATGGCGCCGAGGGTGATGAGGTAGTTAGCGGGAATCAGTCCTCCCGAGGGGAAGATGCCGCTGATCGTCAGCTGTTCGGTCTTGGCGGGGAACTTCATCGCCACGGTGTCACCGACCGACCAGTCATGGCTGCTTGCGGTGTTGCTGTCCACGACGACGGCTCTGGCGTCGAGCTCTTGCAACGGTCCGCCGATCGTGTCGATCTGCAGCGCCGCAGCCAGGTCCTCGGGGTCGGCGGCCCCGACGAATGCGAGACTGCCGTCCACCTCCGGCCCCGCCTGCCGGAACTGGGCGACCGTCTGTACGCCGTCGAGCCGGCGAATCTTCTCGGCGATCGCCGGGGAGAAGGGCGTCTGGATCACGTTCGAGACGATCAGCTGAGCTGTCAGGCTGCTCTCGATCGTCTCGTCGGTGCTCGCCTTGGCTGACTGGCCGAGAATCGACATGAAAGCGACCAAGGTTAGACCGATCATCAGCGCGCTGGCCGTCGCAGCCGTCCGACGGGGATTGCGCAGCGCGTTCTCCTTCGCGAGCGTTCCGACAGTCCCGAAGACCCGCTGGAAGACCGCGCCCAGTCCGACAACGATCGGCCGGCCGATCACCGGTGACATCAACGCGACGCCCAGCAGGATCACCAGCATGCCGAGCCCGATCAGCAGCAGCCCAGTACCGCCGTTGCGCATAAAGCCGAGCACCATCAACCCGATGCCAGCGAGAACCATGACTGTGCCGACGATCGACCTGCGCCGCAGTGACGATTCCGACAATGCCACCTCGTCCCGCATGGCCGCCACCGGCGCGATCCGGCTCGCACGCCGAGCCGGTAGCCACGCGGCCACCATCGTGACCAGCAACCCGACGGCGTACGAGACGACGATCGTGCGGAGCTCGATGGGGAGGGAGGCGCTCCCCAGGTCGAGGCCGAAGGTCGCGAACAACGCCTTCAGGCCGATCGCGAGGAGGTAGCCGACGCCAATCCCGATCGTAGAGCCGATCAGCCCGACGACGAACGCCTCGGTAAGCACTGACCGGTTGACCTGCCGAGTGGAGGCACCCATCGCCCGCAGCAAAGCCAGCTCACGGCTGCGCTGGGCGACGAGGATCGAGAACGTGTTGATGATCAGGAACGTGCCGACCACCACCGCCACGGCGGCGAATACGAGCAGGAAGGTGTTGATGAAGCCGAGTGCCTCACCGATCGCGTCCTCGTTGCCCTGAGCGACCTTGTCTCCCGCCTGTGCCACCACTCCGTCGGGCAGCACTGTGTTGGCCGCATCGGCCAGTTGCTCCTGGGAGACACCGTCGGCCGCTGTCAAGGAGATGCTCGTGTAGACGTCCTTGCCGTCGAAGAACAGGTCCTGCATGGCTTGCCGGTCGAAGACCGTCAGCGTCGCCCCCACCAGGCCACCCTGCGAGCCGAAGTGAACGAGACCGGTGAGCTCGGCGGTCATCGTCGGGGTGGGGCCTCCGGTGACAAGATCCACCTGGTCACCGATCTGGTAGCCAGCCTTGTCCGCCGTCCCCTCGTCGAGCGCGATCTGGCGCTCACCATGGGGTAGCTCACCGTCGGTGAGGGTGAGGATGCGGTCGCCGGTGATCGCGACCGTGTCTCCGTAGTTGAAGGCAAGTCCTGGCGGCCCGTTGCCGCCGACAAGCTTGCCGTCACTGCCGATGACGTAGACGCCTTGGGCCTGTACGACGCCGTCCGCCGAGCCTGCCTCGGGCAGCGCGGCGAGCTCGGCGATCACCGGTCCGGGGATGGTCCGGGCGTCCTCACCGAAGCTGCCGAAGTCACTGGCACCGGCCGGCATGACCTCGACATCGGCGGTGGTGCCCTTGATGATGCCGTCAAAAGCGCTGCCCAGCGCGTCGGTGAAGATGAACGAGCCCGCGACAAAGGCGACCCCCAAGACGATGGCGAAACCGCTCAAGGCCAGCCTGATCTTGCGGGCTACCAGACTGCGCCAGATCACTTTCCACATCGGCTCAGTCCTCCGCTGCGGTGCCGGCGACGGCACGAGAGCTGAGCATCTTCATCTCCTCCAGCACGCGATCAGCACTGGGCTGGCGTATCTCATGCACGACCAAGCCATCGCCCAGGAAGACGACGCGGTCGGTGTACGCCGCCGCGACCGGGTCGTGCGTCACCATGACGATCGTCTGCCGGTGCTCGTCGACGCTGCGGCGGAGGAACCCCAGCACCTCGGCGCTGGCGGCTGAGTCAAGGTTGCCCGTCGGCTCGTCCGCGAAGACGATGTCGGGCCGCGAAACCAGCGCTCGTGCGCAGGCGACCCGCTGTTGCTGCCCACCGGAGAGCTCGTTGGGGCGATGGCTGAGGCGGTCACGCAGACCTATCGTGTCGATGACGGTGTCGAACCACGCGGCGTCGGGCTTGCGGCCCGCGATCGACAGCGGCAGGACGATGTTCTCCTCGGCGGTCAGCGTCGGCACGAGATTGTAGGCCTGGAAAACGAAGCCGATCTTGTCGCGCCGCAGCGTCGTGAGCTGTTTGTCGCCGAGTCGGGAGAGCTCGACATCGGACAGGAACACCTGCCCCGAGGTGGCGGTGTCGAGCGCCGCCATGCAGTGCATCAGCGTCGACTTGCCGGAGCCCGAAGGTCCCATGACCGCGGTGTACTCACCTGCTGCGAAGTCGATCGACACTCCGTCGAGGGCGGCCACGCTGGCGTCCCCCTCGCCGTACACCTTGCGCAGGTCGACCGCGCGGGCTGCCACAGCCGGTAGAGGCTGGACGGCGACGTTTTCAGCGACAGTGGCGGCTGACATGGCTACCTCAAAGTGCTCGCGATGCGAAGCGTTCCCTCGTGCGCCTCGTCACCGCCCACGCTAGCGGAGGGTGTAAGGAATTTTCGACCAGTTTGTTAGCAGCGCAGACACCGCACCCCCGCGGATGGACCTTCACCGTCTGGATGGCCCGGTTTCCGGCCGACAACACCGTCAAAAGGGGCCACTCGCACGGTGAAGGCAGCAGCGCTCCCCGTTGGGTCCACTAGTGGGACGTGAGGCCGAGACGCTCTGCTCGGGAAAACGCCGCGAGGATCCGCTGCTGCACGCGCTCTGGGCGGTAGCGCCGCTCGAAGTCGGTCCAGCGGACTACCTCCCATTCGGCCTCCTGGAAGTCGTCCTGACGGAGCCGTTCTGCCCAGATTCGCCGTCCCGGTGGCGCAGCGTTGGGGAGATCGTCGACGTTTTGGTCCTGCCTTCGGCCTCACCGAGGACTCGGTGCTCGATCCAAGCGAAGTCAGCGCGGCCAACCATCCTGCCGTGCAGCCACACCTCAAACTGCGGCTCAGGCAACGGAAGTCCCCACTCGATGAACAGGGCGGCCGAGCCGGACTCCAGAGGCGTCTCGCGCCTACCATCGAGCAGCGTGGCTCGCTGCCGGGCCGCAACGATTCCCGGCCAGCCCCGACAGTCGAGCAGTACGCCGTTCAGTTGGTCACGTGTCATCGACCGGTTGCGTAAGGCCCGATCACCGATCATCAACGCCTCCGCGAGCGGCTCCGCCCGCAGGGCGTCAACGACGACGCGCGGTGCGGACAGCGTCGGGATGCCGTGCACCTTGGCTCGATGGTGAGGCGGCACAGCCGCCGGCCTTATCGTCATCCCGGCGTGAGCACTGTGATGACTTGCGCCGACCTCGCTGGTGAGCGTAATGACGTCGCCGGGCCTGCGGGCTTCCGGAAGGTTGAGCAGCCAGCGGGCCGACGGCCCCGCCACCCAAACAGGTTGTCCTGCCGCAGCGACCGCCGACGACAGCGCGGCAAGTTCAGCCAAGAAGTGGCGCCCATGCGTCTCACCGGTTGCGCCGCTGAGCGTGCGCGTATCGGCGTACACGCCTCGGCGTAGCCGTGTCCACGCGCCGCCTTGGATCCGCCGCCTGATCTGTCCGGTTGAGAATCCGCACTCGGCTGCCACCGATCGGGTGAAGACCAGCGGTAGTTCGGCAGCCACGGCAGCAGGGTGCACGGAGTCGGGCTGACCGCGCGGCCGTTATCCACAGCCGGGCTGAGGCCGCCGGAGCGCACCGAACTGGCGGGGCGGTGAGGTGACCATCGACGACCTTCGCCCCGCGAGTGCACCCTCACCGGGTGAGTGGACCGGTTTGTCACCGCAGTCACCGGCCGAACCGGACCATCCGCGGGGGGGAGTTCGCGGTCAGCGGTCTGGTTGCGGTCGCTGGTCAGGGCGCGGTCCCCGGCATGTGGCCCCTGCCAAAGTGTCGCAGGACGGATCTACAGTGACAGGTATGAGCAAGCTCCGCATCGGCGGTCACGTCGATCAGCTCGACCCCATCGCCGAGGCGCGGGCGCGGGAGGCGATGCTGTCCCAGTTCTTCCTCGGCGACCCGCAGGGCTGGAAGGGTCCGAAAGTCGCGTACGTCGGCGGCGCCGGCGCGCTCCGAGACGCCGCCGCGAGCGTGGGTGTCGACCTGTACGTGCACGCGCCGTACGTCCTCAACCTGGCCACCAGCAACAACCGCATCCGTATCCCGTCGCGAAAGCTGCTCCAGCAGACCGTCGACCTGGCGGCTGAGATCGGCGCCCAAGGGGTCATCGTGCACGGCGGCCACGTGAGCAAGAGCGACGACCCCGCAGTCGGGTTCGACAACTGGCGCAAGTGCGTCGAGCGCCTGGAGATGCGGGTGCCGCTGTTGATCGAGAACACAGCTGGCGGCGACAACGCGATGGCTCGTCGGCTTGAGCGCATCGGCCGCATGTGGGACGCCATCAGCAACACCGAGTACGCCGACAGCGTCGGTTTCTGCCTAGACACCTGCCACGCGCATGCCGGCGGTGAGGAGCTGGTCGGACTGGTCGAGCGGGTGCGAGCCATCACCGGGCGGATCGACTTGGTGCACGCCAACGACTCTCGCGACGCGTTCGACTCCGGCGCCGACCGGCACGCGAACTTCGGCGACGGCAAGATCTCGCCCGACGACCTGCTGGCCGTGGTTCGCGAGGCAGCCGCGCCCGTCGTCTGTGAGACTCCCGGCGGGGCCGACGGCCAAGGAGCCGACATCGCCTGGCTGCGCAAGCACCTCGACGACTGACCGCTCCGGCCGGCGTACGCGTGAAGATCCGACCTGATGAACTCTCCGGCACAGGACGCTCCGGCGTGCACAGCGTCGGAGCCTTCGCGGTTCTCCGCTCGCTGATCCGCTGGCTGAGCCGCCGGTCGCCGGTCGGGTAGGTTGCGGGGCGTGACCTCGATCGCTGTCCGCACCATCAGCGCCGCCGAACACCTCGAGTTTCTCAACTCCCAGCCCAGTGCCAGCTTCCTGCAGACGCCTGCCTGGGGAGCGGTGAAGGCCGAGTGGCTCTCTGAGTCGATCGGGTGGTACCGCGGCTCCGAGATCATCGGGGCCGGCCTGGTCCTCTACCGCCAGCTGCCCAAGGTCAAGCGGTACCTCGCCTACCTCCCGGAGGGGCCAGTTCTCGACTGGTCGAGCGGCGATCTGGTGGACTCGCTGCAGGCGATGGGCACCCACCTGTCGCAGCATGGCGCTTTCGGCGTACGGATGGGACCCCCCGTGGTCAGCCGCACCTGGTCGGCCGAGACCGTCAAGGCGACGATGGCCGCCAACACGCACAGCCGGTTGAGCGACGTACCAGCGGACAGCAGCAATGAGACCGCCGTGGCCGTGCAGGCGGTGCTGCGGCAGGCGGGCTGGCTACCGCTTGGGTCGGAGGGAGGTTTCACTGCGGGTCAGCCGCAGTACGTCTTCCAGCTCCAGCTCGCCGGACGCAGTGAAGAAGCCCTGCTCAAGGGCATGAACCAGCAGTGGCGGCGCAACATCAAGAAGGCGGAGAAAGCCGGAGTCACGGTCGAACAAGGCGGCCGGAGCGACCTGCCCGCCTTCCACGCGCTGTACGCTGAGACCGCGGTCCGAGACGGCTTCACGCCCCGCCCGTTGCCGTACTTCGAGCGGATGTTCAGCGCCCTGCGGGCGGAGGACCCCGACCGCATCCGGCTCTATCTCGCTCACCACGAGGGCGACCTGGTGGCCGCGACCACTTGGGTGCGTGTCGGCATCCACGCGTGGTATTCCTACGGCTCATCCTCGACCGCCAAGCGTGACGTCCGCGGCTCCAACGCCATCCAGTGGCAGATGATCCGGGACGCGATCGCCGTCGGTGCGGACACCTATGACCTCCGCGGCATCACCGAGACGTTGGACAAGGATGACCCCCACGTCGGTCTGCTCCAGTTCAAGGTCGGCACCGGTGGGACGGCTGTGGAGTACGTCGGCGAGTGGGACCTGCCGCTCAACCGCCTCCTCTACAAGGCGTTTGCCGTCTACATGAGCCGACGCTAGGACGCAGCGATGCCGTTGAGCCTGTACGTCGACGGTCCGCGCTGGCGCGACCACCTCACCGCCACGGTGGCCGAGCAGCCTGGCCTCGTCCCGGTGGCGAAGGGGAACGGCTACGGGTTCGGCGTTGGGCGGCTGGCCCGGCGCGCCGAGTGGCTGGGCGCGCGCATGACTGCCGTCGGGACCTATCGAGAGGTCGCCGAGGTCGACCGCCGTTTCAGCGGCGACATCATGATCCTGGAGCCGTGGCGGCCGTTCCTCGCCGACGTGCCCTACGGCCAGCGGATCATCCACACCATCGGCCGGGCCGCCGACCTCGCGGCGCTGGCCGACCAGGCCGAGCGGCCGAGGGTTGTGCTCGAGGCGCTGACCTCGATGCGAAGACACGGTCTGGCCCAAGACGAGTTGGCGGCACTGAGCCGGCTCGCGACGAACGGCCGGGCAGCGCCGGGCGTCCGATTCGAGGGGCAGGCGCTGCACCTGCCGCTCGGAACCGGTCACGTGGCCGAGGTCGAACGGTGGTTGTCAGCCGTCCCGGCTCGGCGCTGGTTCGTGTCGCACCTGGGCGTCGACGAGCTGACCGCTCTACGGGCCGCACACCCTGAGATCGAGTTCCGACCTCGGGTGGGCACCGCCCTGTGGCTGGGCGATCGCCGCCACCTGTCAGCCAGGGCATCAGTGGTCGACGTCCATCGGGTACGCCGGGGGGAGCGCGTCGCGTACCGCCAGCGGGCCGTCACCCGAGACGGCTCCCTGCTCGTCGTCGCTGGGGGCACGGCTCACGGCATCGCGCTCGAGGCTCCCGCCGCTGCCGCGTCGGCGCGCCAGCGCGCCGTGGCGCTCGCCAGAGGCGGACTCGATGCGGTGGGGCGCGCCTTGTCGCCGTACGTCGTGGACGGCAGGCAACGGTGGTTCATCGAGCCGCCACACATGCAGGTGAGCATGATCTTTCTGCCCTTAGGTGCGGCCGTGCCTGCGATCGGCGACGAGGTGGACGTGCAGGTGCGGTTCACGACGACACACTTCGACCGCGTCGTGGTCAGCTGACCAACCGTCAAACGGGGTGGGGGTGCAGGAGATCGGAGTCGAGCGGACCCGTCGGCACGCGTGCCGGACTCAGCGGGTCTGCGTCGATGCCCTCGTCGAGGATGCCGCCGAGCGGGTCGTCCGACAGGCCGTCGGCGCGAACCGGGTCGTTCCATGGCTGGAAGATGTCCCGGACCACCACGACCATGAGGAACACCTCACCGAGGATGCGCACGACGATCGCCAGTGCGTAGGCCCAGTCGAAGACGCCCTCCGCCACGAAGAAGTTCGCGATGTGCATCCACACCGCGAAGAAGTAGAACACCTCACACGCCTGCCAGATCAGCATGTCTCGCCATCGAGGGCGAGACATCGCCGCGAGCGGCAGCAGCCACAACACGTACTGCGGCGAGTACACCTTGTTGACCAGCAGGAACGACGCCACGACCAGGAACATCAGCTGGACCAGCCGAGGGCGGCGCGGCGCCAGCAAGCCGAGCAGGCCGATCGCCACACAGGCGGCACCGAAGGCGATCCAGGTGGTGGAGTTGATCGTGGAAGCACTGGCCACCTGGCCGAGATCGGACGCCACCAGCCACAACGACCCGAAGTCAGGCCCACGGGCCGCGTTGAACTGCCAGAACCACAAGAACGCGTCGGGCGACCACAGGTAGACGGGCAGATCAATGGCCAACCAGGCGACCAGCGCCGCCGCGCACGTCCTCACCCACGCGTCGAGGTGCCGCTCCCGCAGGCACAGCACTAACAGCGGGCCGAGGAAGAACAGCGGATAGAGCTTGATCGCGGCCCCGAGCCCGATCAACACGCCGGTCAGGACCGGTCTGCGTGTCGACCACGCCCACAAGATCGCGGCCACACAACCGAGTCCCAGCACATCCCAGTTGATCATCGCGGTCAGCGCCAACGCGGGAGATGCCGCAACGAACATCGCATCCCACGGGCGGCGTGGCTGCGCGCGGACAAGCAGCATCAACCCGAGCAGCAGCACCACGAAGAACCCGACGGCGTTGACGCCCCAAAACACAGCGCTGTCGTGCTGCACATCCAGATCGTTGCCGACCGCGTCGTGCGGCACTTCTGAGAGATCAGGAGACCTGCCGAGCGCATGGGTCACCACCGCCGCAGCGCCCATCCACAGCCCGGTCGCGACCGGATACTCGACCGTGATGTCGTGGTCGTCGCTGCTCACGGGCTGCTTGTTGGCGGGCAGGTCGTCCACCGGCGCGTACGGCGCGATGCCCTCGGCCAGCCCTCGCCCGGGGTACAGGTAGCTGATGTCGGAGTAACACAGATGGGAGAAAGTCAACGGGGAGGCGGCGTCGGACCACCTCTCCGTCACACAGGGCGACTTCTGCAGGACACCGAGGCCGAAGGCAACGGTCGCGACGGCGAGCGTGACCCGCAACGGCGTCCACCACCCTCGACCGGCTCGAGCCCGCCAGCCCAGGGGACCGCCAATCGGGCCCGAGGAGGCTCGGGCGACCGGGTCGACCAGCGTGGGAGCGACGACGCCCGCTGCTGTGCGAGTCGTCTCCCCCCACGATGTCACGAGGCCCATCGTGCCTCATGACGCTCGGGCTGGGCCCGCAGGTGCCCCCGGATCGGCTCCTCCTATTGCGGTGTCCGCCGGGCTCAGCGTCCTAGCGCGGAGGACCTGGCTTCGTCGCCGTCGCCGTCGCCGTCGGCGGTGTCGTTGACGGCGGGACCGTCGGCTTAGTCGGGGTCGTGGGCAGTGGGGTCGTCGGCGCGGTGGTCGTCTTGGTCGGCGCGGTCGACGTCGGTGCGGTCGTTGTCTTGGTCGGTGCGGTCGTCGTCGGCCGAGTCGTCGTCGGTGCGGTCGACGTCGGTGCGGTCGTCGTCGGCCGAGTCGTCGTCGGCGCGGTCGACGTCGGTGCGGTCGTTGTCTTGGTCGGTGCGGTCGACGTCGGTGCGGTGGTCGTCGGTGCGGTCGACGTCGGCCGAGTCGTCGTCGGCGCAGTGCTGGTGCGAGTCGGGGTTGTCGAAGTCGTGGGGGCCGCCGAGGTTATGGGGGCCGCCGAGGTTGTCGGCACCTCCGAAGTCGTAGGGGCCGCCGACGTGGTAGAGGCCGCCGAGGTGGTCGCTGGCACGAACGTCGACGTGGGTGGGGATGAGAACGTGACAGGCGTGCGAGTCGGCTTGATACCGGCAAGCTTGGCCCGAGGCGGGAAGTCCACGACTGGCTCGCCCTTCAGAGCGCCCTTCATGTAGGCGGTCCACGTCTCGGTCGGGTAGTTGGCACCGAAGAAAGGCTCGAGGTAGCCGTCGAGCGGGTCGTTGCCGTCGCCGCGCACGTACATGACCGCAGTGGAAAGCTGCGGCGTGTAGCCCACGAACCACGATGACGAGACCCGCTCGCCGCCCTTGAAGTCTGCCGTGGCCGTGCCGGTCTTTCCGGCTGCGGGCCGGTCGAGCGCCAGCGCATTGCGACCCGTGCCCTCCTCGACCACCTGCTGCAGCGCGTACGTCACGTTGCTGGTGATAGCGGCCGTGAACACCTGGTCGGTCTCGTCGGCGTGCTCATAGCGCAACCCATTGGCGTCGCTGACCTTCTGCAGCACATACCAGCTCGAGTGCTCGCCTTGCGCTGCGAACGTTGCATACGCCTCCGCCATCTCGACGGTTGGCACCGTGGCCGTGCCCAGGGCGACCACCGAGTCAGGCGTCAGCCCCTTCGAGTCGCGTGGGATGCCGGCGTCGACAGCCGCGTCGAGGATTTTCTGGGGCCCGTTGTGCATCGAGATCGTGAGGTCGATGTACGCCGTGTTGATCGACTCCGCCGTCGCTGTGGTCAGCGAGACGATCCCGTAGGAGAACCCGGCCGGGTTCCCACTGCTCTCCCCCTCGTTGGCCACAGTGGTGCCGTCAGCAAACGTGTACGGCGAGTTGCCGTTGAGCGTGTCGTCCAGGGTGAACCCGTCCTTCAGCGCGGCGGTCAACGCGAACGGCTTGAACGCCGAACCGGGCTGTCCGCCCTCCGTGGCCCAGTTGACCTGGCTCTGCTTGCCCTTACCCAGGTAGTTCTCGCCGCCGATCATCGCTCGAAGCGCTCCAGATTCCGGCTCGATGGACGCGAGCGCGACGTGAAGCTCCGGCAGGTCGTCGGGGCGCACCCGCCTGACAGCTGCAACCGCAGCTCGCATGTCTTGCCAGTCAAGCGTGGTGACGACCCTCAGGCCGCCGCCGTTGATGTCTTCCTCGCTGAAGCCCTGCGCACGCAGCCGCTGCTCGACGAGGCTCATCAGGTAGCCCCGCTGGCCGCCGTACTGGTTCACGTCCTTGACCTCGGGGAACGGCGGCAGCTTGCGTTGGAGCTTCGTCGCCGTGCTGTCGGTGATGTCGCCCATCTCGGCCATGCCGGCGAGCACATAACGGTATCGGGCCACCAGCGCCGGCCGGTTCTTTTTGCTGATGGCGGGGTCGAGCGTGCCCGGCGAGTTCAGCACCGCGGCGAGGACCGCGCCCTCCTTGATCGAGAGATTCTGGGCGCCCGTGTCGAAGTACGCCTGAGAGGCCGCCTCGATGCCATAGGCGCCGCGGCCGTAGTAGATCGTGTTGAGGTAGCCCTCGAGGATCTGGTCCTTGCTCAGCGTGTTGTCGATCTTGACCGCGAGGAACGCCTCCTTGATCTTGCGCTTCCAGGTGCGCTCCTGGGAGAGGTACAAGATCTTGACGTACTGCTGGGTGATCGTCGACGCCCCCTGCGTCTCGTCCGAGCGCAGGTTGCTCCAAGCCGCGCGCACGATGCCCTTAGGGTCGAGCCCTGAGTCGGTGCGGAAGGACCGGTTCTCGGCTGAGATGACGGCGTTCTGCACATGCTCGGGCACCTGCTCGAGGGGGATGCTCTGACGGTTCTGCAAGGCGAACTGACCGAGGACGTGCTTGCCGTCGGCGTAGTAGACAACGGTGGTCTGCGCCTGGAAGTCCTTGTTAGGGTCGGGAATCGTGATCATCTTGTAGGTCACGTAGACAGCGATGACGACGGCCAGCACGCCGAACAAGCCCAAGATCAACAGCCACTTGAGGACCCGCTTGGTCCTTCTCCACCCCTTCGATGAGGTAGCGGCCCGGCGGGACGACGTCACCCCGGCTGCGCCGCCTGATCCGGCGGCCGAGCCGCCTGCGGTCATAGCTCCACTGGAGGGCTGTGGCGGGCTCGAACTCACGAGGAGTCCCTGCGGGGCTTAGTCATCGTCTTCGACGGTTCGGCGTCGGCGCGGAGGTTTGCGTGGTACGCCGTCACCGACGAGGTAGGACTCCACCAGGTGGTTCCAGCCGCAGCTCCGGCACACCTCGAGGACGTAGATGCTGATCTCACCATGGTCGCGCGCCATCGCTTCGATCTCGGCGCGCGACTTGATCCGCCCGGAGTACTGCCCGAGCTCCTCGCCGAAGACGTACGACAAGAGCGCGAGCTCGTTCTTACCGCAGACCGGACAGGGTGCCGCGGCCGGCTCGCCATGATGCTTGGCGGCTCGCAGCGTGTAGGGGTCGGCGTCGCACACGTCGTCACGTGACGTCGGTCCTCCGTTCTGCAGGGTCGCCAATACCGCTCGCCGCTGTAGCGAGTAGTCGATTACGGAGCGTTGCGACCACATTGTGCCTTCGAGGGTACGGCCTACGTCGAAATCGTTGCCAACCGTCGGCGCCGACCTCGGCTCGCCATGACGAGAGCGAGGGCTGACAGCGGCCCAGGACGCAGGTCCACCCGGCCTTCTAGCGTTCCGGCCCATGTATCATAACGATACGTCAACTCGATGTGTTCAAGTGATAGTGTGGCGCGATACCTCGAACGGAGCGTTCACTTTGATGGCCAAGCGCGGCGATGCCCTCGAGCTCGCGGTCCTCGGGCTGCTGCACGAGTCTCCGATGCACGGCTACGAGCTGCGCAAGCAGGTCACAGCACTGTTGGGCTGGGGCCGAGTCCTGTCGTACGGCTCGCTGTACCCCTGCCTGAAGCAGATGGTGCGCGACGGGTTGATCGCCGAAGACCTCGCGGTGACTGAGGCAGTGCGGTCGAGCCGTCGGGGCAAGATCGTCTACAAGCTCACCGCCGAGGGCAAGGAGCGCTTCGCCGCGCTGGTCTCGGCTGCGGGGCCGAGCGCCTGGGAGGACGACAGCTTCGGGGTGCACTTCGCGTTTTTCAGCGCAACGAACGCCGAGACCCGGATCCGCATCCTCGAGGGCCGGCGCAGCCGGCTCGAAGAACGGCTCGACCGAGTTCGTACCTCGCTCGCCCGCTCTCGCGCCCGGCTTGACCGTTACACCCTGGAACTGCAACGCCACGGCCTTGACTCCGTCGAGCGTGAGGTGCGTTGGCTGAGCGAGCTCATCGCCAGTGAGCGCGTCTCGCAAGCGGCCGGGACGCGCACGACCGACTCAGCAGGTATCACCACCACCAATGCCGACCAGACACCGTCGGCAGAGACCAACCGGGAATGAGGAAAGCCGAATGACTTCGGTCCGTGTAGCCATCGTGGGCGTCGGTAACTGTGCGACGTCGCTAGTGCAGGGCGTCCACTACTACCGCGACGCCGACCCTTCAGGGACCGTCCCGGGGCTGATGCACGTGAAGTTCGGCGACTACCACGTCAGTGACGTCGAGTTCGTTGCGGCGTTCGACGTCGACGCGAAGAAGGTGGGCTTCGACCTCGCCGACGCGACGGCAGCAAGTGAGAACAACACGATCAAGATCGCCGATGTGCCGCCTACTGGTGTCACTGTCCAGCGTGGACACACCCTCGACGGTCTCGGCAAGTACTACCTCGAGACGATCGACGAGAGCGACGCCGAGCCGGTTGATGTCGTGCAGGT
>JAABUN010005517.1_pt1 | contig 15601 bp, 27 predicted proteins | sample 5559311 | NCBI WGS metagenome assembly JAABUN01 (sample SAMN10711877, study PRJNA513370) | rock metagenome | isolation source: Antarctica rocks | place: Antarctica: Victoria Land, Siegfried Peak sud
GTCGCGGGGGTGGGGGCGCTTGTTGCGCACCCACCCCGGTCGGATCACTTCACGTCGATCACCCCGATTCCCCTCTCGTGGTTAACGTACTTAAGGTGTGCATCTTGAGCACCCCCCCCCAGGGTGAGCATCTTGCACCCCCCCATCGGGCGACATAGCCCAGGGGTTACACCCCATGACGATCGCCGCGTGCGTCGCCCTGCTGGCCACCGAGCTGGGCGAGGAGGGCATCCCCCTCCCCTACGCCCAGCGCTTCACCCTCGCCGCGCTCGCCGCCGACCTCTGCCGCCTCGCCGGCGAGGACCTGCCCGCCGTGGTCGCCCGCGCGCTCGACGAGCCGATCCACGCCATGCCCAGGCTCGCGGTGCGGGGCTCCTACGCCGACCACCGGCTTGAATTCCCCGAGGCGTACGCCGGGTAGCCGCCCCGCCCCGTGTGCGCCCCGCACGAGGTTGTGCGGGGCGTGCCAGCCCCACCGATGTGGCCCGCCGCCTTCCCGTTGCGAGACGAAAGGAGCGCCCACCGATGCGACTACAGAGCACCAACAAGGGGTCGATCCTGCTCGACCTCGACCCCACCGACTGCCTCGCCCTGGCCGACTGCTGCGACCACGCCATCTCCGGCGACATGTCGATGAACTACAACCTGATCGCCGCCTTCTCCGCCGCCCTGAAGCTCGGGGCCGTCGCCTGCGCGGCCTACGGCGTCGCCTCCCCGCGCCACTACGACGCGCTGACGCTCGAAGGCATTCGCGCCGAGTGGGGCATGATGGACGACTCTGGCCGCGAGCCGCGCCGCGCCGGCGTGGAAGGGGGGGCGCAATGAGGATGATCGACCCCGCGCCACACGCGATCGTGCTGGAACTGACCCAGGAGGATTGCCTCCAGATGTACCTCGTGCTGTCCAGGGCGCACCGCTCGGGGTCGAACGAGCTGGGCGACCTGAATCTCTGCGGCGCGCTGGCGACCGGCCTGCTGGCCGCCGCCTACGCCGCGTACCTGCGCGCCGACGACGACCCGCCCGCCACCATCGCCCATCTCTGGGCGATCTACGGCCCGCGCGCCTCCGTCGCCTGTGGCAATCCCCGCGTGCCGGTCCCGCCCGACTACGCCGACCCCGCCGCCGACTGACGCCGCCTGTCGCCAGCGGGCGAGGAGGTGTGTCCCATGGGACACAAAGCGGGCCGGTGTCGCACATGTGCGACACCGGCCCCTGTGCTATCCTGCGCCGGTTGGGTGGAAGTCGTGCGGTAGTGGCTTGCGGTAGTGGAGCGGTAGTTGAGCGGTAGCGGCAGACGGCACACCGTCCCGGAGATCGCGCGGCTCCTCGGCATCTCCGAGCGCGGCGTGCGCGACAAGATCGAGCGCGGCCAGCTCGATGCGGTGAAGGTTGGCAAGCGCTGGATGGTCCTCCTGCCCCCCGAGCGGGCCGCCGCGCCGCCCGAAGTGGCTGCGGTAGTTGGCGGTAGCGATAGCGGTAGTGGTGCGGTAGCGAATGCGACAGTCACCCCGGCGCAGATCGAGCAGGCCATCGCGCGCACCGGCCAGAAGTATGTCGCCGACATGGCGGGACTCTACGACCGTATCAGCGGCGAGCTGGGCAAGGTCTACGAGGGCCAGCTCGCCGCCCAAACAGAGACGATCGCCGAGCTGCGCCGCCGGGCCGAGGCGGCCGAGGCCGAGCGGGACCGGCTGGCGACCGCGCAGGCCGCACCAGCGGCCCCAGGAGCGACGGAAGCCTCGACCCCCGACAATCCTCGCCTCGAGCCGTCGGCGGGCTTCTGGGCGCGTGTGCGGCGGGTGTTCGGCGGGGGGCGGGATGGCTGAGGGCCGCGGCATCCGCCACGCCCCCGCGCGCGTATCGCCAGGCAGAGGGTGGCGGTGCTCTATGGCGGAGACGCCGCCGTCGACCCTCGTGTCCTCCCCGGTCCTCCCCCCCATCTCTCCTCCTCCTCGCGCCCGTCGGTGGCCGATCGACGGGCGCGCCCCTTGCCCTGACGCCGCTCGACGCACGCCAGTAATGGTTGGCGTGCCCCGCGATCGGCGACCCGCCTGGGGAAACGCCCCGGCGGATCGCCGAGGGGACATAACCGCGCCCTTTTCCGCTATAGCGTGCGCTGGTCTGGCGATGGGCGCGGGCGGGGCGGTGCTATACTCGCGGGCCACGACCCCTCAGCCGCGCGGAGAGTGGCCATGCCCGACCCCGCACCATCGACCGATGATCGCCCCCCTGTCGGCCGCGAGCGCGAGCGGGCCGCGCTGCGCGCGGCGCTGGTGGTCTCGCGACAGGCCAGGGACACCGCCCGTGCGGCTGGCCGCGAGGAGTTCGCCCGGCACGAGGACGATGCGATCGCCGAGCTCGAGAAGCGCATCGCCTGGCTGGAGCGGCAGGCGGCGGAATTCGAGGAGCGCCAGGCGCGGGGTATGGACGAAGAGGAGGGGTAGCCATGCCCTACGTGGTCGTCGTCGCCATGACCGTGGATCGCGACGATCCCGACGAGGCGGCCGAGTTCGTGCGCCGCGAACCGGACAAGCTCTCGGCCGGCGATCCGCCCTGGCAGACGGACGCGCCGCACCTGCTGCCACGCTGGCAGATTAGCGGCATCAGGCGGTTGGCCCGGCGCAACGAGTAGGGCAGGGTAGCCTCATGGGATAGAGGGTGTTTCTCCTTGTTGTGGGCTGGATGAAAGCGATGATACACTGCAAGAAGAGGGATGCATAGCATAGGAGGAAGCAAGCTATGGCTCAACAACTAGAACTGGTATACCCGGAGGAGCAGCGTCAGCGGCGCTTGGAACCGTTGCAAGGGCTGACGGAGCAGCTGCTCAGGGGCGTGACGCACTACGTGCTGCCTACGTTCAACCACCAGCTGCGCGCCAGGGACGACAACCCCAAATATATGCGATTCGATGATTACATCGACTCGGCGAACATCGTCGAGGAACTCCAGCGCAAGAAGGAAGACTTACCCCAGGTGATGCATGAGTGGGTGAAAACGACGGATTTTCATCGGGTGCCGCTCCACGTCGCCATCCCGCACCTGGGGGAGGTACCAAATTCGCGGGGGGCGAAGTGGTTTTCGTTGACGGTCGATGTCATCGCTGAAGGGCGAGGGGCGCGCAGGGGCAAGCCAGTGCGGGTGGAGGATGCTGCCCCCGACACCGAATGGCAGGAGGGCCGGATCAGCGCCAGCGGAGAGCTAAAGGTGGGCCTTGGCATCGTCAATGACGTGCTCAAGTTCTTGGTGCCCGGCGCTAAGGCTCTCCCACTCCCGGAGGCCAACATTACTGCTACCTACAAGTGGAAATCGGAGTATCAGCTGACGGTGTCTGAGGCGTATGGTCAGCACGCCGATTGGAGGATCTCCCCGAAGCAGGGGCAATACCTCGACGGGGATCACGACTTGCTCCTGATCCTCCGTCGGCCACGTTGGGTGGAGTCCCTCACGCTACGCATCCGTCAGGCCGAAGTCGCGTACGATTTGCGCGGGGATATCGACATCTCGCGTTCAATAAGCACCCTCGATATCCCCGTGAACTTCAACGCCAGCAATCCCGATTGACCCAGGCGCTTGCCCTTGGCCACGTGGTGCCGCAGGATGCGGTCGCCTTCACGACGGAGGGCGGCCGCACTGTCCGCCTCTCCATGCCCCAGGTCGCTGATTCGGACAAGGACAGTTGTCCGAAGAACATGGCGGGGCGGTTTCGGCGCTGCGCCTGGGAAAGTCGGGATAACCTGACGATTGATTTTCCACACGTATGGAACTTGTCGCCCCCACCGACACGATCGAGGGATTGCACAGCACCCGGCCCGCCGTTATGTCTGTCCCAAATGTTCTACAAAACCCGGTCGCCGCGCTCGACTGGGGTCGCACGCCGGAACGCCACCGGGAGCAGGATGCCGCTGGGGGCGAGCATGGGGAGACTCGGCGTTAGGGACCGCCGGGCCGCGCTGGAAGGAAAGAAGCGGGTAGCACTGCCGCCGACGTTGCACGATACGTGTCACCGCTGGCCGCGCAGCGCCGCTGGCCGTAGGTTTCACGTCGGCGTCGGGCCGTCATCGCCATCGGTGGTGCTCAGCGCCGCAGTGAGCGCCGCCACCACCCGGTGGGGTGCCGCCGTCGCCGGGAGGCCGAGGTGGGGTGCCGCCGCGCCGAGCGCCGTGCGCAACCGGGCGGGGTCGGTGCCCAGGTCGAGCAGCGCGACGATCGCACCGTCCACCGCCGCGAACCCGGCGCGCTCCTCGGCGGGCCGGGTCGCCTCCCACGCCGCGATCGCCGCCGGGCCGGATTCGGGGAACCCGGCCCGCGCCAATTCGTCCCAGAACCGCGCGACCTCGTGCGTGTCGTCGGCGGCGTGCCAGTCGGCGCGGAAGCGCGCCACCGCCGCGTCCAGCGCGTCCGTCTCCAGCGCCGCCAGCCGCCGCGCCAGCGTCATTCGGGGAGCGCCTTCAGCAGCGCGATCACGCCGTCGAGTTGCGCGTTTGTGGCCTCCAGCGCCCGGCGAATGTGCGCCGGATCTCTGGTCGCCTCCACCTCCTGGAGCAGCTGCCGGTGGATCGCCCTGACCTTTGCCAACCGGTAGATGATCACCTTGACTGGCGTCAGCACCGATTCCACGCTCTCGCTCGGCGTCAACGCCGATTCCATGCGCTCGCTCATGGCTTGCTCCCCGCTTCCTGCGTTACCTGCGCGGCCTCCAGCGCCGCAACGCGCTCCTCGATGATACCAACCTGGTAGACGCGCACCGCCGCCCCCGCCAGGCTGGCGATCGCCGAGCCCTGTGCCGGGGTGAGCGTCCCGGCGCGCACATCGCGCAGCGCCGCCAGCACCGCGCCGAGCACCGGCTTCATATGCGACGGCACCAGCCGCTCGGCCCGCGCCGCCGTGGCCGAGTTCTCGCCGCCCTTGCGCCGGGCGGCCTCCCGCTCCGTCCGACGCGTCGGGTCGTGGGCGAAGCAGCGGTCGCGGCCGTCGAGCACGGGCGCGCCGCACGGCTGCCCATCCTTGCGGCTGGCGGCGCAGCGCTTCGGGACGCTTCCGGACGCTTCGGCCATCGCCCCCCCCTACCCGCGCGCCGTGGGATAGTGCCGCTGTCCATCCAACGGGTTGGCCTTGCTCGCCGCGCGCTCGTTGCGCTGGGCAATGTAGTCGCCCACGAGCGCCTTGCCGGTCCGCTCGCGCGCCTGCGCGGCCCGGTCCTCGCGCACGAAGGCCTCGGCCCGCTGGCGCTCTTCGTCGGTCAGGGTGTCGAGGATGCTTGCCTGCTCGCTCACAACATGCCTCCTTGATCTTCGGGGCGCAGAAAGTCGTCCCGATAGTTGATGTCCAGGCGCAGGCGCTCCCTGCGCCGCTCCAGCCCTTCCAGCGCGGGGAGCCGGTCGCGGCAGACGTCCGCCGTCGCCCCGGTCAGCGCCCCGATCGGTGCCCAGAGTTCGACCACGCGCGCCCAGAGGGCGTCCGCTTCCACCCCCAGCTGCGCGTAACGCTCGCGCCGGTCCCGCTGCTCAGCCAGGCGCAGCGCGTAGCCGGCCGGGCCGTGCCGCTCCGCCAGCAGGGCGAGCGCCCTGTCGGCGAGGGCGATCTCCTGGCGCAGCTGGCCCAGGTCGGCCGCCAGCTTGGCCGTGCCGGTGCCAGCGAGGAGGCGCGTCGCAGCGGTGCGTTCCTGCTCGACCAGGCGGGCCTGGAGCGCGACGCGCTTGCCCTCCCAGGTGGCCCGCTGCGCGTCGAGCCCCGCGATCGCGGCCTGCGCCGCCTCCACGGTCGGGGGGGTGTCCAGCGTGACGGACATGCCGTGTCTCTCCTCCGGGTCGGCGAAGCGACCCCTTATCCATGCAGCGCGAGCGCGCCCGCCCACGAGCACACCACCGAGTCGCCATCGGGCGCGAACCACGCGGCGAAGTCGCACAGCCGCAGCACCACCAGCGCCGCGCCAAGCTCACCACCGCCGAGTACCGCCACGGGCAGCTGGTGCGGCGTGGCGACCGCCACGGCGCGTTGCAGGGCTTCCAGGACGGCGCTGGGGGGCGTGGCGCTGTCTTCGGTGCTCGATAGCCAGTCATCGGCGAGCAGGGCGGCCGCCTGCCGCTCGCGATGGCCCCAGGGGTGTACGCGCATCATGTCCTCGCTCACCACACCGGCATCCGTTGGCGCATCTCGCGCACCAGCCGTTCCTGGCTCCCGTCCAACTCGCTCACCCGCGTCTGCAGCGCGCTCTTGAACGTGCGCGCGTCACCGATCCGCTGCGCCGCCTGCGACTTGGTGAGGGCGTTCGCGACGCCGAGCACGCTCTCCAGATCCACGATCGCCTCGGTCAGGGCCCCCAGTTGCGCCCGCATGGCGGGATCGGTCGGGCGGCCGCTGTCGGCGCTCGCCGTCTTGATCGCCTCGATCCGCTGGCGGGCGTAGCGCGACCACAGATAGGAGTTCACCTTGTCTTTGCCCGCCGCACTGACGCCGCGCAACCGCCGGGTGAGGTCCGCGAGCGGCAGCAGCATCGCGTCCTCTTTGACGAAGACGGCGCGAGCGCTGGCGGCCTGTTGCTCCTGTACGGTGAGGCGGGTGATCGGGTCGTCGTGCTCGGCTTCCTGCCGCCGGTTCACCTCGGCGATCTCGCGCTCGGCCACGCCGTGGACCTTCTCTGCCACCGCGTGCAACTCGGCGGTGAGCGCCGCCACCTTCTCGTCGTAGACCTGATCCGCGTAGACGGCCGAGCCATCGGCCCGGAAGAGCTTCGCCTTCTCGTTGGTGAAGCGCACCGCCGCCTGGTCAAACTCCGCTTGTGCCTGCTCGTAGCTGTCGGCCATCGGGATCCTCCTCTCGTGTCGTGCCCTTCATCGGGGCGTTCAGGCCGGATGCTGCCCGGCGATCGTCGCGCGGAAGGCGGCCAGCTCGGCGAGCGGCAGCGTCACGATCGGCACCGCCACGCCGCAGTGATCGCAGCGGCCGTCCGTGACGTGCTGGCTATGGCTCCAACAGTCGCAGCCGCCCTGGAACATCACGCAGCGGTCCTCGGTCGAGCCGATCAATTCGTAAGGGCAGGTCGAGCCGTCCGGGGTCGCGGGCGCGTGCCGCTCCAGGAGGAGGCCGCCACAGTTGTGGCAATGGATCCGGTCGTCGCTAGAACTCTCGTGCGCGTAGGCCAGCCCGGCCGCGACCGCGCGGGCATAGCTGGCGGCGACGCGCTCCTGGTAGGCGATCGTCTCCTCGATCCGCCCCGGCAACAGATAGCGCAGGTCGGCGTGGCCACCAGCGGGCGGGTGCATGTGGCCGAGCATGACCGGCGTGTGCGGCCCCAGCTCGGCGACGATCCACGCGTACAGACTGGCGCTGGCCGCCTCCTGCGCCGTGTCGGTCTGCTGGAAACGGGTGGCGATCAGGTCCGAGATCAGCAGGTGCCCCACGCCGGCGTCCCGCCACTCCTGGAGGGCGCGGCGCACGGCGTCCGGCCCGCCCGGCGAGCGCATGCGGGTGGCGTAAAATTCCTCGTCGAGGCTGCCCTTGATCCCCACGTCCACCGCGTCCACGTACGGCGCGATAGCCCGCACCACCTCGGGCGTACTGAAACCATTGGAGTAGACGACCACCGCGAGCCCCGCCGCTTTGGCGAGACGGGCGACGTCGTAGGTGTACTCGAACGACAGGAGCGGCTCGTTTTCGGCGAGCACGATTGCCCGCGCGCCGCGCCGCCGGGCGTGCGCGATGACCGCCTCGGGGTGGAGGACCGCCTTCATCAGGTAGTACCAGGTGCCGTCCGTGCCGAGCGCGCGGGGCTGGTCGCGCTGCCAGGGGATCTTCTCGGGGGCCCAGACGACATCGGCGCTGGTGCAGAAGGCGCACCGGGCGGTGCAGCGCGTGCCGCCGATCCCCTCGGCGCGCGCGCCGGGCAGGAAGGTGTGGATGCCGCCCTGATACCCGAGCGTCAGCGGCTGCGAGCGGGCCAGGACGCCGTGATCGGGGAGGTCCACCGCCCCGGCCACATTGCGCCGGTAACGGCACCAGCCGGTCTCGCCGGGCCGCAGCACGCAGGCGCGATAGCAGAGATCGCACTGGAGGGTGCGCCCGCCCAGCGTGTGCCAGAAGTGCGCCTGGCGCGGCAACGCCACCGTCATCGCCGCCCGATCGAGGACGCGCCCCGGCGGCACCGGGACGGCCGGATCGGGCAGGTGCCGATCCGGCCCCGCCAGCCGCCGCGCCTGTTTCGACTTCGCCGCCTTGCCCATCGTCTCCCCCATCGCCGCACACGCGAACGCCCCCCGATCCGGCGAGGGGCGCATCTGCGGCGCTCGCGGTTTTCGGGGGGCGGGACCCTCGCGGGTGCGGCCTATTCCGTTCGTACTTCCAGATTAACACGCACAGTCAAGTCGGCGGCAGGATCAGGCGGCCGCGTCGGCCGGGGCGTCGGGGGTGAGGCCGCAGCGCCGCTCGATCTCGGCCACCTCCATCAGCAACGCCCGTCGCCTGATCAGCAGGATCGCCCGCACCGCCGGATCCTGCACCTGCGCGACCGGCCGGGGCGGCGACGACTCGGGGTGCCAGGTGCGCGTACCCAGGCGGGGATTGTCACGCATTGACCCCCTCCTCATTTCACGCGCCTGATCGCGCCTGGCTTTGCCGGACGGAGCACCTGGGAATACCAGGCGAGCAAGCCCGACACCTCCTCGTCGTAGCGACGGCGATAACGGCGTAGTTCGTCCTCGGGGAGCGCGACGGCCATGTCTGCGGGCGGCACGCACGCCATGAGGTCGCGCGCCCGACGTACCGCGTCGTCCAGCTTGTCGGCAACGCGGCGGAACTCGTCGGCGAGCACCACCTTCCGATACTCCGGGTCGGTGAACACCGCCGCGACGATCCCGACCACCTCCGGATCCGGGGGCGGGGCTATCGATCTCGGTGCCGGCAGGCGGGTCGGGGGTGTCGGGGCGACGAGACGCACCGGGCCAGCAGTGACCGACGGTGCGCCCGGTGCGGGCAGGACACCGCGCCGCTCGGCCTCGGCGCGCACCGCCAGCCGGAGCTCCTCACGGGGCATCTCGCGCGCCTGCTCGGCCAGCGCCGCGACGTCGTCCGGATGGGTGTCCTCATCGATCAGGCGACCGAGGATGTCGAGCTTGCGGAGATCCATCGACCGCATCCAGGGTCGCCCATGGACGACATCGCCATACAACCGGTAGATGCGGATGAAGCGATAGGCCGTGCCCCGGTGCAACACGATCGCGTCGCTCGCCAGGTACGCCTCGAACGTGTCGTGACCGCGCGACTCTCCTGCATCTCGGCCAGCGCCCGACCCAGCCGGAACGCGCCCGCATTCAGGTCGCCCTTCGCGCTCAGGATCTCGCCGTGCAAGCGCTGGGCGGCCTGCACGACCACGCGATGGCCGGTGTCGATCGTCGGCGTCGCCTCGTCGCGAGCGCTGCTGCTGTCCGTGTCACCCATCAGTCATCTCCCGTCAAGGCCGGCACGGCGGCGTCGAGGGCCACCCTGGCCGCCCTGATGGCCCCCCAATCGCCCGACAAGGCGTGGAGCTGCGGGCTGTCCTCGCCGTCCGCCTGGCGTTCGCGGTAGCCCGCCAGTTGCGCGTCGATCGCGGCGAGGCTGGTTTTCTGCGCCGTCTGTTGCACGATGTCATCGTCGAGCGGGGCCGGGGCGGGCGCGGGTTCTGTCGGCGGGACGATCCTCGGCGGGTCGGGTTCCAGGCCCATGTGCCGATGCTGGCCACAGTAGCGCTGACCGATGACGATCGGGCGCACGCAGCCGGGGTGGTTGCACTCGCGCTCGTCCCAGTCGTCCTGCTCTTCCGACTCCTCCTCCCGCGCGTAGACCGGCGCGCCCAGGGGGTATGTCGCCGGCGGCAGCGGCACCGCGACCGGGGTGGGCGGGATGCTCGGGGCGTCGGCGGCGGGCTCGTCGGGGGCCTGGTCGGCGCGGAGATCCGCCGACGTGATCGGCGTGTCTGCGGGCGGCGGATCGTCCTTGCGCTCGAACTCGTAGCCACACTTCCGGCAGGCGACGATACGCACGCGGTGCAAGCTTTTGCATTCGGGGCAGCACTCGCGCTCGCCACCCCAGCCCTTCTTGTCGCCACGGTCGGGCTTCAAGGTCACCAGGATGTCGAGGATCGTGTCCGGGTCGTATTTCGGGGTTACGTAGTAGGCCCCGGTCGCCTCCTCGCCGGCATTGCCGGTAGGGCGACGATATGCGATGCCCACGCCCAGCACTTGCTCCGCCGGGCATTCCTCCACCACCCGACCGGTGGCATCCTTCAGGCGGAGCAGATCGCGCGTCTGGCCGGTCTCCTCGTCCACCGTGCGGACGATGACCTCTTCGAGGAGTTCGCGGTCGAATAATCCTTCGTCGCATCCCAGCTTGAGATGTTTCGACACCGTGGGTTTCGTTTTGCCCACGCTGTCGGCGATGCCCCAGAGGGGCTGCCGGATACGTCCCGACGGCGTGGCGCGGCCCTGGGCCTGGGCCGCGGCCATATGCAGCACGGACGCGGTGAGCGCATCCCGCTCGGCCTTGATCTCGCCATTCTTGCGGATGTAGACGACGTTGGTAAGTTGCCGCTGCGCGCTGGCACAGTTGCGGCGCAACGCCTCGATCTCGGCCGCGACCTCCGGCGACACCCCCACCAACTCCACCCCGATCACCACGCGCCACGCCTCCAGGCTGAGCGCGCTCAGCGCGTAGTCGCGCACCGCGCGCGGGCCGAGGTCGCGCAGGAGCGCGTCAGGGTCCACTTTCGGGGTGCCGGGTTCGCGCGGCGGCTCGGCCACGCTGACCGCGAACCCCGCCGCCGCCAGGCGCTCGGCCTTGGGCAGGCCCAGGCGACGACCGGCGCTGAGGGTCTGCCCCTCCTTCGGCTCCTCGGCGTCGATGTGCAGGATCACGTCGGTCACGCCCGCCTCGACCAGCGCGGCGAGCTGCGCGTCGCTCAGCTCGGCCTCGCCGCGCGTGCCGACGGCGGGCAGTCCGGAGAGGGCCAGCGCCATCGCCTTGTACGCGCCCCCGGCCAGGTGCAGCGGCTCGCCGACGGGCAGGGTATCGAGCGCGTCATGATTGAAGAAGAGGCCCGCCACGCCCCGCTCGACGTAGCCGCCGGGCAGGCTCATCTCCTTGGTTTCGTCGACACCCTTGATCCCCGCGCCCCGTAGGTCGAAGGTGCCGCCGCCGTGCATGTAGGGGATGGTGATGCGCCCGCCGATCGAGCGCACCGCCTGGCCCCGCTGCGGGTGGAGGACGCCGGCCGCGATCGCGTCGGTGCGCCGCCCTCCGGCATCCAGGGCCTTCACAAGCTCGGGGGAGTTGCAGTACCCCAGGCCGAAGCGCTCGGCGGCCTGGGGGCCGTACACGGGGCCGAAGCGGCGTGCCAGCTCGGCTCTGGCCCGGTCGGTGAGGCTGGCCGCGCAGTGCGCCGCCGTCGCCCCGTAGACCGCGCGGGCGGTCAGCACGTCGAAGCCCGCGTCGTCTTCCGGCGCGGGCGTGACGATGAAGGTGGGGGGTTGGCCCTCGTAGGGGCGATCATCGCGCAACCGGTGGAGGCCATAGGGCTCACCGGTCTTCAGTTGGCCGAGCTTGAAGGCCCCATCGGTGATCCGCATGCAACAGGCGACCGCCCCATCGGGCGAGACCTTGCACCAGTCGCCCTTCTCGCAGATCGGACAGGGCTCGTGCCGCGTGACGCGGCCCCACGCCTCGGCGCGCTGCTGCCCGATCATCGCGCCACCCCCTCGATGATCGGGGAGCGCAGGCGGCAGCCGGGCATGACCTGCGAGACGCGGACCCTCGAGACGTCGGTGGGGAGGATCGGGTAGGACTCGCCGAGACGGTAGGGCCGCGCGTATTCGGCGCGGTCGGGGTGTGCGGCGAAATAGCGGCGGTCCTGGTCGCTGACCCGTTCCAGCGCGCGCTGGAAGCGCGGGGGACGCTGCGGGTTGACGGTGCGCGGCCCCTCCGGCGTGCGCTCCATCAGCAGGTGCGCGTCTTCGAGTCTGCTCTCGGCGTCGCAACGCCCGCTGGGGCTATCGGATCGGGACATGGGAATTGACCTCCCACCCCAAGGGGCGTACAATACCCCTCGGAGACCTACTGCGTAGCGCCGACGTTTCGCCGCGACAGGCGCTACAAGACAATGGCCGGTGGCCGCCGAGGGTCGGACTCCTACATCAGTCCCCCGGCGGCCATTGCATTTAATTAGGCCGCATCGCGCGGCCCCTCTCGGTCGCGAATCGCGGCCTTCAAGGCTTCCACATCCGCCGACGTGTAGAGGCGTAGGCCGAGCCCCGGGGTGCGCATCGGCGACACCACACCGGCCTGCTCCATGCGCCGCACCACGGTCGCGCTGCGCCCGTGGCCGCTGGCCTGTAAGGCGCGGCAGACCTCGCCAATCGTGAGCCGTTGTTCGCCCGCTCGCTCCGCCGCAATCATCGTTCCGGCCCTCCCCGGCGATCAACGCCGAATGTGTATAGCGGTATGCCCCTTAGTCTAGCCACTGCGAGTAGGTCCTGTCAAGTGCCACTGCATAGCTACTTTTTACTGTGAGTTGGTATCCATAGCGCTAGAGCCTGGGTCTATTGTTATGTCGTCATCGTAGATGACTCGTCCTGACGCATCACGAAAGCGAATCTCCACATGTGTGGCCATGTCCCCGGTTAGCGCCCCATAAAAAATGGTGAACTTGCGGAGCGCCTCACGAAGATCCGCCGTGCGTGGTGATTCCTTCGGCGCTTCCTGCGTGCGCGAGATCGTGCGCTGAATGTCGGCACGGAGCGCGTCGTTATGCGGCATTTGGTCGGCGAGATAGACGCGTGCAGGCGAGCGCAGTTTGAGAGCAATCTGGTTGAGGTTGTAGCCTTCGTCTTGCAAGGTGCGCAACTCGACTATCAGCCAGAGGATCCACTCGGGATAAATGGCACGTACGGCACCGTTGTGCCATTGTCGCACTGCGGTCGGGATGATCCCCTCGCTCTCCCAATAGGCGATATCGCGCGCGGTGACACTCGGCCCCATATACACACGTTCCAACTCGCGCACCAACTTATCGCGCGTGTAGAGCACCTCGGGTAACGGGGCACTCGGGGGCAACCAATCACGCCATGTCTCGCGCTTGGACTTGCTACGCTGTTTCGCCATCAGAACGGCTTGAAACACGCAGCACAGAGCCCCTCGGTGACGAGCCCGGCCAGCAGGAGCGCGGCCTCGCGCGGGTGCTTGGCGCTGTCCGCCACGATCGGGCGACCGCAGGCCGCGCACATCGGCGCGGCCGTCTCCCGGCTCAGGGCGGCGAGGCGATAGTGGGGGCCGTGGTTGCCACCGCGGCGGCGCTGGCGGTAGGCGTCGAGCGAGACGATCGCGGCCACGGTGCTAGCCCTCCTCGGGGTGCCGACGGGCGTAGCAATCGGCGCAGCGGCGCGCGGCATATAACACCCCGGGCGCGAAGCGGCCATCGCCGCCGACGATCGTTCGTCCACACGACCAGCAGATGCGGGGTGGGGCGGGCCGTACAGGCCGCCGTTGTTCTCGCAAGTAGGTCCGGATATCCGCGAAGAGTTCGTCCGCCCGCCCGCCATCATGTGCCTTACCCATACCGCCCCGCCCCACCCCATCGACACTCCCCACGCTCACCGGTGCGCAACTACCACAAGCCTATGCCACTAGCTCGCCCCTTCGACATCCTCCTGATGTTGCTCCTCACCGCGTTCCCACGCTTCGTGCGACGCTGGCGGTGGGCGTCGAGCGAGACGATCGGCGCGGGCGACTCAGCCATGGTGCGCCTCCCGCCCGGCCGACCCGGGCAGCGGGATCGGGCGACCCCAGTGGCGCGCCCCCGCCAGCCACGAGGCGATCGCGTTCTCGCCCCGCGCGGCCGCCCCGGCGTAGGTGGTGCCGTGGGTCATGCAGCCGGGCAGATCCGGCACGGTGACGAGGTAGGCGTCGTCCTCGTCCGACCAGGCGATCTCCATCCGGTAGCGCGGGCGCGTCCCCGGGAGGGGCGCGCCGGGCCAGGTCTCGATACTCACTGGCTCACTCACCTTCCGCACCCTCCCGCGCCGCCTCGGCGGCGGCCAGCGCCGCCCGCAGTTGCTTCTCCTGGTATGGCTTCGCGTCGTCGCCCGGGCGACCGTCGATCGTCAACTGGTTCGCCGACGCGAGCGGGTGGAGCCACACCGCGTGGTCGCCCTTCCCCCGCCCCGGCAGCTCCTCGAACCCGGCGTCGCGGAGTTCGCGCAGCAATTGGCGCAGCTTCCGCGGCACCGGCTACCCGGCATCCTCGATGACCTGAGTGGCGGGGTCCTCGCCCTCGGGCGGCACGATGGCCACGCCGGCGGCGGTGATTACCAAACGCCCCGTCTGCGCCTCGGCCAGGTAACCGCGTTCGACGAGCCCGGGCGTGTCGTAGAACTCGGTCGGATCGGCCTCTCGCGTCAGCCCTGCGTCGCCCGACACGTCGGCACGCCGCAGCGCGCCCTGCTGGCCCGGCGACAAGCTTTCCCACCCGCCCATCTTGCTACAATCCCTCTGCTCGCCGGTGGTCGCACACCGAGGAGCCTAAGCGGTGGCCTGCTTGCTCAGGCCGCCGCTTTTTTTGCGTCGTCCTCCAAAGGTGGCTTGAGCGCCGCCACTTCGGCAGCGTCGACCAGCTTCTGCCGCTTGTCGAGCGGATTGGGGAAGGTCGTCAGCCTCCCCTCGCGTACCAGCCGCGCAACGGTGTGATTACTCACCCTCAAGCGTTCACGCGCCTCGCCTATGGTGATGAGCGACTGCTTGTCCATCCCCTATTACCTCCGATCACTGCATACGCGATCAAACTTCTGCGTATATTAGCACCCCGATCGAATTAGCGCAAGATGGGTGAAGGTCACTCTATATGACTTGACAAGTAGATGCATATCACCTAAAATGAATGCAGATAAGTGAAGTACTTATCGAGAAAGAGGGCTCCACAGTCACCGCCTGGCAGCAAGCACTGTGGAGCCGCAATCGCCCTTCCGGGCAAGGAGAGTCTACCCGATGTACGCCCAGCCCGCCGCGACCACACCGCCGCCGCGCACGGCCCGCGACCACGCCGCCGCCGAGCTGGCCTTCGCGGGGTGCGACGACCTCACCGGGATCGTGGAGTTCACCGCCCCCAGCGTCCATCGCCCCGGCCGCCGCAACACCGTCGCCTACGACGCCGCGACCGGCGCGACGCACTGCGACTGCAAAGGGGCCAGGTGCGGCCACGCCTGCTGGCACGAGGCCCTGGTCGCCGCCGCCTGGGCCGACCACCCCGCCCGGCGCGAGGTGCGCGTCCTGACCGCCCCGAGGCTCCTGGCCTACGGCAAGAAGGCCCGCGCCATGCTCGCGATCTACCGGGGCCGCACCGGGCGCGTGCTGCCGCTGGACGCGGTGAATCTGCTCGCCGCCCGCTGCGAGTACCGCGACCGCCTAGCGCTGGCCGACGCTCCGCTCGCGGCATAGTCGCCGGGGTGGGTGCGCATGTTGCGCACCCACCCCGGTCGGATCACTTCACGTCGATCACCCCGATTCCCCTCTCGTGGTTAACGTACTTAAGGTGTGCATCTTGAGCACCCCCCCCCAGGGTGAGCATCTTGCACCCCCCCAT
>JAABUN010005520.1_pt1 | contig 15597 bp, 16 predicted proteins | sample 5559311 | NCBI WGS metagenome assembly JAABUN01 (sample SAMN10711877, study PRJNA513370) | rock metagenome | isolation source: Antarctica rocks | place: Antarctica: Victoria Land, Siegfried Peak sud
CGCAAAATAGAATTAATAAATATAGAAGAGCTTAGGAGCTCAGGGATGACACCAAAAAATTCCATTATTCAAAATCCTATAGCGAAGAACCTGCTTTTGAAGCGTTTTCGGACAGGCACTATTTAAAACACCTAAATGGTTAGTTAACAGCAGCATCATTAATTATACAGGTGACAATAAATTAACTACTATTAGCACAGTACAAGACCAGGTATTAACGAGGTTATTAGGTGCAAGCACATTTTCAAAATTATTACGATTTGAAGCAGAAAGCGCAAATGCATATTCTGCCAATGAGATGATCACCGATCTTAGGAAAGGTATTTTAAGTGAGTTACGCGCACATCAACCCATTGATATTTACAGAAGAAATCTGCAAAAATCGTTTATTGAAAAATTAATAAACATTGTTAACCCGCCTGCTGATAATATTTTTACAGCAGCAACAACAACAAGAACATTTGGTGCTGCACCGGCTACTTTTAGTAAAACTAACGATGCCATATCTATAGCTAAAATGCAGCTAAGATCAATAGCATCAGAAATACGGTCAGCATTACCGGCATATAAAGATGCAAACAGCCGTGCACATTTACAAGATGAATTAGATAGAATTACAGAAGCTCTTGATCCTAAGAAATAAGAACTGATAATTGTAAATAAAAGAAGGCTGCCGGTAAAATGGCAGCCTTCTTTTTTTGTCTCATCTAATTGTATCTAAAGCCTAATTTACTCATACCTCAATGCAACAATAGGATCTAATTTAGAAGCTTTAATAGCAGGCCATAAACCCGCAGCCAATCCTACAAGACTGCAAATAACAATACCTGTTATTACCCATCCCCAGGGTACTACAAAACCTGTTCCTAATAACATAGAAAACAGGTTGCCAACCAACACGCCTAATACAATCCCAAATACAGCTCCAAGCAAACTAATAATTATAGACTCAAACAGAAACTGGTCGCGAATGCTTTTTCTTGTGCCACCCAATGCTTTAATCAACCCGACTTCTTTCGTTCGTTCGGTTACTGCCACCAGCATAATATTCATTAAACCAATGGCTGCTCCAATTAGTGTAATCAGCCCGATAGCGCCTGCTGAACCTGAAATGCTTCCTAACAACGAGATCATTGTTTCAGCAACAGTGTCGCTTTTATCTATAAAAAAATTATCGTTATCATTTACCTGTAATCTTCTTACTGCTCTTAAAGTTCCGGTTGCTTCACCTATTGCAGGATCGAGTTGGCTTACGTCATCAACCATTACATTTATAGTATAGGAAGATGAGGCAGCAGGTAAGCGCTTAACATTAGTGTGGCTGGTTACAATTAATTTATCCATTTGCATAAAAACACTTGCGCCCTTTGGCTTAAGCAAACCAATGACCCGGTAAGGCAGATTACCGACCCGTATAATTTTATCAACGGAATTTTCCTGTTTTTTTGGAAACAGTTTTTTAGCAATGTCGCTACCCAACAAGCATACATTTCTGCCTGTTTCAATATCAAGCCTGCTAAAGTTTCGGCCAGCCTGTAGCGCATAACCATTAATAGTTAAAAAGTTTTCATCGCCTCCCGAAATTGAAACCTGTGGATTTGTTTCTATATTCTCATATTTCGCAATCAACTTTCTGGGGCCGCCTAACTGTATGCCTACGAGCGAAGGAAACTTAAAATTCTCTTTAAAAAGCATTGCCTGTTCTCCAGTAATGTTTTTACCAACATTCGAAGTTTTATCTTTCTTCTCACCCCGCTTAAACTGGTTAACACGGCTTCTCCTGCCGCCAATATTTACGTTCATTCCCTTATAGCGAATGCTAAAAGCATTTGCACCTAATATCGAAAAGTTTTCTTTAAGGCTTTGGTTCATAGCTTTTATAGCGGTAATAATGCCTATCAAGGCCATTATACCTAAAGCAATTATGGTAACAGTAATGCCTGTTCGCAGCCTGTTGCTTTTTACTGTACGGTACGATAAATAAAAGGTATCTGATATCTTCATGGGTGTGGGCTTAACATATAAAGATAAGAAAGCGGGACAGAAAAACTATTTGGGATATATAAACGAACTAAACAATTATCTTTTGTGAAACTGCCTGCATTTGTGACTTATGGTTCAAAATTTCCTCAACAATATAGTTTCTAAAGAAATAGACAGCTAATTAAAAATAAAGTAAGCTAAGTAATGCATTTGGATATATACCTAACACAACAATTACAATAGCCACACCTAATAACAAATATTTAAACGTTGAAGTAACAGGCGCAAAAGCCACATTTTGCCCGTCTTTAAAATACATTGCCTGTATAACTTTAAAATAGTAATAGGCACTTATTGCTGCAAATAAAACCCCAATAATTACGAGCCCTAAATAACTGCCTGTTTTTACGATTGCAGATAGCATGTAATACTTTGCAAAAAAACCTGCTGTTAACGGTATGCCCGCAAGCGATAATAAAAAGATGGCAACCAATGCAGCAATTAATGGTTGTGATTTTGAAAGACCGTTAAAGCCCTCATAAGTCATGTCGTCCATTTTGGCCAGTACAGCAAAAATACCAATGGTAGCTAATGAATATGCGGCCGCATATAAAAGCAAACCTTCCTTTGCAGTATCGTTTACAGCAAACAAAGCAAACATCATAAAGCCAGCCTGGGCAATACTTGAGTAGGCAAGCATGCGCTTTACGCTTTGTTGAAACACTGCTGTCAGATTACCAAAGGCAAGCGTTAGAATAATTGCCAAGGCTACCAGGTGTTCGGTTTGGCCGCCCATGCTTCCATAACGGCTTTCGAACAAACGGATGAAGGCGGCAAAACCCGCTACCTTCACTACCGTTGCCATAAAGGATGTAAAAACGGTTGGAGCGCCATCATAAACATCTGGCGTCCAGAAATGAAAGGGAGCTACTGAAACTTTAAAAGATAAAGCAAAGAAGATAAGGAGCATACCCAATGCATCAAGGTAGGACAAGCCTGCACCACTTAATTTTTCAACAAGAAACGAACCTCCGGTGCCGTAAAGCATAGCAATCCCCATCAACATAATACCTGTTGAAAAAGAACCCATTAAAAAATATTTTAAAGAGGCTTCGTTACTTTTTAAATTTCTTTTATCGCTGCCTGTAAGGATGTATAACGGAATGGAAATTATTTCAATCCCGATAAATAACATCAGCAAATTAGTATAAGATGTAACTATGCCAACACCACATAAAACAAAAAATATCAGTGCAAAACTTTCGGCGGCATTCTTTCCCACTTTTTCAATATCCCTGCCACTAAGCAATACATAAACAAGCGTTGAAAAAATACAAACACTGTTAAACAATAAACCGAACTTCTCAAAGTGAAGAAAATACTGCGCATTGATATGAAATATACTATACTCGCGACCTTCAGCGATATTAAAACAAAGCGACAGTAATAAACCTATAGCAGCAATATGCCTGTAAGCAGATTTGTTCTCAATGAAAATGCCGCTAAACATCATTACTACTCCAAATATTGCCGAAAGTATTATAGTATTCATAAGTCGTGTTCGGTCTGCTATTTTATTTGAGCTATCAGTTTTGTAACAGTATCGCTTGTAAGGTTAATCATTGGTTGGGGATATACTCCAAAACCAATTACCATTACCACTAAAATCACCAGCATTAATTTTGTATTTACAGGAACACGTAACTCTTTGCTATCGCCTTCCCTTATCTCGCCGTAAAAAACTTTTTGCACCATCCATAAAGTATAAACGGCAGCTAATATAATACTAATACATGCAACCGAGCCTAACCATACATTATGCCTGAACACGCTGTTAAACATTAAAAACTCCCCGATAAATGAATTGGTAAGAGGCAGCGCAACATTAGCCAGAGCCATTACAACAAATAAAATAGCAAGTGTTGGCGCTTTATGTGCAAGCCCGCCAAGTTGGCTGAACTTTCGGGTGCCCGATTGTTGTTCAATTACATCAACCACAATCCATAAACCAATTACATTTATACCATGTGCAAACATCTGAAAAATTACTCCCTGTATTCCTGCTGCATTGTTTGTAAACATGCTTGCACCCATTAAACCAATATGTGCAATGGAAGAATAAGCAACCAGCCTTTTCATATCATCCTGCTGAATGGCAATAAGGCTCGCATAAATCATCCCTATAACAGCAAGTATCATAATTATATCAGCCATCCTGTAAGATGCATCCGGAAACATAGGTAACAACCACCTGATAACTGCAAACACACCCATTTTTACCATTACACCACTCAACACCATGGTAACTGCAGTAGGTGCTTGTTCATAAGTATCGGGTTGCCACGTATGAAAAGGGAAGATGGGCATTTTTATAGCAAAGGCTATAAAGAACAGCCAAAAGATAAAGTTCTCTTCGCCAACGCCTAAATTTAAATTGCGTAAAGAGGATATGGCAAAGGAATGTTCCGGCGTTTTGTAATACACGTACAAAATACCAACCAGCATTAACAACGAACCAGCAAATGTGTAAATAAAAAATTTGAAAGTAACAGGTATCCGTTTTTCGCCGCCCCATTTTGAACAAAGGAAATAAGCAGGAATAAGAGCAAGTTCCCAAAAAAAATAAAACAGCAACAAATCGAATGCACAAAAAACACCTAATAAACCCGCCTGGCTTAACAGCATGAAACCATAAAATGCATTCGGATTTTTATACTTGTTGTTATAAGTTGCAGCAAATATTAATGGAAATGATATGGCAGTTAAAAGTGTAAGCATCTTCCCCATTCCGTCTAACGATAAGGTAAAGCGGCTTCCCAACATTGGAAGCCAGGGTGCATCAAAAGACAGTTGACTTGAACTGTGCATAACAGCGCCGGTTAATGCAACTGCAAGTGTGGCAACAGAACTTAACAATGCAAACGCCTTTGCACTTCGCTCTTCTTTTATAAAAAAAATAATAAAGCCTGTTAGTATGGGAACTACAATTAATAAAACGGGGATCATATTATAGATTTACCTGCAATTATTTAAGCATATTAAAGATGGGAGTAAGATTGTTTCCGTAGAAAACAAGCAGTATCATCAGAACCATACTTAATACCATCAATAAAATATAATTTCCAACCTGTCCGCTTTGCATCAACCTTATCTGCCTTCCTGTATATTGAATGCTTTTTCCTACACCATTCACAATTCCGTCTATTCCGCTCTTTTCAACTACGTTTTTTAAAAGGTTGCCGAAAGCCAAAAGCGGTTTGGCAATAACTGCATTGTACAACTCGTCTATATACCATTTATTTGCAAGAAGTTTACCTGCACCTGCAGCATCTTCAATCTCAGGCTTTTTGCTAAATCGAGTCCATGCATATACTATTGCAAGAAGCGCTAATGCAACTGAAACACCCATTAGCATATATTCTGTACTATGACTAAGTTGATGACTTTCAGTGTTTTTGGCAATTACAGGAGAAAGAAAATGCTCTAAAGCATGCGCATTGGATGCAAAAACTTCTGGTATGCCAACAAAGCCGCCGATAACACTTAATACAGCAAGGATAATCAAAGGGATTGTCATTGCTAAAGGGCTTTCGTGCAGGTGATGCTCCTGTTCTTGGCTGCCTCTAAAACTTCCCAAAAAGGTCATTGCATATAACCTGAACATATAAAAAGCGGTAAGACCTGCAGTGATAACTCCTATTACCCATAATACTTTATTATGTTCGTAAGCGGCAGCTAATATCTCATCTTTGCTAAAGAACCCGCTAAACGGTGGAATACCGGAAATGGCAAGGCAAGCCAATAAAAAAGTAATATGCGTTATAGGCATGTACTTTTTCAATCCACCCATATAGCGGATGTCCTGTTGGTTATGTATAGCATGAATAACACTACCGGCTCCAAGAAACAACAATGCTTTAAAGAAGGCATGTGTCATTACATGAAAAACAGCACCAGTGTAAGCGCCTACACCTAATCCTAAGAACATATAACCCAACTGGCTTACTGTTGAATAAGCAAGTACTTTTTTAATATCGTTTTGCTTTATGGCAATGGTTGCGGCAAAAAAGGCTGTAGCAAGTCCGATTACAGCAACTACCGTTTGTGTTGCAGGTGACATTGTATAAAGAACATTACTGCGAACGATCATATAAATGCCGGCAGTAACCATTGTAGCAGCGTGGATTAATGCAGACACAGGCGTTGGCCCGGCCATTGCATCGGGCAGCCATGTATATAAAGGAATTTGAGCACTTTTACCCATGGCGCCAACAAACAGCAACATACTAATAGCCGTTACATCGAAAGTGCTAAAGGTAGAAGCCTGAGCAAATACCTGCGAGTAAGTGAGCGTTCCCCCGGTTTTAGAAAGTATCCAGAAAATACCCAACAAAAAACCAACATCGCCCATACGGTTCATTACAAAAGCTTTGCGGGCAGCATAATTGTAATTGTTGTTTTTAAACCAGTAGCCAATCAACAAGTACGAACAAAGCCCCACTCCTTCCCAACCAATAAACATTATGAGGTAATTAGCACCTAAAACCAGTAATAACATGGAGAAGACAAACAAGTTGAGGTACGAAAAATAGCGCCCATAATGCTGCGTCTCTTCCTCATACATATATGCTGTTGAATAAACATGAATTAAAAAACCAACACCTGTAATAATTAATAAGAAAAGAGAAGATAATTGGTCAACCTGGAAAGCAAAGGGAATATCGCAACCCGGAACTTTTATAAAGTCGAATAAGTTTACAATAACAGGGTTAGTTCCAAAATGCCTTGCTTCGAAAAATATTCCCACGCTTACTGCAAACGAGGCTAAGATAACGCCACATCCCATTAAGCCTATAAGAGATTTTGACAAAGATTTACGTCCCAACCCATTGATAAGAAAACCTATCAAAGGAAACAAAGGAACTAAGTAAACAAGTTTGCTCATACCCCAAACCCCTAAAGGGGCTTTCATTTTAACTCTAAATCCTTAAAGGGACTCAAAGAAAGTTATTAATAATATTTCCCACCTAAGTTTCATTCGCTTAGATATTCCCCCTTTAGGGGGTTAGGGGTTAGTTTTTTAACCGGTTCAAGAAATTTACATCAACTGAATGTGTGTTTCGGTACACCATTACTATAATGGCAAGGCCAACGCTAACTTCAGCAGCAGCTACCACCATTATAAAAAAAACAAACAATTGCCCATCCACCCCTGCCATCGCGTTAGCAGTCGGACCTGCAGCATTTGCATTATGCATTTTTGAAAATGCAACCAGCAACAGGTTTGCCGCATTCAACATCAGTTCAACACACATAAAAATAATAATTGCATTACGCCTTGTAAGCACACCTACAATACCAATGCAAAACAGAACAATAGACAGTGTTATATAATATTGTATTGGCATATTCACCCCAACCCCTGAAGAGGCTTTTTGTCTTAAACCTAACGGTTTAAGACGGATTAAAAAATATAGAAAAAGAACTATTAAAATAAACTAACCTTATCACTCGATCCAATAACCCCTTTAGAGGTTAGGAGTTTCCTTTTCTTTTTTCCCTATTACAACTGCGCCTACCATAGCACTTAAAAAAAGTACGCTGCTTATTTCAAACGGCACTACATAATCTTTAAACAACACTTTTCCTAAAACCTTTATCAAACCGATATTCCCTTCCTTAACAAGTGCCGTTTTATTTTGCATATCCGATGAGCCACTTACCACATCTATCATTATCAGCAATAAACATCCCCCCGATATTATTCCTGCAATTTTCATCCAGTTATTTTTTTGAGGTTCGGTATCGCTGTTCAGGTTCATCAACATCACCACAAAAAGAAACAGTACCATGATGGCTCCTGCATAAACAATAAGATTAACTATAGCGAGAAATTGGGCATTTAGTAAAATATAATGTCCCGAAATTGCAAAGAATACAACGATTAGCCAAAGTATGCTGTGAATAGGATTTTTACTAATGAGAACCATGGTAGCACCTACCAAAGCCAAAGCAGATAAAAACCAGAATAAGATTTCAGTCGTACTCATTAGTTGCAGTTGGTAAGGAAAAGGGTTATTTTGTTGTTGGTGCTGTTTCCCCTTTTGCCTTTTTATATTCTTCGGGTTGTGTAAGAGGGTTTGGAATCAACAAATCCTCTTTACCATATATAAATCCTTTGCGCTGTAAATTTGAAGGAACAAAAGTTTCAGTTAAATAAATTGCATCTTTCGGGCACGCTTCTTCACATAATCCGCAGAAAATACAACGCAGCATATTTATTTCGTACTTAGCTGCATATTTTTCTTCGCGGTATAAATGATCTTCCCCACGCTGCCGCTCTGCGGCTTCCATCGTAATTGCCTCTGCCGGACAAGCAACTGCACATAATCCGCATGCAGTACATCTCTCCCGGCCTTCCTCGTCTCTGTTTAATACATGTAATCCCCGCGATACTTTAGCAAAAGGCCGCTTTTGCTCAGGATAACGTATGGTTGGCACCTTCTTAAAAATATGACTGAATGTTATAGCCATACCTTTAAGGATCGCGGGAAGATAAAGCCTCTCCAGCAAAGTCATCGGTTTTCTTTCTACACTTTTCCCTCTGTTTGTTAATGCTTGCATATGTTACCAGCCTTCGGTTTTAAACCATAGGTTTTAAAAGATTTGCAAAAATATTTTTATACTGCTATCCTACCAAGTTTATTATTAATTCAAAAGGTAAAGTTCAAAAAAGTAAGCAGCTACCTAATTCTATATTCTATCTCCTAACTCCTATATCCACTTCTTACTTTTGCATTTTTGATTTTGAATTTGGTTTTATCCCTGTCGCCACAAAATAACTGCTCCTGTTATAAACATATTTATTAAGGCCAGCGGAATTAAAGACTTCCATCCCAAATTCATCAATTGATCGTAACGAAAACGAGGTAATGTCCAACGCACCCACATAAAGATAAAAATGAAAATTACAACTTTCGCCATCAAAGCAACTATCCCTAATATAGCTGCCACATTTACTGAAAGATTAGCCTCATTTACAAAAGGCATATCGTAACCACCAAAGTAAAGCGTTGCCAGAATTACGCTGCTAATGAACATATTTATATATTCTGCAAACAGGTAAAAACCAAGCTTCATGGAAGAGTATTCCTGGTGGTAGCCAAAATTAAGTTCATTTTCCGCTTCAGAAAGATCGAAGGGTGCGCGGTTACATTCAGCAAAGGCACATATAAAAAAGATCAGGAAGCCCAATGGCTGGTAAACAATATTCCAAAAACCACCGCTAAGCTGCTGTTCTACAATTGTTTTCATGCTAAGCGTACCCGTTAGCATTAATAAAGCAATCAGCGAAATTCCCATTGCCAGTTCATAGCTTATAACCTGCGATGCTCCACGCATTGCTGCCATTAATGAAAACTTGTTGTTACTTGCCCAACCTCCTATCATAATTCCATATACTCCTAAACTTACTACCCCAAAAATGAAGAGAACACCAATATTTATATCAGCAATTTGCAGGTTTACATAACGATCTATCCCAAAAAGCTTAAAATGAATTTGATTGCCCCATGGGATAACAGCGCTTGTCATCATAGCGGTTAGCATGGCAAGACAAGGCCCCATTACAAACAATAATTTGTTAGATGTATTGGGGATGATCTCTTCTTTAAAGAACAATTTTCCTCCATCGGCTATCGGTTGAAAAATTCCCCACGGCCCGGCTCTGTCAGGGCCCACACGATCCTGAAGGATGGCTGCAACTTTACGTTCGGCATAAGTACTGTACATTGCAATCAGCAGTGATACAGTAATGATTGCACCAATCAATAACAGCTTTTCTACTAACATTCCCCAATCTATTGCTAATAGTATCATTTAATAAATCAGTTTTTTTATTTCATTAATAAAAACGTCAGTTTTTTCTATTAACGGCTCTACTTCGTCTTTTGTATAAGTGATAAAGTCTCCATAATCCCCATCTGATCTGTAATTAAACAAGGTATTGTAAATATTACCTGTTTCTCTTTTTATCCTGTTACTTAATAAAAACTCCTCATTGAACTTACTCTTTTGCCAGCTATGTGTTTTACTCTTAAAACCACTTTGGATAAGTAAAGCAGAAACAGCATAGAATGCAGCATAATATAACCTGTTTACCACACCATTCCAATATCCATTTTCGGCCAACTCCTTAGCTTCACTAAAAGTTTGAATACTTCTTTCAAATTTATATTGAATTAAAGCTGCTTTATCTTCCATTAAATTTTAACTCCATCTTTTTCCACTTCTTTAAATAAAGATGTTGCTTGTAGTTCCTGCCAAAACTTTTTATTTCGAATAATTGGGGTAATTATTTGTCCCCATTCAAGTTCAGTTTCATATAAGGCAGACATTAATTTTTGTTTAAACCTCCAGTCACTCTGCTCCTTATCAATAAGCACCAGTACATCCCAGTCGCTTTCATCATGATAATCACCTCTTGCCCTCGAACCAAACAATATTACTTCAGCATTTTCATCAATTGAAATTACTGATTGCTTTATTTCTTTTAATATGTCTTGACGGTCATTCAATGCTATCTTCCCTTTTCCGATTAATATTCAGTATTTAGTAAAGGTGTTTCGTGCGTTGCTTCATTAAATACATTACCTGTTGCCGGACCATTTATTTTACTTAAATCTACTTCAGGCTTATTTACTTCACTCACATTATGTATATCAAGCAGCAGTTTCGGCGACCGGTCCATTAGTTTTTCAAAAACTTCAGGCGGCCTTTTTACATTTGTATATTTTCCTGCTGAAATAACAGAATGGCGGTTGATCTTTCTTACTCCGTCAATTACCCAATCGCTGGATTGCTTTTTATCGAAACGGCAGGTATTACATATCCAGCCTTGTTTTCCATCGGGCGTATCTTCCACTTCTCCCCATTCATCTTTGTTGGCGGTTACCCTGAACACTTCGTCGCCGCGGTTCCATAAAGTTACTCTGCCGCAGCATTTATCGCAATCGCGATGAGCGTCCATTGATTTTAAAAACCAAACGCGATTTTTAAAACGGAAAGTTCTGTCGGTTAAAGCACCCACGGGGCACACATCAATCATATTTCCGCTAAAATCATTATCAATAGCTTTTGAAATGTAGGTTGATATTTCGGAATGTTCGCCACGATCTAAAATTCCATGAACGCGTGTATTGGTCAACTGGTCTGCAACATAAGTACAGCGATAGCATAGTATGCACCTCGTCATGTGCAGTTGAATGTACGGACCAATATCTTCCCGCTCGAACAGCCGTCTTTGAAACTCATATCGTGTTCCCGAACTCCCATGGTCGTAGCTTAAGTCCTGCAGATGACATTCGCCTGCCTGATCGCAAATTGGGCAATCAAGCGGGTGGTTAAGTAATAGAAATTCAACAACCCCTTTTCTTGCATCAATCACCTTTTCGCTGGTTAAATTTTTAACTACCATGCCATCCATTACATTAGTACGGCAGCTTGCTACCAGTTTAGGCATTGGTCTTGGGTCTGCAGTAGAACCTGAGGCTACTTCCACCAAACATGTTCGGCACTTGCCGCCGCTGCCTTTCAGTTTGCTGTAGTAGCACATTGCCGGCGGGGTTACATCACCACCAATTTCACGCGCAGCCATCAAGATGCTTGTTCCCGGCTCCACTTCTACGGTAATGTTGTCTATTGTTACTTTTAGTAATTGTTTTTCGTCAGGCATAATTTTATCTCCAAGTCTTCTAACAAGACAATATTTTATATTTAAGCAACCGGAGCTGTAACTTCCCTCGCATCCGCAAAATGTGCCAATCCAAAGTTCCTCACCTGGCTTTCCTCCGGGTTAAGCACATGCCACTCAAACTCATCTCTAAAATGCCTGATAGCTGCTGCAACAGGCCATGCCGCTGCATCCCCTAACGGGCAAATAGTGTTTCCCTCAATCTTGCGTTGAATATCCCAAAGCAAATCAATATCACTCAATTTACCTTTTCCAAATTCGATGTTGTGTAAAACCCTTTTCATCCAGCCAGTTCCTTCGCGGCATGGCGAACATTGCCCGCAACTTTCATGATGATAAAAACGTGCTAAAGTAAGTGTATGACGAACAATGCACTGGTCTTCGTCCAAAACAATAAACCCTCCCGAACCCATCATCGAACCAGTGGCAAAACCACCATCGGCTAAACTTTCGTAGTTCATATAACGGGTTTCGCCTTTTGCTGTTTTCAGCAAAAGATTGGCAGGTATAATGGGGACTGATGAGCCACCGGGAATACATGCCTTCAATTTTTTGCCATTAGGAATGCCGCCACAATATTCGTCGCTATAAATAAATTCCTCTACGCTTATGGTCATATCAATTTCATACACACCAGGCTTATTAATATTTCCACATGCACTCATTAATTTGGTACCTGTTGATTTACCGACACCAATTTTTGCATACGCTTCGCCCCCCATGTTAATAATGGGAACTATTGCTGCTAATGTTTCTACGTTATTGACTACTGTGGGTGAATCCCACAAACCTTTAACTGCCGGAAATGGAGGTTTAATGCGTGGATTACCCCGCTTTCCTTCCAGGCTTTCGATCAATGCGGTTTCTTCGCCGCAAATGTATGCACCTGCGCCCCGCTGAACATATATCTGACAATCGAAACCACTGCCCAAGATATTTTGACCTAACCAACCATTTTGATTTGCTTCTGCAATTGCCTGCTCCAGAATATCTGTTATCCAGGCATATTCGCCGCGTATATAAATGTAAGTGCGGTTACTGCCTAATGCGAAAGAGGAAATAATGAGGCCCTCAATTAACAGGTGAGGAAGAAACTCCATTAAGTACCTGTCTTTAAAAGTTCCGGGCTCACTTTCATCAGCATTACAAACAAGGTAACGGGGAACGCCTTCAGGCTTTGCCAAAAAGCTCCATTTCATTCCCGTAGGGAAGCCTGCCCCACCACGTCCACGCAAACCGCTTTTCTTTACTTCGTCAACAATTTCGGTTTGAGACATTTTGAATGCCTTTTCAACTGCTGTATATCCGCCATTATTGCGGTAAGCTTTATAAAAGCGAATGCCTTCTATATGATCGTTTGCTAATAATAATTTTTTACCCATCTTATTGATACGAATATAAAAATGTAAAATTCAAAATAAACGCTTTCAACTTTTTTACTTTTGGATTTTTAATTGTATTAAGTTCAATTTATATTACTATTTTTTCAATCCTGCCAGCAACATCCTCTTTAAATGTAATGTTCTTGTAAATGGATTTAATACTAAACCTAATGCCTCCAAAGTAGTTACCCCAAGAAGTGGGCTATCACCCTCCTCTCCATAAATTACCGGCGCTGCACCTCCTTGGTTATTATATTAAAAATATGCATCCCCTACTTTTCTCGATATTTTAGTACCATTAGCAAGGCTAAATTCAACTATTTTATAAGGTTCTATTCCTAATTCATCCAGTATTTTACCAGGCACCAGGCTATAAACTGCACCGCTGTCAATTATAATTCAACAACCTTCTCTTTAGAAGCTGTTCTTAACTCCTTTACTTTAAAATGTGCATAGGTTATTCCCATTTTAGGTAGTTACTTTTTCAATTCGTAATTAAACATCCAATTCACCCCAAACTTATCTTTAAGCATTCCAAAACGTGCTCCCCAAAATGTATCCTGCAATGGCATTGTAACTGTTCCGCCTTCAGCCATGTTATTAAATACTGTATCTATTTCTCCCTCATTTTCTACTTCAACCGACAACTGAATATTTCCCTCTGTTGAAACTGTTTTTCCTTTAAATGTATCTGATATCATGATCATATTACCATCAAAAGTAAGCCTGGAGTGTATTATCTTTTGCTTATAGTCTTCGTCAGAAGGCATAGGGCTATCGCCATAACGCTTAACAGATAATATTGTACCATTTAAAGCGGTTGCATAAAAATTTAATGCTTCTTCTGCATTGCCTTGAAAATGGAGGTAAGGATTAAACTTCATATTTTCCGTTTGTGGTTTAAGTTATTTCGGGTTCACTTTTACTGCCTGCCGGGCAATAAGTCTCCACTTCCCCTGCTCTTTTATCCATACCTGTAAAATGCTAAGATTTAATGGCGATTCAACACCTTTTTCATCAACAGATGTGGCACGAAAAATTTCGCGAAGAATAGCTGTCTCTTTAATAAATGCGATACTTAACTTTTCCACCGAAGTGTTTCTGTAAGTTGTTTTACTGATTATTGCATTATGTACCATTGTTGGTTTATCTTCAATGTTTCCGCCTGAATGGCCGTAAGTAACTTTAGAACCAACAAGATCAAGTAAAGCAGCAGAGTCTTTGGTTTCAAATACGGCTTTACGAAGTGCGTCTGCTCTCGCCCAAACTTTTGCTTCTTCGCTGGACTGGGCAAAGGCAAACTGCGCGACAAAAGATGTTAGTAAAACGATTACAAGTTTCATTTGAAAATTTAATTATTTATTGCTGCAAATGTTCTGCATTCATTTATAATAGCATCAACCTTTTCCGGTGTTAAATGTTCGCGATAGGTTTTGCCTAATTGCATCATTGGGGCGTAACCGCAAGCTCCTAAACATTCCACGGTTTTTAAAGTAAACAAACCGTCATCTGTAGTTTCGCCTACATGTATGCTTAACTTGCTTTTAAAATAGTCAATAATATCGTCGCTGCCCTGTAACATGCAAGGACCTGTCTGGCAAACCTCAAAAACAAATTTACCTACCGGTTTCATGTTATACATGCTGTAAAAGGTAGCTACTTCATATACTTCGATTGGGGTTATGTTTAGCAAGCTTGCTACATAATCCATTACCGGCACATCCAGCCATCCCCCAAATTCTTCCTGCGCTAAATGAAGTACAGGTATCAAAGCGCTTTTTTGTTTCCCTTCGGGATAACGTTGCTTGATCTGCTGTACTTCTGCCAATTTTTTTTCTGAAAATTGTATCATATTCAATTAGTACTTCGGAATTCTTTAATTTGGAAATTTGAGCATTAGCACATTTCAAATTTCCACATTATTTATGCATCCATCTCCCCGGCAATTAAATTAAGGGAGCTCAAACAAACTATTGCATCGCTTAACATACTGCCTTTAATCAGTTCTGTAAACGCCTGGTAATATATAAAACAAGGGCGGCGAAAATGTAAACGGTAGGGCGTACGGCCTCCATCACTAATTAAATAAAACCCCAACTCCCCGTTTCCTCCTTCCACACAATGATATACTTCGCCCGGAGGCATAATAGTTTCGCCCATTATAATTTTAAAATGGTAGATTAACGCTTCCATTTTAGTATATACATCCTGCTTTTCCGGAAGATAATATTCAGGAGTATCGGCATGAAACACTTCAGCATCCTTTCCTTTAAACTCCTGTACCTTTTGGTAGGCCTGTGTTATGAGACTTAACGATTGCCTCATTTCTTCATTACGGACAAGAAAGCGGTCATAAACATCACCTGTTTTTCCAACAGGAACCTCAAAAGTAAGATCGTCGTAACTGCTATAAGGAGAATGAATACGAACATCATAATCTACACCTGCTGCACGTAAATTAGGACCGGTAAAGCCATAGTT
>JAABUN010005521.1_pt1 | contig 15592 bp, 16 predicted proteins | sample 5559311 | NCBI WGS metagenome assembly JAABUN01 (sample SAMN10711877, study PRJNA513370) | rock metagenome | isolation source: Antarctica rocks | place: Antarctica: Victoria Land, Siegfried Peak sud
TCGTCGAGGACCGAATCCACGACCCCAACAGCTCACCATCACCGGGACGCAAACCCAACGGCTGTGCACGCATCCCTCATTCTCGCGCACCACACCGCCAAACTACTTTAGACGCGCCGCACTAGCCGTGGCCGCTATGACGCGGTATCAGGAATGCGTGCCGCCGGTGAACTCCAAGGGCAAAGCCGAGCCCTACACGCTGGCTGAGGCGATGGCGAGCCTGGCCCAAGCTTGGAGCCGACCCGCGCGGGGACGCCTCAGTGAACTGCCGGGGATCATCGTGAGCAACCGCCAGTTGCGCGACCTCACCGCTGAGGCTGTCACCGCAGTGGTGGTCGCCAACACCCCACCGGCCACCTTCATCCGGGGTTCAGCACCCACGCGCATCGTCCGCTCCGAGTCGGGTAGACCCTCAGCCGAGGTCCTCAAGCCCGACAGCATGCGTCACCTGCTGTCCAACGTCGCCGACTGGGTCAGGTCAGGTGAGGAGGATGAGCCTCCCATCAACGTCCCGCCGCCGGTGTTCGTCGCGAAGGATCTGCTTGTCAGGGAGTGGGACGAACTTCCGCCGTTGACTGGGCTGATCAGCGCGCCGTGCCTGCGACCAGACGGCACCTTGTTGACAGAGCCGGGATGGGATGAGCGCACCGGGCTGTGGTTGGACCCGCTCAGTGACCTGTCGATGCCGACTATCCCCGATCAGCCGACCGACACCGAGCTCGCCGACGCTGCTCACTGGATCGTCGATGAGCTCTTAGGTGAGTTCGCGTTCGCCGACCAACCATCTCGTGCCAACGCAGTCGCGCTGGTGTTGACGATCTCGCTACGCCCAGCGATAGCAGGGCTGGTACCGCTGGCCTTGGTCAACGCTCCGATCGCGGGCACCGGCAAGACGCTGCTGGTTAACACCGCAACCCGGATCGCCACCGGACGGCCGGCGGCGCTGACTGCCGCGCCCAGTGGCGACGACGACGAACTGCGCAAGCGGATCACGTCGCTGCTGATCGCGGGGGAACCGGTCGTGGTCTTCGACAACGTCAGCGACAGGCTCACCTCGTCGGTTCTCGCCCAAGCGCTCACCTCACCGTGCTGGGGCGACCGGCTTCTCGGTCATTCCCAGATGCTGTCACTGGAGCAACGTGCCACCTGGGCGGCCACGGGCAACAACATCCAAGTCGGAGGAGATCTCGCCCGTCGCTGCTACCCGATCAACCTCGACCCACGGATGGCTCAACCGTGGCGACGAAACTTCCGCCGTCCCAACCTCGACAGCTGGGTTGACGAGCACCGGGCTGACCTACTCGCCGCGACGCTCATCATCGGTCGAGCCTGGTTCGCTCGCGGACGACCCGACGGCGGAGCGCCAAACTGGGGCACCTACCACCAATGGGCGAACATCCTCGCCGGCATTCTCGCCACCGCCGGCATCGACGGCTTCCTCGCGAACCTGACCGGCCTCTACGACGGCGCCGACGTCGAGACCGCAGGATGGGTGCGTCTGCTCACCCTGTGGCGAGATGACTTCACCGACCAACCAGTGCGAGTCGCTCAGCTCGCTGAGTCCATCATCAGAGCCGGTGGAGACCTAGAACCACCGCCGGTGATCGCCGCCGCCATGGGGTACGCACCCGACCAAGCAACCCGCAACACGCGGCTGGCGGCCAAGCTCAAGACGGTTGAAGCCCGACGCTTCAACGACGCCGGACTTCGAATCGAACGCGCCGGCACCGACCCACACACCAAGAACGTGCTGTGGCGGGTTGTCACCGCCGATCCCGACGCCACAGTCACCCCAGCTGTCTCGACCGGGGGGCGCTGACATGGACACGAAACCGCAAGGTGACGCTGGAGGACGTCGACCAGTCCGTCTCAGGGGGAGCTGAGATGGTGCCAAGCGAGCCGAAGCTGCTGCTCAGCGTCGAAGAGGCCGCCCAGCTGCTGAGCATCAACCGCAGCAGCGTCTACGACCTCATCGGTCGCGGCGACCTGCCATCGGTGAAGATCGGTCGGCGTCGACTCGTCTACAGACAATCACTGATCAACTTCATCATCCGGTGCGAAAGCAACGGACCACCGTGACACGACGGCCCTTGGTGGGGCCTTCATTCAGCACAGCATCGGAGGGCAGCGATGAACAAGGCGCGTCGGCGTAGCCACGGTGAAGGGGCGGTCTACCGCCGAGCCAGCGACGGTCGATGGGTCGGCTCCTTGAACCTCGGCTACGTCGACGGCAGACGACGCCGCAAACAGGTCTACGGCCACACCGAGCGCGAGGTCATCACCAAGCTCAACCTGCTGCATCGGGCAGCAGAGCAAGGGCAGGACCTCAGCCAGACGTCGCCGACGCTGAGCCAATGGCTCGACCAATGGCTGGAAATCAAGAGCAGTGACGGCACCCGGGCATCCACGCTGCGCTCATATCGAGGTCTGATCGAAAACCACGTCCGTCCCACTCTGGGCCGCAAGCGGCTCGACAAGCTCACCCCCGCAGACGTCCGCAACTTCATCACCGCCAAGAGCCAGAGCCACCTCTCTCCGGCCACCGTGGCTCACCTGCTCCGCCTGCTGCGCAACACCCTAGGTGAGGCCGAGCGGTTGGACTTGGTCAGCCGAAACGTCGCCAAAGCCGTGAAGATGCCACGGGTCCCAACCCGAGAAGTGCACGCGCTGGACGTCGATCAAGCACGCACCCTGCTCACCGTGCTCGACGGCCACCGGCTCCACGCACTGTTCGCCACCACGCTGGTCCTGGGCCTCCGTCGAGGGGAGGTGCTCGGACTCAGCTGGAGCGACATCGACCCCGACCACAGCGCCATCCGAGTTCGGAAATCACTGCAACGCCTCGACGGCTCCCTGCGCTTAGTCGAAACCAAGACCCGAGCGTCAACCGCAACACTGGCCGCACCACCCAGCCTAATGGCCATCCTGGCCCGGCACCGCGTTGAGCAGCAGCGGGAGCGACTCGCGCTCGGAGCAGCGTGGCCAGAACTCGACCTGGTGTTCACCTCAACCACCGGCACCGCCCTAGAGCCACGCAACGTCACCCGCGAGTGGGACCGTCTGCGCGACCAGGCCGGCCTACCGCACCTGCGGCTACACGACCTACGCCACTCCTGCGCGACGATCCTGACAGCCCTCGGAGTCCACCCCCGCGTGGTGATGGAGATGCTCCGACACTCCCAGATTGGCATGACCATGAACACCTACGCCCACGTCACACCCCTGCTCCAACGAGACGCCGCCGACGCACTCGAGGCCGCACTCTTCGGCTGAGCTGACGCCCTGGCTACATGATTGGCTACATTCCGAGCTCGGCCGTTCGAAGACTCAGACATCCGTGCAGGTCAGCACGGTGCGCCAGGAGGGAATCGAACCCCCAACCCGCTGATTAAGAGTCAGCTGCTCTGCCAATTGAGCTACTGGCGCGCGAAGCGGCGGTCAGACTACCAGCGGCCCGAGGGCATCACGCCGGGGTCTCCAGCAGGGCGAGAGCGGCGTTGTGGCCGCCGATCCCGCTGACGCCACCGCCGCGTCGGGCGCCGGCGCCACACATCAGTACCCGGTCGTACGGGGTGGCCACACCCCAGCGTCGTGCCGGGGTGTCCGCGGCCTCATCGTCAGCGAGCCACGGCCATGACAGGTCCCCGTGGAAGATGTGGCCACCGGCCATCTCGAGTGTCGCCTCGAGGTCCTGGGGAACCTTGGCCTCGAGGCACGGCCGGCCATCGGCGTCGACCGCGAGGCAGTCGGCGATCGGCTCGGCGAGGTGCTCGTCGAGCACGGCCAGCGCCCGGCGTACGGCCTCGTCCCGTCGCCCGCTCGGGTCGGGGGCGAAGACGTCGGGCGGCATGTGCAGACCGAAGTACGTCATCGTCTGGTAGCCCTGCTCGACCAGCTCCGGCGCGAGGATGCTCGGGTCGGTCAGCGTGTGGCAGTAGACCTCGCCCGGTGGCCGCCGCGGCAACTCGCCGGCGGCCGCCTCGGCGTGGGCCTGCTCCAGTGCCGCGAAGCCCTCACCGACGTGAAAGGTGCCGGCGAAGGCGACAGCGGGATCCTGCCCCGAACGCAGCCGTGGCAGCCGGCGCAGCAGCAGGTTGATCTTCAGCTGGCCGCCCTCAGCAGGTTCCTGGACCGGCTCGCCCAGCAGCCGCGCCAGCACTGCGGGGCCGACCCCCGACAGCACGTGGCCGGCGGGGAGAACGTACGTCTGGTCTTGACCCGCGACGGTGAGTTCGCAACCGTCCGGGAAGGCGCCGACATCCACCACCCGGCTGCTCGTCCGCAGCTGCGCGCCCGCCCCACGCGCCACCCGCACCAGCTCGTCGCTCAGCGCGCCCATGCCGCCGACAGGCACCCGCCACTCACCCGTGCCGTTGCCGACCAGGTGGTAGAGCAGGCACCGGTTCTGCGCCAGGCCGGGGTCGTGCAACGAGCGCACCGTGCTGATCAGCGCGTCGGTGGCGACGATCCCGCGTACGTCGTCGTCGACGAAGCGGCGCTGCACGGCCTCGCCGATCGGTCGCTCGACGACGTCGGCCCACACCTGGGGGTCGACCCGGGTCCGTACCTGATCGGCCTCCGGCAGCGGCTCGGTGAAGGTTGGCGCGACCGCGGCGGCGAACGAAGCCATGCCGGCGTAGAACTCCTGCCAGGCGTCGTGCTCCGCGTCGGAACCGGTCAGTGCCCGAAACGACGCCCGGGTCGCCTCGCCTTCCACCGACTCGACGAGCAGCCCCTGATGGCGGCCGCCGCGCAGCACCGGGGTGTACGACGCGGTCCGACGCGAGCGCAGCTCCAGCCGCAGGTCGAGGTCGGCGACGACCCGGTCGGGCAGCAGGCTGACCAGGTAGGAGTAGCGCGACAACCGAGCGTCCACGCCAGCGAAGGGACGCGCGCTGACCGCCGCGCCACCGAGGGAGTCCTGGGCCTCGAGCACCACCGTACGCAGACCCGCCCGGGCGAGGTACGCCGCCGCCACGAGTGCGTTGTGGCCGCCGCCCACGATCGCGACGTCGACCCGTTCACCCATGGGGCCGGACCCTACCGACGCGGCAGTTGCGGATCGGCGACGGAAGCGGCTGACGGCGCCGGGTGGGAGGATCGCCACGACCTCTCACCGCGGCAGGAGCACGCATGGCTGAGTACGTCGGCGCCGTCGACCATGGCACCACCAGCACCCGCTTCATGGTGTTCGACGCGGCCGGACACGAGGTGGCGCGAGCCCAGCTCGAGCACCGGCAGATCCTGCCTCGGGCGGGGTGGGTGGAGCACGACCCGGTGGAGATCTGGGAGCGTACGTCCACGGTCATCCAGACCGCGATGAGCTCAGCCGGTCTCCGGGCCGCTGACCTCGCCGCCCTCGGCATCACCAACCAGCGCGAGACCACCGTGGTGTGGGACCGCACCACCGGACGTCCTTACGCCAACGCGATCGTGTGGCAGGACACCCGCACCGACAAGATCGCCGCCGCGCTCGAGCGCGACGGTCACGGCGAGGTCATCCGGCGTACGAGCGGGCTGCCCCCCGCGACGTACTTCTCCGCCGCCAAGATCGCCTGGCTGCTCGAGCACGTGAGCGGTCTGCGCGACGCCGCCGAGCGCGGGGACGCGGTGTTCGGCACCACCGACAGCTGGCTGCTGTGGCACCTCACCGGCGGCCGCGACGGCGGCGAGCATCTCACCGACGTCACCAACGCCAGCCGCACGATGCTGATGGACCTCGAGACCCTCGACTGGGACGACGAGATGCTCGAGATCTTCGGCGTCCCCCGCTCGATGCTGCCGCAGATCCGGTCCAGCTCCGAACCCGACGGTTACGGCAGCACGCGCCGCGACGGGCCGCTCGGCGGTGAGGTGCCGCTGACTGGCATTCTCGGCGACCAGCAGGCGGCGACCGTCGGCCAGGTGTGCTTCGCGCCGGGGGAGGCCAAGAACACCTACGGCACCGGCAACTTCATGCTGCTCAACACCGGCACGCAGATCGTGCGGTCGAAGGCCGGGCTGCTCACCACGGTGTGCTACCGCTTCGGCGACGAGGCGCCGGTGTATGCGCTCGAGGGCTCCATCGCGGTCACCGGCTCGGCCGTGCAGTGGCTTCGCGACCAGCTCGGGATCATCTCCGGGGCCGCGCAGAGCGAGGCGCTGGCCCGGCAGGTCGACGACAGCGGCGGCGTCTACTTCGTGCCGGCCTTCTCCGGGCTGTTCGCACCGTACTGGCGCTCCGACGCTCGGGGAGCCATCGTCGGGCTGTCGCGCTTCTCCACCAACGCGCACCTGGCCCGGGCGACGCTGGAGGCGATCTGCTACCAGAGCCGCGACGTCGCCGAGGCCATGGAGGCCGACTCCGGCGTCCATCTCGAGGTGCTGCGGGTCGACGGTGGAGTCACCGCCAACGACCTGTGCATGCAGATCCAGGCCGACGTGCTCGGCGTATCCGTCAGCCGGCCGGAGGTGGCCGAGACGACCGCGCTCGGTGCGGCCTACGCGGCGGGCCTCGCGGTCGGCTTCTGGCGCGACACCGACGAGCTGCGCGCCCACTGGCACGAGTCGCGCCGCTGGGAGCCGACGTGGAGCGACGAGCAGCGCGCGCAGGGGTACGCCGGCTGGAGAAAGGCCGTGACCCGCACGCTCGACTGGGTCGACGTGGACGCGTGAGGCCCGTAGCGCTTTCCCCGCACGCCCGGGAGCGGGCCCTGGCCGACATGGCCGGCGGGCAGCTCGACGTGCTGGTCATCGGAGCCGGAGTGGTCGGCAGCGGGTGTGCACTCGACGCCGCGACACGCGGCCTGCGGGTCGGGCTCGTCGAGGCCCGCGACATCGCCTCCGGAACGTCCAGCCGGTCGAGCAAGCTGATCCACGGCGGCCTGCGCTACCTCGAGATGCTCGACTTCGCGCTGGTCACAGAGGCGTTGCGCGAACGCGGCCTCCTGCTGCGGCTCGCGCCACACCTGGTGCGCCCGGTGCCCTTCGTCTACCCGTTGCGGCACCGTGCCTGGGAGCGGGTGTACGCCGGGGCCGGCGTCGCCCTCTACGACACGATCGGGGTCGTGTCGGGTCGGGCCCGAGGGCTGCCCCGCCACCGGCACCTCACCCGCGCCGGAGCCCACCGGCTGGTGCCGGCGCTGCGTACGGACGCCCTCGTCGGCGCCATCCAGTACTGGGACGCCTCGGTCGACGACGCCAGGCACACGGTTTTCGTCGCGCGCACGGCCGCGGCTGCCGGTGCACTGGTGGCCACCCGGACCCGGGTGACCGGCCTGCTGCGTGCGGGTCAGCGGGTCACCGGCGTCGTCGCGCGAGACCTGGAGTCCGGCCGTGAGCTGCGCATCCGTGCCAGTCAAGTGGTCAACGCCACCGGGGTGTGGACCGACGACACGCTCTCGCTGGCCGGCGACGAGGACCTGTTCCACGTCCGTGCCAGCAAGGGAGTTCATCTGGTCGTCCCCCGCGACCGGATCCGCTCGGAGTCCGGACTGATCCTGCGTACCGAGACCTCGGTGCTGTTCGTGATCCCGTGGGGAAGGCACTGGATCGTCGGCACCACCGACACCGACTGGGATCTCGACAAGGCGCATCCCGCGGCCAGCGCCACCGACATCGACTACCTGGTGGGGCACGTCAACGCCCTGCTGGAGCCGCCGCTCACCCGCGCCGACGTGCAAGGCGTCTACGCGGGCCTGCGCCCGCTGTTGTCCGGTGAGTCCGACGCGACGTCTACGCTGTCGCGCGAGCACGCGGTCGGCCAGCCCGCGCCCGGGCTGGTCGTGGTGGCCGGCGGCAAGTACACGACGTACCGGGTGATGGCTCGAGACGCGATCGACGCGGCGGTGAGCGAGCTGGTGCGCGACACCGGCGCAGCCGTGCCGGCGTCGTGCACGCGGGACGTCCCGCTGCTCGGCGGACCGGGGTTCTCCGCGGCATGGAGCTCACGGCAGCGGCTCGCCGACGCGTCGGGGCTGGGACTCGAGCGGATCGAGCACCTGCTGGGCCGCTACGGCACGCTCGTCGGCGAGGTGCTCGCGCTGATCGCCGCAGACCCGTCGTTGGCCGAGCTGCTGCCGGGGTCGCAGGACTACCTGCGGGCCGAGGTCGTCCACGCGACCGCGTACGAGGGCGCGCGCCACCTCGACGACGTGCTGACCCGGCGTACCCGGCTGTCCATCGAGGGGTTCGACCGCGGGATCGCCGCCGCCCCCGACGCGGCGAGGCTCATGGGTGCGGTGCTCGGGTGGAGTGCTGGCCAGGTGACCAACGAGATCGAGCACTACCGTCAGCGGGTCGCTGCCGAACGGCAGAGCCAGCAGATGCCCGACGACGAGACCGCAGACGCCGCTCGGATGGGTGCTCGCGACGTCGTGCCTCTGGCGTAACGGCGTCGCGTTCTCCGGTTGGGGTTTCCGCGAGTTCCTTGGGGTGAGTGACGGGACTTGAACCCGCGGCCACCTGGACCACAACCAGGTGCTCTACCAACTGAGCTACACCCACCACGCGTACGAGGGGTTCCCCGCGTACGGCGGCAGCAGTGTATCCGCCCGATCGGTCACCGCCCCGCGCCCGTGGGACCGGAGTCAGTCGACCGTACGACTCAAGGCACCCCCATGCCGCGCGGCGATCTGCTGGGCGGTGGCGGAGTCCGGGCCGGGCGGCGGCACGAAGACCGCGTTGCGGTAGTACCGCAGCTCCTCGATGCTCTCGCGGATGTCGGCCAGTGCGCGGTGCCCACCCGCCTTGGTCGGCGCTGCGTAGTAGGCCCGTGGGTACCAGTGCTTGGCCAGCTCCTTGATGCTCGACACGTCGACCACGCGGTAGTGCAGGTACGCCTCGAGCTCGGGCATGTCACGGGCGATGAAACCTCGGTCGGTGCCGACCGAGTTGCCGGCGAGCAGAGCCTTGCGGGGCTCGTCGACGTGTTCTCGGACGTACGACAGCACCTGCCGCTCGGCCTCGGCCACCGTGACGCCTGAGTCCAGCCGATCGAGCAGCCCCGAGGTGGCGTGCATGGTCCGGACGAACTCGACCATCTGCTCCAGCGCGTCCGCCGGCGGCTTGACCACGACGTCGACACCGGCTCCGAGCACCGTGAGGTCGTAGTCGGTCACCAGCGCAGCCACCTCGACCAGCGCGTCGGCGCGCAGGTCGAGACCGGTCATCTCACAGTCGATCCACACCAGCCGGTCGTCCACCCCGGCACCCTAGTAGCAGCTCACCAGCCTGGCCGACGCTCCGGAGGTCACCAGCCATCCGGCAGGATCGGGTACGCCGGCCGCTTCGAGCGGCTCCGGGACGAGAGGACGCACCGGTGAGCGAAAGGCAGAACAAGCGGAGCCGACAGGCCAAGGAGCAGCGTGTCGACCGCGCCGCCCAGATGCGGCAGGAGCGCGAGGCTGCGCAGCAGCGGCGCAGCAGCGGCGCAGCCGGGTCCTGACCATCGGCATCGCCATCCTGGTCCTCGCGGTCGTGGCGGTCGCGACGTTGGCGATCTCCCGGGCCAACAACGAGCAGGCGGCCGTCGAGTCCGGCGACGGACCGACGCCGTCAGGGGTGACCGCCGAGGGCGGGGTCCTCTACACCCAGGCCAATGCGGTTGGCGACGGCTCGTCGGAAGCGCCGAGTGGCGGCCCGTCGGACGGAGCGTCGGGGGGCACGAGCAGCGCCGACCCGGTCCCGGTGGTGGTGTACGAGGACTTCCAATGCCCGGTCTGCCGCTCCTTCGAGGCAACTGCCGGCGGGTATCTCGAGGAACAGGTGGCCGCCGGGGCCATCACCGTGGAGTACCGGCCGATCGCATTCCTCGACGCCCGCTCTGGCACCTCGTACTCGCTGAACACCGCCAACGCGGCCGCGTGCACCCTCGACGACGTCGGCGTTGGTGCGTGGAAGCGGCTCCACGACACGTTGTACGAGACGCAGCTCGAGGAGGGTACCGAGGGGCCGACCGAAGCCGACCTCGTCCGCTACGCCCTCGGGTCGGGAGCCGGCGACGTCGCCACCTGCATTCACGACGGCACCTTCGACGCCTGGGTGACCCGGGTGAGCGAGCAGGCCGCGAATGACGACGTGACCGGCACACCGACCGTTCTCGTGGACGGCAGTGTGGTCGAGGGTGCTCAGCCGAACACCGTGCCAGGGCTTGAGCAGCTCACCGCCGCGATCGAGGCGGCCCAAGTCTAGGCCGTAGCGCATGCACTATGCATCGATGTATGCTGACTCTCATGCCAGCGCTTCAGATCCGCGATCTGCCCAGTGACCTGCACCGAACGCTCAAGTCGCGGGCCGCTCAGCGGGGACAGTCACTCTCGGAGTACGCCACCGCCGTGCTGCGTCGCGCGGCCGAGACGCCGACGTTCGAGGAGCTGACCGAACGGATACGTATCCGAGGCACCGCTGGCGACCTCGGTCCCGACGAGGTCGCGGACCGGATCAGGTCCGAGCGCGAGTCGCGGTGAACCGGGCGGTGCTGGACGCCTCGGCCGTGGTGGAGCTGCTGCGCTGGTCGCCGGCAGGGCAGCGAGTTGCTGGCACGATCGCGGATGCGGACCTGCACGTTCCTCATCTGTGCCCCGTGGAGGTGGCCAGCGCCTTGCGGTCGCTGGTCGCCCGGGGCGAGGTGCTGGAGGGCCGCGCCCGGGCCGCTCTGGAGGATCTCTCTGACCTGCCCGCCATCCGTCATCCAGTGGAGCCGCTGCTGCCCCGAATCTGGGAGCTGCGCGACACGATCACGGCGTACGACGCCACGTACGTCGCGCTCGCCGAGGCGCTGGGAGCAACCTTGATCACGGGGGACCGGAAGCTAGCTGGCGCCGTGGGTGCCGCCCTCGACGTCGTGCTGGTGACGGGAGTGGGTTGACCCACCGTTGACCCCGGCCGGCCCTCAGCGCGTCTTCGGCAGGGGAAGCTCCTGGCCGGCAATCGTGCACGGTTCCGCCGGGTACGACTTCGGACACGTGATGGCCAACGGCCCGTTCTGCTCGCTCACGTACTCGGGCACCAGACCCTCGGGGTAGGCCGCGAATCCCTTGTCGGGTTGCTCACCGTCCTGAACGCAGTAACCGCCGGTCTCGGGGAACTTCTCCGAGTACGCGGGGTACTCGCCCTCGCTGCACACCGCCTCCGGCCCCATGAACATGCAGCCGGCGAGCGGAGCGACAAGCAGCACGCCGGACAGACCGAGCACCCATGACCTGGCGGCTGACATGTGACTCCCCCCCGACGCACGAGGACGCTTAGCGTACGCCTGCCGGACGTCCCTGAGCTCAACAGCTCAACAGCTCAACGACCCGGACCGAGTCGACATCACGCCGGACGAAGCGATCAGGTCGGGTCCAGGAGGAATCATCTGGTTCGTGACGTCGGCGGCGATGGTGGGAGGTGCAATCGGATCGGGTCTCGAAGCCGGCGACGTCGGGTGCCACGCCGCCTACGGCGAGCACCAGCGGCAGCAGCAGCGCAACGACTCAGCCTCGCGCAGCCGTTCGGGCTGACCCGTGGCGACACGGCAACGGATCTGCGTACCTGATCGGTGAACGGCTCACTGCTCAGCAGTAGGCTGTGCAGTCGTCGTCATCATCGCCATTGCCCTGAATCGCGACGCCGTCCCACAACGCCGATCCTCCAACGGACGTCACAGGGCAACCACCTCGATCATCTCATCGATTCCGGTCAAGTCGGCGGCGTTGCGGGTGTAGAGCCGAGCGCCGTGCGCGTGAGCGGTGGCGGCGATGAGTAGGTCCATCGTGCGGGCGCGGGGCCGGCGGCCAAAGGCCACCACGGCGGCGGCCAGATGCCCGTAGCTGGCGGCGACGTCGTCGTCGACGGGCAGTGCATCGAACTGTCGTTGCAGGACGGACAGTCGGCGCAGACGCTCGGCGCGCACCGCCGGCTCGCCGGCTACCAGAACACCGAAGTGGAGCTCAGCCAGCGTGGCCGCACTGATGGCCAGCTCGCCCGGCAGCGGACCCACGTCGGTGGCGATGACCACGCTGGTGTCCAGCACGGATCTCATCGGATCGTCCAGGGGTCTTGGAGCTCATGGTCGATGTGAGCCCGGTCGTTGTCCCATTCTGTGTCGGCGGGTCCGCTGAACAACTCGGCCACTTCGCTCCACTGCCGCCATGCGCGTGGGGACACCGGCACAAGTCGCGCGCTCGGTCGACCGGCGACCGTGATCGTCACTTCCTCACCGGCCTCGACCCGACGAACCAGATCAGACGCCTGCTGCCGCAGCTCTCGTAGACCGACGGTGCTCATGCCATGGATGGTAGCACAAGTGCTACATCGCATGTCCCGCATGGCCATCGGCTACCGGGCGGCGCCGCTTGCTGCTCCTTGCCGAGAGGCCGAGGGGTTGCTCGAGCAGGGCTCGAGGCCAAGTCGGCGCAGGTGCCCGTAGAAGATCGTTGGCTGTCCGGGAGAACAGTCTCCAGAGCAACCACCGTGCCCGCGGGCACTCTCGGGCGGGCGCGATCGCTAATCTCTTTCCGTGCCAGCCACGCGGCGTCAGGTCTTTGCCTTCTCAGGAATGATCCAGAGCCGCGGTGACCGGCGGAGCAACTTCGCCTTGACCGAGTACGCGCTGACGCTCGCGGGACCCCGAGACCGACCTCGTCTTTGCTATGTCCCTACCGCGGTCGGTGACTCGCAGGCCGCCATCGACGCTAAGCAGGCGACCTTCCGCGAGCAACGTCCCGACGTGGAGTTCAGCGTGCTGCGGCTGTTCACGCAGCCCTCGGTTCCGGATGTGCGCACTCATCTGCTGACCCAAGACGTCATCCTCGTCGAGGGCGGCAGCGTTGTGAACCTGATGGCCGTTTGGCGCGCTCACGCCCTTCCGGCCATCATGCGGGACTGCTGGGAAGCGGGAGTAGTTCTGTCAGGGGGCAGTGCCGGGAGCCTGTGCTGGCATGTCGGGGGCCCGACTGACTCCTACCGCGACGCGCTAGACCCGTTCGTCGACGGTCTGGCTCTGCTGCCTTTCAGCAACGGTGTCCACGACGACTTCACCGACCAGTCACGACGAGCCGTCTACCGCTCCATGGTCGCAGCCGGAGAGCTGCCCGCCGGATACGCGAGCGAGGACGGTGTCGGGCTTCACTATGTCGGCACCGAACTGCACCAGGCCGTCTCGATCCGCGAGGGCGCCACCGCGTGGTGGGTCGAACGGGGCGGCAGCGCCAGCTACATGCAGCGTCCGATCGACACCGCGCTTCTCTAGCGCGGAGCCGATTGTGCCGCCCTCGGACGTTGCGGTTGCAAGATCGCTGTCACCCGATGAAGCCGCTGACCCTGCCACATAGCATTGCTAAGACCACGCCACGCACTGATGAGATTCACAGCTGGAGTGACAGGTAACGCGCGGGGCGTCCCGGTGCAGGTTTTCCGGCTTGCGGGACGGACTGGTCGATTGTCGCACCGCCCCCGCGTGGGCGCTGTCGACGGCGAGCGGGGCCGTTTCTTGCGCCTACTCCTCGCCGACCCTGCCGTCGATGAGTTCGCGGACGACGTCGAAGTGACCGACGTGACGCGCGTATTCCTGGAGTAGATGCAGCAGCACGCGCTCGAGCGTGGCAGGCTGCGCGCCGTCCCACCGCTCTCCCGGCTGCCCGACGTCGTCCAACGCGTGCGCTTCGACGACTGCGCGGCTGCGTACCGCCTGGTCCTCGAGCGCGCTGACGATGTCGGCGAGGGACTCCTCCGGGGAGACATACCAGCGGCCGTTGCGCCGATCGGCCCACGGGTCGACGACATCGCGTCCCTCGAAGCCCCACTCCAGCCAGCGCGCCTCCACGTGGGCCACGTGCTTCAGCAGCTCCAGCGGCGCCCAACCACTCGGCAGCCGGCCGGAGCGCACCTCGGCGTCCGACAAGCCGGCGAGCTTCGCGACGAGAACGGCTCGGAAGTATTCGAGATACCGAAGGTGCACCTCGGCCCGCGACGCCGCTGGTGCCGTCGGCGAGGGGAATATGGGCGTCATCACCTTGCTCATTGATTGGCCTTCTTGATCGGAGCCGCGGTCGGCTGGCGGGCAGCATCCACGGCTTATCGTACGGTTCATTCCAGGTGTGGACCCGCATGCAGCGCAGCGTTCATGACGGGTCCGCTGCCACCAGGCGCCGCAGGGGCTTGGTGACCTTTGCCGGCATTGGCCGTCACCCTTGCACGACTGGCTGAATGGTGCCGCATCTGCGCATGGTTACTCGAGCCCATACCCGACGCCGTGTGAGGTGATTCCACGTGGGCTGGCGACGCTGTTGACCGTTCGGATGGGTTGAAAGCGGCCGGGCTGGTCGTGTGTGTTGACGACCTCCTCCCGGTATCTGCCGACTCCTCTGATGTAGCCGGCGAGGCACTGGGTGGAACCGTATTGGGGGAAGAGCTCCAGCCGGACGTCGCAGATGTCGGCGAAGACCTCGTAGGCCCAGTGTCGCCGCCACGCGTCCTCGAAGGCGGCCGCCACGACGACCCGCCCACCCAGCTGCTCGGCGCCGGCGCGGGCTTCGCTGTTGGTGGGGGGAACCCGGGCGGTCATGAGCACTGCGGTCGACTCGTGCCGCGATCTGTCCCGGACCCAGCGCATCTTGCGCAGCCGGTCTTCGGCTGTTGGCGGCCAAGCCAGCTCGTCGAACATCTCATCGAGGGTGTCCAGGACGACCAGGTCGCTGGTCGGCCAGGCCCCGTTGCCACCGGCCCACCAGTGCTGGCGGGGGTCGATGTCCGGCAGGATGACCCACGACGCCAAGTGCAGACGCGATCGCGCGTCAGCCACGGAGCTGAGCCGGAACGCGCGGGCGGCGTTCTCGACGCGTTGGGTGAGCAGGTGGGGCTCGGTGTGCCCGTTCGCGAGGAGGACACCTCCGGACCTCGCAGCAGACGCCGCCGTCTGGATTGCGAACTTGGACGCGCCGTCGCCGCTGGAGGCAGCGATGCCCCAGATCGAACCGGGTCGTAAGCCGCCCGTGAGCTCGTCCAAGTCGGCGATGCCACACGGCAGACCCGCGGGCGCTGGCTCGTCGACAAGCTCGGCCAGTGTCCAACTCGCGCTATCAGCCACGTCGACATGGTGGACCTGGCCTCCGACAGTGGGCGACGGTCGTTGAACCGCCGCAGCGGGTCAGCCCCGATGAATGGCATGACGTCGCGCCACTTCTGGGCCCTGGCGGCAATGAGGCGCAACCCCTGCCCGCGCCGAGAAACCCTCTGCGCACGCTCAGTGGTGGTGGATACGCCGTACGCAAGTAGGAGATCCGGGTCAGCGGGGTCCGTGGGGGCAGCGTGCCACTGAGATGGCCCCCGGGGGATGAGCGAGGATGTCTCCATGTCGACGACGCCCTCAGTGACGCTCCCACTCCCAGAGCCCCAATGGCAGAAATTGCTGGACGCGCATCAGGCGTACCTCGACGCCGGGAGCCCGCACTACGACGAGGCCTTCCACGAAGTGGCTGCCCGAATCGACGTCCACGGCAGCCTCAGCCCGGATCCACCGGTGAGCGTGAGTAGCGGTGTTCGCGTGTGGTTGTTGAGCCGTTTCGGGTGTGGTGGTGATTTGGGCGTGCTGGGCCGGCCGGTCTGCCCGGCTGTTCCACTGTGGTCTCCGGTC
>JAABUN010005522.1_pt1 | contig 15587 bp, 11 predicted proteins | sample 5559311 | NCBI WGS metagenome assembly JAABUN01 (sample SAMN10711877, study PRJNA513370) | rock metagenome | isolation source: Antarctica rocks | place: Antarctica: Victoria Land, Siegfried Peak sud
CTGGTCGCGGGTGCACAGCCGTGGTGGCGGGCCAGCGGGGACGGCGTCGCCGTGGCCTTCAGCGGCACCGAGACCACCGCGGGCCTCGCCCAGGCCCTGGGCGTGGTGGCGTTGGCCGGCTGGCTGCTCGTCCTGGTGCTGGGGACCCGTGGCCGTCAGGTGGTCGGCGTGCTGCTGGTCCTCGCCGGGTCAGGCGCCCTCGTCGTCGGGGCCCTGGGGCTGCGGCCGAGCGACGCGGCCGTACGGACCCAGGTGCGGCAGGTGAGCCTGGCCGACCAGTTCGACCTGGCGGCCACGGGCTGGTCCTGGGGCTACGCCGCCACCGGGCTGCTGGTGGCGGCGGGGGGTGTGCTGGTGACGCTGACGGCGCCGCGCTGGCCGCAGCGGACGGACCGGTTCGCCCGGTCGGGCGCCGTCGCTGCCAGGACCAGCGCGGAGGACGACCCTGCCACGGTGTGGCGGGCCCAGGACGCCGGGCTGGACCCCACCACGGTGGCCGGCCCGGGCGGGTCTGCAGCCCCGAATGTGCGTCCCGGCAGATCGGGGGACACAATGGGCAGGGCCGAAGAGGGCACTCCACCATCTCCATCGGAATGAGGATGCATGGCTGAGAACAGCGGGACCCGCGCCGTCGACGACACCGAGAGCCGTTCCGCAGCGGGCGCCAGCAAGCAGGTCCACCACGGACGCACCGCCGCCGCCTGGGCCGGCAGCCTGCTGGCCATGGTCGCCTTCATCCTGGGCGGGATCGCGGTGATCCTGCAGAACTGGGTGCTGTTCGGCGTCGCCGTCGTGATCATCATCGGCGCGCTCGTCGCCACCAAGGTGCTGCAGGCCATGGGCCACGGCGCCGACTGATGGGCTGACCATGGGCGCACTGGATGACATCCTCGCCGGGGTCCGCGAGGACCTTGCCCTGCGGCAGGAGCAGGTTCCGCTGCACCGTCTCAAGGAGCGGGTGCAGCACATCGACCCGGCCCTGGACCCGATGCCCGTCCTGCGTGGGCCCGGCGTCGCGGTGATCGCGGAGGTGAAGCGGGCCAGCCCCAGCAAGGGTGTTCTCGCCGAGATCGGTGACCCCGCCTGGCTGGCGGGGGAGTATGCGGCCGGAGGCGCCGCTGCCATCTCGGTGCTGACCGAGTCCCGCCGCTTCTCTGGTTCGATGGATGACCTGGTCCGGGTCCGGTTGGCCGTCGAGGTGCCGGTGCTGCGCAAGGACTTCATCGTGACGGCCTACCAGCTGTTCGAGGCCCGGGCTGCCGGCGCCGACCTGGTGCTGCTGATCGTGGCCGCGCTGAGCGACGACGAGCTGGTCTGCCTGGTGGAGCGTGCCCAGTCCATCGGGCTCACCCCCCTGGTCGAGGTGCACTGCCCCGAGGAGGTCGGCCGGGCCGTGGACGCCGGTGCCCGCATCATCGGCGTCAACGCACGGAACCTGCAGACCCTCGAAGTCGACCCGACCACGTTCGCCCGGACCGCCCCGCTAATCCCCGACGGCATCATCCGGGTCGCCGAGTCCGGGGTGCGCGGCCCGCACGACGTCATCGAGCTGGCCCGCTCGGGTGCCGACGTCGTCCTGGTCGGCGAGGCGCTGGTCACCGGCCGCGACCCGCGCAACGGGGTCGCCGACCTGGTCGCCGCAGGCGCCCACCCGGCCCTGCACAAGTCCTGACGCGGCGCCGGTTCCGACCGGCCCGAAGCCGATCGATGCCGGACCGACCAGCGTCCGGCCGGCGTGAGAGAACAGAAGGAAGCACCGTGACGACCTCGACCGCCCTGCCGCCCGCCAGCGAACCCGCCGACCGCACCCCGCAGTGGCTCGCGGAGGCGCTCCGCCACCCCGACGCCGGCGGCCACTTCGACCAGTTCGGTGGCAAGTTCGTCCCCGAGGCGCTCTACGCCGCACTGGGCCAGCTGGAGGCGGAGTTCCGGGCCGCGATGGTCGACCCCACCTTCCACGCCGAGCTGGACGCGCTGCTCCGCGACTACACCGGGCGACCCACCCCGCTGACCGAGGCGGACCGCTTCTCCGCGGCGTGCGCGCCCGAGCACGGGCCGGCGCCGCGGTTGCTGCTCAAGCGCGAGGACCTCAACCACACCGGCTCGCACAAGATCAACAACGTGCTGGGCCAGGCCCTGCTCACCCGCCGGATGGGCAAGAGCCGGGTCATCGCCGAGACCGGTGCCGGCCAGCACGGTGTCGCCGCGGCGACGGCGGCCGCGCTCTTCGGGCTCAGCTGCACCGTCTACATGGGCAAGGTCGATACCGAGCGGCAGGCTCTCAACGTTGCCCGGATGCGGCTGCTGGGCGCTGAGGTGGTCGCCGTCGAGTCCGGCACCCAGACGCTCAAGGACGCGATGAACGACGCGATGCGCGACTGGGTCGCCTCCGTCGAGGACACCCACTACCTGATCGGGACCGTCGCGGGGCCACACCCCTTCCCGATGCTGGTCCGGGAGTTCCAGCGGGTGATCAGCACCGAGGCGCGCGCGCAGGTGCTGGGGCGTTACGGCCGGCTGCCCGACGCCGTCGCCGCGTGCGTCGGGGGCGGCTCGAACGCCCTCGGGATCTTTGCCGACTTCATCCCCGACGCCGACGTGGCCCTGTACGGCTTCGAGGCTGGCGGCGACGGGTTGGAGACGGGCCGGCACGCTGCGACGATCTCCGCTGGCGAGGTGGGTGTGCTGCACGGGATGCGCACCTTCGTGCTGCAGGACGAGGACGGCCAGACCCGGGAGTCGCACTCCATCTCCGCCGGGCTCGACTACCCCGGCGTCGGCCCCGAGCACTCCTACCTCGCCCACACCGGCCGCGCGCACTACGAGCCGGTGACCGACCGCGAGGCGATGGAGGCGTTCGAGCTGCTCTGCCGCACCGAGGGCATCCTGCCGGCCATCGAGTCTGCGCACGGCCTGGCGGGCGCGATGCGGCTGGCCCGCCGGCTGGCCGCGCGTCCCGATGGCGAGCCCGCACTGATCCTGGTCAACCTCTCCGGCCGCGGGGACAAGGACGTCGACACCGCCATCCAGTGGTTCGGCATCGACACCCGGGGCACCGGGTCGGAGTCCGGAGCGCCGGTGGGGACCAACCTCAGCGCCGAGGAAGAGCTGGACCTCGGGTTGCAGCAGGACGGTCCCGCCAGCACCACGGCGGTGCAGCTGTGAGCTTCGAACCGGCGGCCCGACGGCCCCTCGACCTGCCCACCACGAAAGTCTTCGACCTGGGCCACACGGGGCGGGTCTTCGCCGACGTCCGGGCGCAGGGCCGGGGTGCCCTGGTCGGCTTCCTGCACGTCGGCTACCCCGACGTCCCCCGCTCGCTGGCCGCGATGCGGGCCCTGGCCGGCGACGGCGAGGGGCCGGGCGTCGACCTCGTCGAGGTGGGCATGCCCTACAGCGACCCGATGATCGACGGCGTCACCGTCCAGCGTGCCGGCACCCGGGCCCTGGAGCGCGGGGTGCGCACCGCCGACGTCTTCGCCGCCGTCGAGGCCGTCGTCTCGACCGGCACCCCGGCGGTGGTGATGACCTACTGGAACCTGATCGAGCGCTACGGCCCCGACCGCTTCGCCCGCGACCTCGCTGCCGCTGGCGGCGCCGGAGCCATCACCCCCGACCTCACCCCCGACGAGGCGGAGGTGTGGCTCACCGTCTCCGACGCCCACGGCCTGGACCGGATCTTCCTCGTCTCGCCGTCCTCGACCGACGAGCGGCTGGCCGCCACCGTCGCCGCCTGCCGGGGCTTCGTCTACGCCACCTCGGTGATGGGCGTCACGGGCGTCCGCAGCCAGACCTCCTCGGCCGCCCCTACGCTGGTCGAGCGGATCCGCGCCGCCGTCCCGGACGCAGTCGTGGGCGTCGGGCTGGGCGTGTCCAACGGCCGGCAGGCCCGGGAGGTGACCGGCTTCGCCGACGCCGCGATCGTGGGTTCCGCCCTGGTCAAGACGCTGCTGGACGCCGAGGACGCCGGCCGTCCCGACGACCTGGACGGGCTGCGGGCCGTCGTGGCCGACCTCGTCGCCGGCGTCCGGGCGGGAACGTCCGCCCCCGCGGCTCGTTGACTCACTGGTGTTCCCCCTCAGCCCGGGCGCGCGGTCTCAGCATCGGCTGCTTCGGCGGCGGTAGCGGTAGCGTGGCGGCGGGCCAGACGGACTGCGCAGCTGAGGCCGCCCCGGACGCGCTGTTCCTCATGCTGGGCCGATGGCTGGTCTGGCAGCCCCGGAGCCGGCTCGCGCTGGAATCCGGTACCGCCGAACGTCGCGAGCTCGAGGAGGCACGGTGAGCAGCCGAGGGTCAGGGGGCAGCGGTCCGAACGCCCGCGCCCAGCGGTCGCTGCAGGAGGCGGCCCGACGCGCCGCGGAACAGGCGGCGCTGCGCCGCCGGGACCGGCGGCGGCTGGTCGTGCTCGTCGTGGTGCTGGTTCTCGCCCTGGTGGGGGGCGGCATCGGCTTCCAGGCCTGGCGGACCGGTCGGAGCCCGTCGGCCGTGCCGGCGACCAGTTTCTCCGACCCACCGCAGCCCCTCACCGCCGGCCAGCCGATCCGCTTCGGGGACCCCGCCGCGCCGGTTGAGCTGACGCTCTACTCCGACTACCACTGCCCGCACTGCGTCGACTTCGAGGCCGAGTTCGGACCCACCCTGACCGCCGCCCAGGCTGCCGGTCGGCTGCGGCTGGCGGTCTTCCCGATGTCCTTCGTCGACGCCGGCTCGGCCCCGGCGGCCAACGCGGTGGCCTGCGCCGCCCAGGCCAGCTTCGGTGAGCGCTACCACCGCGGCCTCTTCGCCAACGCCCGGTTGGTCTGGAGCGAACGCCAGCTGCTGGCCCTCGGCGCGCTGAGCACCGATGCCGCACCGGTCGGCTTCAGCGACTGTGTCACCGGTGGCCAGCAGGTGAACTGGGCCGAGGGGATCAACGCGGCCGCAGCCGCCGCCGGGGTGACTCAGACCCCGACGCTCCTCCTCGACGGCGCGCCGCTGCCGGTCGAGGGCCTCACCCCTGAGAGCCTGCAGACCATGATCGACGCGAAGGGCTGACGTGCTGCTCTCCATCCCCAGCCCCAGCTCGGGGGTCTGGTACCTCGGACCGTTCCCGCTGCGGGCCTACGCCTTGTGCATCATCGCCGGCATCATCGTCGCGATGGTGATCGCCAACCGACGCTGGCGGGCCCGGGGCGGCACGGCCGAGGGCCTGGAGTCGTTGCTGGTCGTCGCGATCCCCTGCGGGATCGTCGGGGCCCGGATCTACCACGTCATCACCGACTACGAGCTCTATTTCGGGGCCGGCCGCGACCCGGTCGACGCGCTGAGGATCTGGAACGGCGGGCTGGGCATCTGGGGCGCGGTCGCCGGCGGTGCGGCCGGCGCCTACGTCGTCGCCCGCCGCCGCGGGATTGTTTTCCCGGCGATGCTGGATACCCTGGCGCCCGCCGTCCTGGTCGCCCAGGCCATCGGCCGGCTGGGCAACTGGTTCAACTCCGAGCTGTTCGGCCGCCCTACGACCCTGCCGTGGGCGCTCGAGATCGCGCCGCAGCACCGACCCGCCGGCTACGCGACCTTCGCCACCTTCCACCCGACGTTCCTCTACGAGCTGCTCTGGAACCTCGCCGTCGCCCTGGTCCTGGTGCTGGTGGACCGCCGCTTCCGGCTGGGCCACGGCAAGGTGTTCGCGCTCTACGTGGCGCTCTACTGCGCCGGCCGGTTCTGGATCGAGGCGCTGCGGATCGACACGGTGAACCAGATCGGCGGCTTCCGGCTGAACAACTACACCGCGGCGATCGCCTTCGTGGTGGCCGTCGTCGTGCTGGGCTGGCTGGTTCGCCACCGCCCCGGCCGGGAAGAGGTCGTCGAGCGCCGGCGCGACGCGGGGTCCGGCACGACCACCAGCGAGATCGACCCCGGGACCGCCGCCCCCCTGGCCCCGACGGACTCTGCCGACCCAGACCCGGACCGGGCCGACGCCGAGGCGGACGTCGCCGGGCGCGACCGCGCCCCCTGAGCCAACCTGACGCCCTGGGGTGGCGGGTCCGCGCCCGCGCCGTGCCGGCGCCGGCCGCTACGGCTCCGTGAGCAGCCCGCGGTGCAGCACCGCAGTCACGGCGGACACCGTCGCGGGGCGGCTCATGCAGGCTGCCATCAGCGCCTCGACGTCCTCCAGCTGCAGCTCTGGCCGGACGACGCCCGCCGCCTGCGCCTCGGCGAGGGACTCCTCCAGCTGATCGCACAACGCCTGGACGCTCGGCCCCAGGAGCCGTCGTTCGCTGGGTCCGATGGCGGCGGACAGCCGCTGCGAGAGCCCACGGTCCGCCGCCCCCGCGGCGATGACCGCGTCGAAGAAGGCGAAGAAGGCGGTGCCGGGGTCGCCGTGGGAGCGTTGGTCGATCGAGAACGCGACGAGCTCGTCCATCCCGCGGCTGAGGATCGCTTCGAAGAGGTCCTCCTTGGTCGGGAAGTGGCGGCTCACCGTCCCGGTGCTGACGCCTGCCCGTCGGGCGACCTCCTGCACTGGCACACCCAAGCCAACCTCGGCGAACAGCGCCGCGGCGGCGTCGAGGATCAGCTGGCGGTTGCGTCGTGCGTCCGCTCGCCGTGCCGTTGCCATGCTCCAGGCCTCACCCTCTACCAACCGGGACGGGCATCCCGTGTAAGGTCGGTCGCAAACGGGACACCGGTCCCTTTACCGAGGAGAGTACGGCATGGCAGATCGTCGTTGGACCCGCGAGAGCTTCCTGACCAGGGGGGGCGCACAGCCGTCATCACGGGCGGGAACACTGGTCTCGGCTTCGAGCTGGCCCGGTTGCTCGCCGGACGAGGCGCGTCCGTGACGCTCGTCTGCCGATCCAGCGACAAGGCCGAGGAGGCTGCCGGCCGCATCCGGGCTGACGTGCGCGGCGCCCAGGTGGCGACCGTGCAGATGGATCAGGGGTCGCTCGACTCGGTGCGGGGGGCGGCTGCCCAGATCGCGGACAGTCATGAGCGGATCGACCTGCTCGTGAACAACGCCGGCATGCTGGGGTCGCGCGAGCGTCGGACGTCGACGGACGGCCTGGAGCTGACCTTCGCGACCAACCACCTCGGCGTCTTCGCCCTCACCGGCCTGCTGCTCGACCGCCTCCTGACCACTCCGGGTTCCCGGATCGTCACGATGAGCAGTATCTCCAACGCCCGGGCCAAGCTCGATCTCGACGATCTCCAGGCCGCGGCGAGCTACGACCGGAACACGGCCTACTCACGGTCCAAGCTCGCGAACCTCATGTTTGCCTACGGCCTCCAGCACCGCCTGGCCGCCGCTGGTGGGTCGACGCTGTCACTCGCTGCCCACCCGGGACAGTCCCGCACCGACTTCACCAGGGATCTCGGCGCGCTGGGACGGTTCGTGTACGGCCCGTGGGCCCGTCCGCTGACGGGCCTGATCATGCAGGACAGGGCCATCGGGGTGCTCGCCGCCGCTCGCGCCGCCACCGACCCCGACGCCACGGGCGGGGACTACTACGGGCCCTCTGGACCGTTCCAGCTCACCGGCTGGCCTGTGCGGGTCGGGTCGAACCAGCAGTCCCGCGACCGGGCCGCTCAGGACCGGCTCTGGGCCGCGTCCGAGCAGCTGACCGGCATCACCTACCCGCTGAGAACGACGCCCTGATCGGCCCGGCTCCAGGGTCGGCTGCCTCTTGCTCAGCCCACGGGCCCGGGGTCAGGTGAGGCGTACCGCGTCGACCACCAGGTCGAGCAGTCGCGCGGCTTGGTCCGGGTCGTCGTTGGTCGCTGTGGAGAGGAACGCTCCGAGCAGCAGAGCAGTGACGTCGTCGGGCTCGACGTCATCGCGGAGGGTCCCTGCCCTCGCTCCGGCCGTGAGGATGGTCGCGATCGTGGCGGTGATGCGTTGTCGGGTGGCCAGTGTGGTGATGCGTCCTGAGGCCCAGCCGGCGCGCAGCGTGTCCAGCATCCCGCGCTTGGTGACGATGAACTGTGCGTAGCGGTTCATCCACGCGCTCAGCGCCTCCTCGGGCGGCAGCTGGTCGAGCAAGGCCTGAGCACTGGCGGTGACGTCGTCGAGCTCGGCGGCGTAGACGGCCTCGACCAGCGCCTCACGGGTGGGGAAGTGGCGGTAGAGGGTGCCGACCCCGACGCCTGCGTCGCGGGCGATGCCCTCGAGGGGAACTGAGCCGTCGGCCGCCGCGAAAGCAGCCCGGGCGACTGCGAGGAGGCGGTCCCGGTTGAGTCGTGCGTCCGCCCGGAGCAGGCGCGATGGTGGCGCGGGTGCAGCGGAGCGCCCGTCCGGGGCTGCGAGATCGGACAAAGTGGAGGCACCTCCGGTAGTGCTAGTCTCGGGCGAGCGGAGGGACCTCCGCTTGATCCTCGATCGTACAAGGACGGCCGCCCATGACATCGCCAGACAGCTTGTTCTCCGGCACCACCGTGCTCGGCGTCCCGCGGCCGGGCGGGCCTGGCCTGCTCGAACGCCACACCGTGTCCCGGATCGGGTACGGGGCGATGCAGCTGGAGCGTCTGCACGGCGACCGAGCCGCAGCGCTCACCGTCCTGCGTCGTGCGGTCCAGCTGGGCGTCGACCACGTCGACACCGCGCAGTTCTACGGGGACGGCGTGGTGAACGGGTTTCTCCGGGAGGCGCTCCACCCGGACGACGGGGTGGTCGTCGTGAGCAAGGTCGGCGCCGACCCCAACCCGGGCGGGCCGATCCCGATGCGCCCGGCGCAGCGCCCCGACGAGCTCCGCGCGAGTGTCGAGGACAACCTCCGCAGCCTCGGGGTGGAGCAGATCCCGGTCGTGAACCTGCGGCGGCTCGATGCCGGGCCGGGGCTGCGGGCCGAGGGCGACCAGGTGGTGGACCTCGACGACCAGCTTGCCGCGATGACCGCGATGCGCGACGAGGGCCTCATCGGCGCGCTCGGTCTCAGCAGCGTCACCCTCGCTGGGCTCCGTCGGGCCCTGCCCGCCGGTATCGTCTGCGTGCAGAACGCGTACAGCCTGGTGGCGCGCGACGACGAGGACATGCTCGACCTGTGCGTCACCGAGGAAATCGCCTGGGTGCCGTTCTTCCCGCTCGGCAGCGCCTTCCCCGGGATGCCCAAGGTGACCGCCGAGCCCGCCGTGCAGGGTGCGGCCCGAGCACTCGGGTGCAGCCCGTCCCAGGTGGGTCTGGCGTGGCTCCTGCGGCGCGCTCCGAACCTGCTGCTCATCCCCGGTACCGCTGACCTCGACCACCTCGAGGCGAACATCGCGGCCGGTGCGGTCGCGCTCGACGACGCGACGCTCGCCAGTCTTGACATCGTGCCGTCCCGGTCCGCAGGGGCAACGCTCGGCTGACCGTCCTCACGTCCGCGACTGCCGGCACCGCCGGGGACGTCCCCGGCGCGCTGCGGTGTCCACGCTGCGGGCCCCGGCGCAACTGATCGGGCGGTCGGGGGCGAACTGATCTAGGTTAGCCTTCTGCACCGCCGGGCCAGCGCCGTCCCCCGACCTGAACAGTGGCCCCTCGACCTGCACCCCGGGGCCGCGCCGATGCCGCTTGGCCAGATCCAGTGACAGAGCACCTCTCTCACCGGCTTCGACGACGGGAGTCCGAAATGCCAGTTGCGCCTGCTCAGCCCAGGTCCCGGGCCGCCGAGGGTCTCTACGACCCCGCCTTCGAGCACGACGCCTGCGGGGTGGCCTTCGTCGCCACGCTGACCGGCATCCCCAGCCACGCCATCGTCCGCTCCGGTCTGGAAGCCCTGCGGAACCTCGACCACCGAGGCGCCACCGGCTCCGACGCCAAGACCGGGGACGGCGCCGGCATCCTGATGCAGATCCCGGACGCCTTCCTGCGGGCGGAGGCCGGCTTCGAGTTGCCGGCGGCCGGTACCTACGCCGTCGGCAACGCCTTCCTGCCCACCGACGCCGCCGCACGCGCCGAGGCCAAGGCCGCCATCGAGGCCATCGCCGTGGAGGAGCAGCTGAGCGTCCTCGGCTGGCGGCGGGTGCGCACCGAGGACACCTCGCTCTCGGACCTGACCCGCTCCAACATGCCCTGGTTCGAGCAGTTGGTGGTCAGCGCCGCCGGCGAGCCGACAAGCGGTCTCGAGCTGGACCGGCTGGTCTACGGCCTGCGCCGGCGCGCACAGCACGAGGCGGGGGTCTACTTCGCCTCGCTGTCCGGCCGGACGCTGGTCTGGAAGGGGATGCTGACCACCGAGCAGCTGGAGCTGGTGTACCCCGAGCTGCTCGACGAGCGGATGGCCAGCGCGCTGGTCGTCGTGCACTCCCGCTTCTCCACCAACACCTTCCCCGCGTGGGAGCTCGCGCACCCGTTCCGGATGATCGCCCACAACGGTGAGATCAACACCGTCAAGGGCAACCGCAACTGGATGCGCGCCCGGGAAGCGCTGCTGCGGAGCGACCTGGTCCCTGGCGACCTCGAGCGGCTGTTCCCGATCTGCACCCCGGACGCGTCGGACTCGGCCTCCTTCGACGAGGTCGTCGAGCTGCTGCACCTCGGCGGCCGCTCGCTGCCGCACGCCATGTTGATGATGATCCCGGAGGCCTGGGAGAACAACCCGGTGATGGACCAGGCCCGGCGGGACTTCTACGCGTTCCACTCCTGCCTGATGGAGCCCTGGGACGGCCCTGCCGGGGTCGTGTTCACCGACGGCACCCAGGTGGGCGCCGTGCTGGACCGCAACGGCCTGCGACCCGGGCGCTACTGGGTCACCGACGACGGCCTCGTCGTGCTGGCGTCCGAGGCCGGCGTGCTCGACATCCCGGCCGAGAAGATCGTCAAGAAGGGCCGGCTGCAGCCGGGCCGGATGTTCCTCGTCGACCTCGAGCAGCACCGGCTGGTCTCCGACGAGGAGGTCAAGGCCGAGCTGGCCGCCGCCGCCCCGTACGGAGAGTGGCTGGCCCAGGGCCGGACGCTGCTGGCCGACTTGCCCGAGCGCGACCACGTGGTGCACACCCACGCCTCCGTCACGCGTCGCCAGCAGGTGTTCGGCTACACCGACGAGGACCTGCGGCTGATCCTGGCCCCGATGGCCTCCGGCGGCGTCGAGGCGATCGGCTCGATGGGCACCGACACCCCGATCGCGGCGCTCAGCGATAAGCCGCGGCTGCTGTTCGACTACTTCTCCCAGCTGTTCGCCCAGGTCACGAACCCGCCGCTGGACGCCATCCGCGAAGAGCTGGTCACCTCGCTCTACAACACGATCGGTCCGGAGCAGAACCTGCTGGACCCCGGCCCGGTCTCCTGCCGCCGGCTGGTGCTGCCGTTCCCCGTCCTGGACAACGACGACCTGGCCAAGATCGTCCGGATCAACCGGGCCGGCGACACCGAGTACGCGACCTACGTGGCCCGCGGGCTGTACCCGGTCAGCGGCGGGGCGGCGGCACTCGCGAAAAAGCTGGACGAGCTGTGCGCAGAGGTCTCCGACGCCATCGACGGCGGGGCCAAGATCATCCTGCTCTCGGACCGGCACTCCAACGCCGAGCTGGCGCCGATCCCGTCCCTGCTGTTGACCGCGGCCGTGCACCACCACCTGGTACGGGAGAAGACCCGCACCCACGTCGGGCTGGTCGTCGAGGCCGGGGACGTCCGCGAGGTGCACCACGTCGCCCTGCTGATCGGCTACGGCGCCGCGGCCGTGAACCCCTACCTGGCGATCGAGAGCGTCGAGGACCTGGCCCGGCACGGCGTCTACACCTCCGTCGCCCCCGAGAAGGCCGTGGGCAACGTGATCAAGGCGCTCGGCAAGGGCGTGCTCAAGGTGATGTCCAAGATGGGCGTCTCCACCGTCGCCTCCTACACCGGCGCCCAGATCTTCGAGGCGCTCGGGCTGTCGCGTGAGGTCGTCGACCGCTACTTCACAGGCACCACCTCCAAGCTCGGCGGGGTCACGCTGGAGCAGCTGGCCGACGCCGTGCACCAGCGCCACCTGCGGGCCTACCCGGCCGACGGGATCCCACTGGCGCACCGGCTGCTGCCGGTCGGCGGGGAGTACCAGTGGCGGCGCGAGGGGGAGCCCCACCTGTTCGACCCGGAGACGGTGTTCCGCCTGCAGCACTCCACCCGGTCGGGCCGCTACGACATCTTCAAGGCCTACACCGCGCACATCGACTCCCAGGCCGAGCGGCTGATGACCCTGCGCGGGCTCCTCAGGTTCGCCGACGGTCGGACCCCGATCCCGATCGAGGAGGTCGAGCCGGTCAGCGAGATCGTCCGCCGGTTCTCCACCGGGGCGATGAGCTACGGCTCGATCAGCCTGGAGGCGCACCAGACGCTGGCCATCGCCATGAACCGGCTGGGCGGCAAGTCCAACACCGGTGAGGGCGGCGAGGACGCCGACCGGCTCTACGACCCGGAGCGCCGGTCGGCGGTCAAGCAGGTCGCGTCGGGCCGGTTCGGCGTCACGTCGGACTACCTGACCAACGCCACCGACATCCAGATCAAGATGGCCCAGGGCGCCAAGCCCGGTGAGGGCGGCCAGCTGCCCGGCAACAAGGTGTACCCCTGGGTGGCCAAGACCCGGCACTCGACGCCCGGCGTCGGCCTGATCTCGCCGCCGCCGCACCACGACATCTACTCGATCGAGGACCTCAAGCAGCTGATCCACGACCTGAAGTGCGCCAACCCGTCGGCCCGGGTGCACGTGAAGCTGGTGGCCGAGGTGGGCGTGGGCACCGTTGCGGCCGGCGTCAGCAAGGCCAAGGCCGACGTGGTGCTGATCTCCGGCCACGACGGTGGCACCGGCGCGGCGCCGCTCACCTCGCTCAAGCACGCGGGCGGACCCTGGGAGCTGGGTCTGGCCGAGACCCAGCAGACGCTGCTGCTCAATGGGCTGCGGGACCGGATCGTCGTGCAGGTGGACGGCCAGCTCAAGACCGGTCGGGACGTCATCATCGGCGCCCTGCTCGGCGCCGAGGAGTTCGGCTTCGCGACCGCGCCGCTGGTGGTCAGCGGCTGCATCATGATGCGTGTCTGCCACCTCGACACCTGTCCGGTGGGCGTCGCGACGCAGAACCAGGAGCTGCGGGCGAACTTCTCGGGCAAGCCGGAGTTCGTCGTCACCTTCTTCGAGTTCATCGCCGAGGAGGTCCGCGAGCACCTGGCCGCGTTGGGCTTCCGTTCGATCGCCGAGGCCGTCGGCCACGTCGAGGCGCTGGACACCACCCCGGCCGAGGACCACTGGAAGGCCCACGGGTTGGACCTGGGGCCGATCCTGCACCGCCCGGAGCTGCCCGAGGGCACCCCGCTGCACAACACGACGCAGCAGGACCACGCGCTGGAGCTCGCGCTGGACCAGATGCTGATCGACCTGTGCCGGCCGGCGCTGGAGAGCGGCGAGGCCGTCCGGGCGTCGCTGAAGATCCGCAACGTGAACCGGACGGTGGGCACCATCCTGGGCCACGAGGTCACCAAGGCCACCGCCGGCGCGGGGCTGCCGGACGAGACGATCGACCTCACCTTCACCGGCTCCGCGGGCCAGAGCTTCGGGGCCTTCCTGCCGGCCGGCATCACCCTGCGGCTGGAGGGCGACAGCAACGACTACCTCGGCAAGGGCCTGTCCGGCGGCCGGATCGTGCTGCGCCCCGACCGGGCGTCCACCTTCGTCGCGGCCGACAACATCATCGCCGGCAACGTGATCGGCTACGGCGCCACCTCGGGTGAGATCTTCATCCGCGGCCAGGTGGGGGAGCGGTTCTGCGTCCGCAACTCCGGTGCCACCGCCGTCGTGGAGGGCACCGGCGACCACGCCTGCGAGTACATGACCGGCGGCCTGGCCGTCATCCTCGGAGCCACCGGGCGCAACGTCGCCGCCGGCATGTCCGGTGGCATCGCCTACGTCCTCGACCTGGACGAGTCGCTGCTGAACACCGACATGGCCGACGCCCTGGCGCTGGCCGAGGACGACGAGAAGATGCTCTACGGCCTCGTCGTCCGGCACGGCGAGGAGACGGGCTCCGAGACCGCTGCCGCGCTGCTCGCCGACTGGGACGCAGCGGTCGGCCGCTTCACCAAGGTGCTGCCCCGCGACTACGCCCGGGTGATCGCCGCGCGGGAACAGGCGGAGGACGAGGGGCTCGACGACGCCACGACCACCATCAAGATGATGGAAGCCGCACGTGGGTAGGGGCTCCACGGTGCTGCAGACGGCCCCGGCCCTGGGCAACCATCCGCCCTCCGCAGGCTCCGGGCTCCCGCCAGACCCATCCACGCCCCAGGCCCGGACCGTCCTCCGTGCCGCTCGTGCCCACGTGGGCGCGGCCGTCACCGACTCTCCTCTCCAGTCTCACCAGAAGGACGATCACCATGGCTGATCCCCGAGGGTTCATCAACACGCCCCGGAAGGTTGCGGAGCGGCGGCCGGTGGCGGAGCGGGTCCACGACTGGAAAGAGGTCTACCCCGGGACGCCTGGGCGGGCGCTGCTGCCGATCATCTCCGAGCAGGCCGGACGCTGCATGGACTGCGGCATCCCGTTCTGCCACACCGGATGCCCGTTGGGGAACCTCATCCCGGAGTGGAACGACCTCGTGTGGCGCAACGACTGGGACGAGGCCCTGGAGCGGCTGCACGCCACGAACAACTTCCCGGAGTTCACGGGCCGGCTCTGCCCGGCCCCGTGCGAGACGGCGTGCGTGGTGGGCATCAACCGCGACCCGGTGACCATCAAGAACGTCGAGGTGGCGATCATCGACAAGGCCTGGGACGAGCACCGCGTGCTTCCCCAGCCACCCGAGTGGCACACCGGCCGCACGGTCGCGGTGATCGGCTCCGGCCCGTCGGGGCTGGCCGCGGCCCAGCAGCTGACCCGTGCCGGGCACACGGTGGCGGTGTTCGAGCGTGCCGAGGAGCCGGGCGGGCTGATGCGCCTCGGCATCCCCGAGTTCAAGATGGAGAAGTCCGTCCTCGACCGCCGCATCCAGCAGATGAGGGACGAGGGCACCAACTTCCGGTGCGGCGTCGAGGTCGGGGTCAAGATCACCGGGAGTGAGCTCAAGCAGCGCTACGACGCCGTCGTGCTGGCCGTCGGCTCCACCGTGGCTCGCGACCTGCCCGTGCCCGGCCGCGAGCTGGCCGGTATCCACCAGGCGATGGAGTTCCTACCGCACGCGAACCGCTACGCCCGGGGTGTCATCGAGCAGCCGCCGATCTCGGCGGAGGGCAAGCACGTGGTCATCATCGGTGGTGGCGACACCGGCGCCGACTGTCTGGGCACCTCCATCCGCCAGGGCGCCGCATCCATCCGACAGCTGGAGATCATGCCCACCCCGCCGGCGGAGCGGCCGGCCCACCAGCCGTGGCCGACCTACCCGATGACCTACCGCGTCTCGTCCGCGCACGAGGAGGCGGGGGAGCGGGTCTACTCGGTCTCGACGTCGAAGTTCAACGGCGAGGACGGTCGGGTCCGCTCGCTCACCCTGTCCGAGGTGACGTTCGAGGCCGGCAAGCTCACCCCTGTCGAGGGGACCGAGCAGGAGATCCCCGCCGACCTGGTGCTGCTGGCCATGGGCTTCGTCGGCCCGGAGAAGGACTCGGTCATCTCCCAGCTGGGCGTCTCCCTGGACGAGCGGGGGAACGTCAAGCGCGACGACAGCTACG
>JAABUN010005523.1_pt1 | contig 15581 bp, 22 predicted proteins | sample 5559311 | NCBI WGS metagenome assembly JAABUN01 (sample SAMN10711877, study PRJNA513370) | rock metagenome | isolation source: Antarctica rocks | place: Antarctica: Victoria Land, Siegfried Peak sud
TGCGTCAACGTATTGCTCGGTTGGTCAGAAAGACGCTTTCGTTTTCAAAGAAATTAGAGCATCATATTGGCGCTATTTGGCTTTTTATCCACCATTACAATAAATCCTTACTTCTTTAGCACTACCTCCTAACTTATTTATCTAGCCATTCTAATTCTTTTCTCTAATAAACGAATTATCCCTGTCCCCTTACGGGTGATTCAGGAGATATCGGGACATAACGATTTGGGGACTTTGCAGCGTTACCTTGAGGTATCCGCTGAACAAAGACGTAAGGCTACTGAAGCTATTGGTTTTTGAAGTCGCCTAGCCCATGACGTTATGAACTTTTCTCCAAGGCGCGACAAAACAATTACCTCGGCAATTAGTTGTCACCGACTGCTTCCTAATCCCAAACCAAAACAATGGTAATAGTGAGCGGTTAAGAACTTACTTGACGCACTTATCTTAAATAAGTTAACTAATACTAAACTCCAGTCTATTAGGCAGCACAGTTTTACGGTAAGCCTACCTCTAGCAACATCTCTTTCGCTGTTTCATGACCGTAGATTTGCGTTAACAACCCTGCTATCCAGTTTGTTTCTGCACCTGGGCTATGAATTTTATAGTGCTGCCAAAGCTTTAAGAAGTCATTTACTTGCTCATCAATATCTGGAATTTGACGACGTACTTCATCCATAAAGTCCTGACTACCGCCCAGTAGACCGTGATATTCATGAGAAGTCATTATCCCCCATTTTCCTTGAGGTGAGTAGAGAACGTTCTCCGAATTAAAGGCGAAGTTGAACACTTTGCCATCACATCTCTTGTAAACAGAAATTTCTGAAAAGGGAATGTACCAATGATTGAACTCGCCATTAGCTTCTTTGTTCATACGCCATAATACGGTGAAGTAACAACCCTTGTCTCCTATATTAGAGGCAGCACTAACTACCGCATCAATAAGTGGTGACCTAACGATGTATTTAAGATCATACTCTAAACCAAACACAACTCTTCGCACAGGGACATTTGATGCAAAGGGTTGCTGGTCAAACGGGGTATCGCTGGCAAAAACTCGCCGCAAAGCAGGTTCTGCCTCAGATTTAAACTCGTCTTCAGTTAATGTACGCATCTAGATTTTTCTATATATTGGAGAATATCTGCACTTATTATGGTTCTAAACTAAATATTAATATTTGAACTTAACCTCTTTTACAAATCCATTTGGGCTAATAGTATAATGATTCAGAGTGTCTATTGTTGGCCAAAGCCCACTGCTACCATATTCCCGAATGTTAGCTGTGCCACCACCTATTAAATCCGCAGCATATACCCAAAGGGCATCGATCGCATAGTCGATAGTCAGGCAAGCGATCGCACGGTCGATAGTCAGGTAGTGGAATACCAATGTGAGTAACGTAGTTTTTCACAGATTTATAGTTGAAATGAAAGTAGCCAATGCTGTTTAGCACGTCATTTATGATATGCAAATTTCCCTTTCGCCCATTAGGAATCCAACGATATAAATAACGATACTGCCAGATGTTGCTTGTCAAGATAAATATGTATTCTTCACTACGCTCATTTTGTTTGCAAAGCGACTGGAGCAGCACAGTTTTGTCAGTCCGAATGATTCGATGTACTGTCGATTCGTCCACGCCCCACGATTGAGCAATATAAAAATACGTGCAGTATTCTCGCCCTTTCTGCAACGTCATCAGCCGTTGATTCGGGATGCTTAACGTTGAGGGTTTTCCGGCTTGCGCTTTTCTGGGCGGTTGCTTCTAGTACCGCTACCATCTCAGCAAAAGTCTCTAGGCAAATTCCGCATAAGCGTCTGAATACTTCGAGTTTGAGACCTTGGACTTGTTCGTAGGTCATTAGCTTTGCCTCTTTGACCTACTTGTACTGATTTTTCAGCCTTTTGCAAGAAGTTTAATGATGAAATGAGTCATTAAGAAGCTCTTTAAAGATAAAGAGTAATTCTTCTAATGAAGATTTCATTGTATCGAAATCACGAGTTACTACTTTGCCACGATGAATAGTGTTAGAACGCACTTGATAGTAGTATCTGATTGCTTTTTCTGGGCTGTGTGGATCGAGCGTGTATTTCTCCAAATTTAATGTATTAAATACTTGTCTTTGACTCTTAACGACCTTTTTTAGAGCATGAGCAAAGCATTCTTCATTGGCAATTTGATAAACTTTTTGGGTTGCTCTGTCACCAAGATGATATTTAAGCCCCGCATATCTTTCAATCGCAGTCCAAAGCAGCATATAAGCCATTTGTAGTCGAAGCAAAGCTCTAAAATCCCAATCAAAATTTGAATTCGCCTTTAAAATAGCTTCTACTTCCTCTAATCCTTGCTTAAAGAAGGGATCGCTTTTCCCATCCCACTCTGTAAAATGTTCAAGATATGAACTCCCTCGTTGCTCTCGTTTCCCAATGAGTGCATTTGCACTTAAACCATTAGCCTTAACAACCTGCCACCGATATACTTCATCAGGCTCAATCCCTGTAATTCGCTCATACGCTTTTTCTTCTTGACTAATGATAAAATAGATTAAATATCCCTTAATATTTGTGGAACTAATATCTGGAATCAGAAGAGGTATACCATCTCTTTCTTTCAGAATTCCAGCTACTGTACACTTATCGCTACTCTCAACAAGATCGCGTATACGTGGATAACACAGTTGACCAGGTTTAAAGAGACCGTAGGCAAAGAAAGGTAAGCTGATATTATCTGGTTGTTTCATCCTTCTTAGAAAATTCTTTTGCAGAACTCAGAACTGTAATTAACAAAGTCTTAGCATCTTGAGTACCTTCATTATTCGCTAAGTAGTCAATTGCTGATTGAGCTAGTAAACCATATAAATCGTACTTTGATACATAATCAAGTTGTCCTGAGAAAATATCTTTTAATCGGTAGAAAAGCCAACTCAATTCCTTAGAGTAATTTGTAATAACTGCTCTGTATCTTGGCTCATTACTTTGAAAACTAATTACCAAGGGTTGATTCCCCAACCACTTCTTTGTTGCTGGGTCTAATTTGTTTTTGATGAGTACATCAGCACCTTCCCATTCTTTAAGAGACATTACTTCTCTAGAAATGTTAGTAGCTTCAATATATTGTTTCAAGCTTTCTAGCTGTGTTAGTAAATTGTGATTCATTTAGTTTTTGGCTCTTCATGGATTCCAGGGAGCTAACGAAGAAGGCACTCTAACAGAGATGGCAACAGAGTTTTACCTCGTTTTCTGACGTTGTGAACGAACTCAAAAAATCCCAAATAGAGAGGCAGTTTGTCTTGAGAAATCCCCCGATGTGGTCTCAGCCAAGAACGTAATAATGACCAAAAGCCTTCCATTGTGTTGACGTGGACTTCACAAAACCCATCTCCATCCTCGTCTCGAGCATATTCCCCAAGCCCATGATTCACTGTCTTGTGACTATACCCCCACTGAGTTATGCGAGCATAGATGCTGTATTCATCGGTAAAGATGAGCGTACCAGGTGAGACCAGCTTTTGAATCACAGGTGCAATGGTGGCTTGCTTGACGTTGGACAACATTTGGATAATCACCTCTCCTCCTCTCTGAATCATGCCGAAAATGGGAGGCTTTTCTTGTGCCAATGTTCCTCGTCCGGGCTTAGCTTTTAGCCGCCTTGAACGACCAAGTCGCCCCTTTTTCTCACCTCATCTGATTGACCTTTGAAACCAGCAATTAAGTACAGTTCGTCACATTCAACTTCGCCTGACAAAACAACCTCAGGTTTTTTCTCCACGATACCCGAACGCAGTTGGCTTGTCATCTGCTGCGCATCATCCTTGTTCAGGTTGAGTTCAGCAGCAATTTGGTGGGTGGAGAGATTTAACCCCATTAAGTATAAGCAGAGAATCCATACCTGTAGGGGCTGATGGTGCCCGGCAAAAATGGTGCCGCTCAAGTCATCAAACCGGGACTGACATGCCTGGCACTGATAGCGCTGACGATGAGACTGAGTTTCATCAAAACCCCTTTTGACCACATGCTTTGAGCCACACTTGCAACAAGTTACTCCCTCAGATCATCGCAGCTGGCGCACGGTTTCATAGCATTTTTGTTCGTCAATCAAGGTCTGAAGATTAATCAGCGCAGGGATGGTCATGGTTTGCTCAGTCGATAAAGCTAGTCAGAGTAGGCATTATAACCCCCTGACTGCCACCGGAACTCCAGATCCCTGGAATCCATAAAGAGCCAAGAGTTAATGACGGATACTTCTGGTTACAGCGATGTGGTATTTGGACTGTTTTGGTTGTTGGGGTATCAGTTTAGTCCACGTTTGGCTGATGCTGGAGAAGCTCGTTTCTGGAAACTTAATCCAGATAGTGATTATGAGGTTTTGGAGAAACTGGCACGCTCTAGGGTTAGGGTGGAGTTAACCAGTGCAAAACTGGGATGATATCTTGCGAGTTGCTGGTTCGCTGAAATTGGGGACCGTTAATGCTAGTGAGATTATGAGGACTTTGCAAAAAGGGAAAAAACCTTCGACTTTAGCTAAAGCGATTGGGGAGTTAGGACGGGTTTCTAAAACGCTTTATCTCCTTAATTATGTGGATGATGAGGCTTATCGCCGTCGGATTTTAACTCAGCTTAATCGAGGAGAGAGTCGCCATAGCTTATCGAGGGCAGTTTTTTATGGTCGTCGGGGGGAAGTGCGTCAACGTTATCGAGAGGGTCAGGAGGAACAATTAGGAGCTTTAGGGTTGGTGGTGAATGCGATTGTCCTGTGGAACACTTACTACATGGATGCAGCATTGAATTATCTTCGACATGAACAAATGGCGACGGCTACTGAAGATGTCGCTCGATTATCGCCTTTAGGGTATGAACATATCAATATTCTTGGTCGATATCGCTTTCATTTGTCTGAAGACTTGCAAAGAGGAGCAATGCGTCCTTTGCGTAATCCGGAGCCGTTAGGTGAACTCAATGATTGGTCGAGTTAGTATTTATGTACTAATTTCTCTGAATTCGCTCATAGCTGAAAAGCTTACCTAGCAAGCTTTTCAGCCTTAGCGTTGTTTTTGTCTCACTTGCTACTCAAACCCCTATATCTAGTATCGCTTTTGAGTTTGCAGATACGCCTTAGTCTTTTATATCCTGATTGACTGAGAGAAATTTAGAATTTCCTTTATATATTTTTCTACTAAACATCCTCTAGTCAAGCAGTAGAAGTCTCAAAGCAAGCTTTTGTTAATGGATGTGTTGTCTTACGCTTATAATGGTTCCATACATCCTAGTCGTTCCGACATAAAGTATTCAGTAAAATGTGAATTTTAAAGATATTTTTCACCCTATTGTTATTGAATTCCTTAACAAGGAGAATAAGTTTTTAGATGGTCTTGTTAAAGTTAATTAGAGTGGCTTTAGGTGGCATATTTTTAGCTCAGGTTGCCCCACGGTTGCTTATCAGGAGCGATTTAGAAAGATTTTTTGGAGCTGAAGGTCTTGCAATTCAGTATACTGGAATAGCCCATGTTTTGACTCGTCAAGCTTACTGCGGTGGTGGTCCATCGGCATTTACTTGTACAGCAATACGAATTACAGACTTGAAGCACAGGAGTGATAAACCTGGTGAAGGAGGAAAGCCAGTTCCAGGTTGTGCCTTTCCTTATACAGGTAGGGCAAAGGTTTATAGCTGGTTTGGAATTCCAGTTCAAACAGTCAGTATTGACTGTAATCTTGGTACGACCTTAGTAAGGCATCGCCTCTTTTAGAAGTTCGGGTTAGGTATTGCGCGATTGCATCCATTAGTTCATACATAGCAATCCTAAGTTAGTTGTGGAAAAGCAGCATAGTTAAATAACCTTGGGAAATCAAAGGTTCGACCGTGAGTTACCAGTTCAAACAGTAGCTTGACAAGGGACAAGGAATCACACAGGTGGTAGAACTCTCGTAGGAATCGTTTAGCCTGTAATCAAAAATCTTCCACAGGATTTTGTTCTGGAGCATTAGGGGCGAACCAAATACAAGTAAGTTGCCAGAAACGTTGTTTGCGTTCAGTATTGAGTGATTGCAAGTAATCTTTCAGTTCTTGTGAGTGTCACCGCAGCGAGAGCATCGGTAATAGCCTGGTCTAACTGAGCATAGGTTCGTGCCGCTCTTGCACGCAGAAACTCTTTGACTTTTGACCAACAGTTCTCAATGGGCGAAAAATCTGGCGAATAGGGAGACAAGTAAATGACTGTTGCTCCTACCGCTTCAATGGCTTCTCGAATGCCAATGACTTTATGAGCAGGCAAGTTATCCATAACTACACAGGCCCCAGCCCAAAGATTAGGAACCAAAACCTGCGTCACATAAGTTTTAAAAGCAAGTCCATCGGTGGCTCCAGGTAAAGTCATCTCTCCAATCAATCCTCTTAACGCCATTGCACCAATCAGAGTCAGGTTGTTGCCACGTTGGTAAGGAGCATCGCTATACGCACGGCTGCCTTGAAAAGAGCGTGCGTAACGTCTTGTCATTGCTAAATTTGAACCCGTTTCATCTCCAAACACCAGGTCTGCTACATTTACGGCTCCAATCACCTGCCAATACTCTACTCGTAACTGCTGCACGCGTTGACTATCTCGTTCACTGGCGTGGAGAGTTTTTTTTTCTGGTAAGCTTAAGCTTTTGGACGATGCGCCCCATTGTCGCTCGACTGATGCACACACCCACCCTCTGTTCCAAGCGTTCGCACAACTCTGTCAAGATAGCATCATTGTCTTCCTCCACTAGAGTAATAAGTACCGTCTCTTGTTCAACGCTTAATTTAGCGGCTCTACCTCCTCCATGCGCTCTCGCTTCAACCGTTCCCTCTAGGCGATAGCGCTTTAACAAATTTTCGATGAAACTCAAACTGACTCGAAATCTTTTTGCCAGTTGTCGCGCTCGACCCCTCTTGCTGATTATGTGCATCAATATTTTTTTGCCGCAGGTCTACAGAGTATGCTTTCATTTCATTCGGTTCAATTTTTCTCCTTAACTGTACCTTGCTCAATCAAGAATTGCTGTAATAGCCTAAGCGATCACATTTGCGACCACAAAGTTAAAGCAATTTCTGCCTTGGAAGTATCAATCGGGCAAGTAATAGATTACCGCAAGCTCGGTACTGCTTTGCCACTACTCCTTCGCTTCCCCATGCAGATTGACCAAACGGCAACGATTCAAGCTGGCGAACAGTTTGTGCGGTTGGAGTATCAAGGTTCTATGGGTCTTCCGCAATTTTGATGATGAGAGGAATGTTACAGATAAACAAAAATTAGGGGAGTGAAAACAAAAGTAAGAAATTGTCCTTAGTTGAACTAACAATAGCAGAACAGAGAATTCTAGACTGCTAATAAGAATCGTCGGGAAAGCAAATCCATCCCAGCACGACCATACATCTGTCGCTTCAACATCTTTAATCGGTTAATCTGCCCTTCGGTTTGACCGTTGCTCCAAGGGAGCGTTACGCCCGCCTTGACAGCAACGTAGTCTTCTTGCAAGCGTTTGGCAAAGCGGTTAAAAGGAGAAAGCTGAGTTTTAAGTGCCTGTTCTAACCAGGAGTCAAGTTGCTCAGGTTGACGCTGACGTACAAGAGAGGCAAAATTTTGGGCTAGTTCAATAGCTTCAAATAGTTCGGGGTACTGTGCCATGGCTTGTACGAGATGTTCGTCCTCCGGTTTCCGCAATTGATGTCGCTGTAATACCAGATGTGCTGCCCGCCGAGGTGTAAGAGAAAGCTTTTGGGACTCACGGACTTTCGGCAACTGCTTGATTGAACGCTGTCGTTTTTTATGTTGCGTTCCTTGAGCTTGACGAAAGCGACGGGTATAGCGAGCAATGGTGTGATAGCTGCCAGCATAACCACGCGCTTTGATCTCCCCAAACAACTGCAAAGCGTCATGACAACCATCGTTCCAACAAAGAAGAACATAGTCTTTGTAAGGGTCAAGTAGGCGACTTTGACCACAGTCACTACGTCCTTGGCGTTCTGGGAAGATGGAGGTACGAAGGTAACGAAATACTGTCGTGCGACCAATACCAACCTGACGAGCGATTGCTGGTGCTGACCAACCTTGATGATGTAACTCCCAGACTTGTTGGTAGTTTGCTTCTCTCCTTAATCGACGCTCTTCTGCAGTCTGTTGCTCCTTAAGCATCGGCTGTGGTGGTAACACTGGCACGAAGATGGATCAGAACTGATTACTGATGAGAGGCAATGGGATACCCCAATTGTTTTAAGGACTGGACTATGTGCGCCAAATACTTGAGCAAGTGCTTCCGATAAGTTTTGCAATAGATGAAATCGATCTGCGACTTGAATCGCTGATGGCGCTCCTTGTCGGATGCCACTCTCGTATGCTTTTGACCGATCTCGTGTAATAATTTCTACGCCGGGGTGAGCCAATAGCCAATTTGCTAAGGTCGATGCCTCTCGATCTGGTAGCAACTCAATGGGTTGGTGTCGTTCTAAGTCTACTAGAATCGTGCCGTAGCGATGCCCTTTCCGCCATGCCCAATCATCAACTCCCAGCACACGAGGGGTGACGTTTACAGGTAACTGACTTTGACGAATCCGCCGCAATAATGTGTCTGGACTAATCAACATCCCTAATCCTCCTGCAAGCATTGCACCCGCTTCACCACCTAGCATCATACTAATGAGTTGCAAGGCATTATTAAGCCTTACTGTTTGTCTACCGTAAGCAGCGACAACGCGGGGTAGCCGTTCGCAAAAAATCCGCCGTATACAGGTCTGATTGTTACAGAAAAACCGACGAGTGAGTAGTTGAATAAGCACTGTCACGCTAAGACACGGTAAATCTGCAACTTTACGTTCGTAGTGACTGTGTACCCGCGACGAAGATTGATGACACTTAGGACACGGAGCTACCGTATGAATTGTTTTGACAACTAATATCACTTGTGTATCGTTTGAACTAAGGCTTTCTAAAGCGAGTGCTTGAGGGTCGGCTAATAAAGGATTTTGGCTCATATCTACTCTTATAGCGAATCCTTAATCTCAATATCATCAAAATTGCGGAAGACCCTTAATCTGGTCTCAAAACAGCGATGATTGCGGTCTCAATCGTTTAGTATTGTGGGTCACTACACCTAGCGATCGCGCCTCATAAGTCCCCATTAGGTCGCCCCCCGACCGCCCAGCGGCATAGCGTTCCCAATTACCCGCCGCAAAGCCTAGAACACTCAACAGACAACTTGTCATCGGTCGTTATGCATTGGGGTTGTTATGCAGTGCTATCATCGCTTGCAACTGCGATGTCGAAGTGCTGCACTTCTTCGCGGACTCCCAGCTTCGTATAGAGCGCGATGGCAGGCGCATCTCCGATGTCTGCCTGCACGAAGATGACATAGGCTGACCGGGTTACAGCAATCTTCTTGAGTTCTTGAATCAACGCCGTCGCGATGCCGTCGCGTCGATGAGCTTCTGCGACAGCTAGATCATAAATGTAGATTTCACTGCGCTCCTGCTCGAACTTCTGAAGTTCGTATGCGGCGATTCCGCCCACTACCGAGCCATTCTTTAACGCTGCAACGGCGATGAAGTAATCGCTGGCGAGTAAGCGCTCAAGATAGGCTTTACTTGGGCGAGCCGCTGTATAGGTGTCCGTCTCATCGAACGCCTTGCCGAAGGTCGTCATCATGGATTCCATCAGCGCTAAGTCTTCAGACTTAAGCAAGCGAATACTAAATGGGCGTGAAAATGACATCGCTTAATCTGAATGCAAATCTGTATGGGGGTGTGCAATCTACGATGCATAACGTTCCGGTTGAGCGACTGCTAGTGAGCTTTGCAACACATCGACCAACTGTGTTAGTCCGCTCCAACCGGATTGTTAGACCGTCGCATTTATAGCAGGTAGCCAGGGAATATCTGTAACGCCTGGTTCGTAGCCAATTTGTTTAATCAGTGTTGTGACTTGCCCTCGATGGTGAGTTTGATGATTGAACATATGTGTTACCAAAACCCAGGTGGGCAGAACACGTCGTTTCCCATCTACATTACTTGTGTACTCAAATGGTTGACTCAACCAGTCAGAATCAAGATGCTTAGACCATTCTAAAATTTGCTGATCTACTTTTTCCCGTTCTGCTCTCAAGACATCAAAATCAGCATACAACTCCTGTCCTATCACTGTGATTGAAAATGGATTGTTGGTGAAACGTCCCATCCATGCTTTGTCTCCATAGAGTAAGTGATTCAATGTCCCATGAATAGACTTAAAGAAGGCACTAAGATCTTGTTTAAGTTTTTCGTCAGGAATTTCCGAGCAAACTAAATAAATATTCTGGTTTATCCAGAAATTGTACTCAGCCATCAGTTGGTAGTAGCTAACGTTGTACATGCTCGTCAAAATTTAATTATTGAGGTTGAACTAATCCAATTATGCAATTGTGTTTTATGAGCGCATCTCGCCACAGTCTTTCAACTACGCCCCAACTGAGAACTTACACTTACTTGAGCATCGCAACCCACAGATAGCCTCTCACTACGTCCTCACCAAAGTCTTGCGGTCTAACGGTGAAGTTGAGCCGCAACGCCGATGTTCATCGCCGTGCGGCTAACGAGTGCGTTGTCGGCTCCAACGAAGTGTTATTTCGCCTGCTTTTAGGGTTCCCAAGTGCTAACATAAAATCTACATAGCAGGTCGAAATAACTAATGATTGTACCGCGTATGCGGTACAACTGTACGAACTTACTAGAAACTACCGCAAAACCGTACATATTGTTAAGAATTGAAATATTATTTCTTACTCTTGGTAAGCATAATTTTGTCTCTATTATTTGTAAATTATTACTTATGGCTTTGCATAATATTAAGCTTGATGGCGTTCCTCAAAACCAACTACTCTATTGGGGACGGCTACCATTACAGGCATTATTGATTGCTTGGGCTTAGTGGTACACCAACTATTCAAAGCAGTCCCAAGTCAAGGCGTGATGGGTAGAACCAAAAGCAATTAGCAAGCAATCGCAAGTATTGAGCGTTATTTGTGCGATCGCGTAGAATTTAAAAAACATCGGCGATCTCGTATTTAGTTCTAGGGGATAGATGAACTTGATCTTTAGTCAGTCTCAACTAAAACCGTAACCGCAGCAACAGCAATTAGCATTTCGTCATTCTTATCGTTAAGTGAAGCGATCACCCGACCTTGAACTACCATACCACCGAACTCGACAATTAGAGACTTGCAACCGAACGGCAGCACCGCTAATACCTCAGATTCCCGCACTTGCTCTGGGTAAGGTACAGCTACTTGGTTTTTGCAACACAACCGATCATATTCGGCTGACGTTGAATTTAGGTAAGATTAGCTTATAGATACTTTTTAAATTCTAGTTATTGCCATGTTTCGTTTAACTCAGATCCTTCAAAATTCGCTCATTCGCCTTGAAGGTTGGCTTTATCAGTTCTTTAATTTGATGAAAAACCTCTTTAGCTGGCTCAAACAGCTTTTAATCTTTCTCGGTAAACTGCTTGGGTTTACAGACGCACAAGATTTTCTGGAAACAAAGGAAGGACAAAGTTTAAAACCAACTGAAAAAGAGGTAGCTGTGCCTAGTAAAGCAAATCTTGGTTTACAGGGCGCTGATAGCACTACTCGTCGTCCTGATTCTAAGATGAAAGACTTCATAAAGATGGCTCAGCAACTAAAAACTTCGAGGTAGGACATCGGGGTTTTCTAGCGATCGCGGCAGTGGGGTTTTGGATGATAGAAGGGTATTTTGAAGAACCTCAGGCATAGAACGCCGGGGATTCTAAAGACTATTACTAGGTTTCCCTGCACTCAATTGACAATTGCTTGTACAACTGAAGCTTCCCAGGTGCTGTTTGGTATTTTGTCCATTATTACAATGCGTCATTACTTGTTTAGCACTACCCATTTTAGAAAACTAGGTTAAATCGATTCTGCTGTGGAATTAAACGATCTTCGCGTTCCACCAGGAAATAGATTGGAAGCTTTGGAGGGCGATCGCTCTCTAGAGTCAACTACTTAACGCCTAACAGTAGGTATTTCCTCCCAGCGCGTAGTCCAGCAATTTGAGCGATACCGCGCCCTAGTCTGCCAGCGTCCTGTCGTAACTGTAGCTCCATAACGCAAGGTGTCTCGGCTGTAACGAATGTTTAACTTATCCACAAACTGCATCAACTGTTCCGATTGTTTCTCTTGGCAGTTATACTCGTTGAATAAGTTTAATTGCAAGGGTTGCTTATCTGTAGCTAGCCATTCATCAAACAAGCACAACTGGATTACGTTTTCGTCGGTAAGTTTGGTCAACCGCACTCCAGCTTTGGCAAATTCCACGTCATCGCGCCAGAGTTTTTGAGTTAGCATCAGAGCGTGTTTAAGTAGAGTTGGAGTATGATTGCTTGCCTTTAGTAGCGTACTACGAGCCGAGTTGTAATAATAATTTTCTTTAAATCGGCTGGAGCTAACAAATACGCTCAACGCACTTATACTCAAGTTTTCTCATCGCAGTTTGTGAGCGGCTCTCGCAGTAAAAGTCGAAATAGCTTCCTCTAGTTCGCGTTTATTCAATACCGATCGCCCAAAGGTACGAGAAACCATTAACGATTTACGTTGCCGGGAATATACATCTAGAGGTAAGCAACTCCAACCTCGTAGCTCAAAAACTGTCCGCAAGCCTACTACACCCATCCACCTACGGACTAACCAATCTGGCATTTCTCGCAGCTTCAAAGTTGTATCTATACCTTCGGCGATCAACATCTTTCCCCACTGGGAACCAACACCCCAAACATCTAGAACAGATAAAGTTGCGAGTAGTTCTTGTTGGTAGGTGATGTCCTCAGTTATATCTAAAACTCCCGCTAGTTCCTGTAAATCTTTGGCAGTTTTATTAGCTACCTTTGCTAGAGTTTTGGTTTCGGCAATGCCAATACTAATGGGTATTCCTGTATGTTGCAACACCACAGCCCGAATATTACGAGCGTAATCGGTGCGCGATCGCGGCAGAATATGTTTCAAGCATAAAAAAGCTTCGTCTATCGAGTAAGCTTCTACGCTTGGGCTAAATTCCCGCAGCGTATCCATAACCCTAGCGCTCATATCGCCGTACAAAGCAAAATTGGAACTCCTTACTACCAAACTCGCCGACTGCATCAACGAGCGACATTGGAAAAAAGGCTGAGTTTTTTGGATGCCCAAAGCTTTAGCCGGATTATTTCGGGCAACAACCGCACCATCATTGTTTGAAAGCACAACCAAAGGCGTTGACCATAATTGCGGTTCAAACACCGCCTGGCAACTACAATAAAACGAATTGCAATTCACTAAAGCTATACAGCGATCGCTCTTTAACATAGAGGATGAATCGAATTAGTTACTACACCCCAAATTTGAAACTCTGTGTGTTCGTTAATTTCTAGGGGCGCATATTCCTCGTTCTCGGCTACAAGCATCAAGCAATCGCCTGTTTTAGACAGCCTTTTAACTGTAAGCTCGCCATTAACTACGGCAATAACTATACTGCCATCGGTGGGTTGAATAGCCCGGTCTACAATTAGCAAGTCTCCCGAATGAATTCCCGCCCCAATCATTGAATCCCCACTAGCACGAACAAAGAAAGTTGCTGCTTGATGGCGAATTAAATACTGGTTAAGGTCGAGTTGTGCTTCAATGTAGTCCTCGGCGGGGGAGGGAAAACCTGCGGCAACGGGAACCTCAAATAGGGGCGCAGAGTAAATAGGAGTAATGAGTTTTGCTCCGAAGATCGCTCCCTCAAGGTTAGCTCCTACTAACCTAGCGTCGTCTAAGGTTGCGCCCGTTAAGTTCGCTTGTCTGAGGTCGCTATAACTGAGGTCGGCGGCGGTGAGATTGGCATAGCTCAGATCGCAATAACTGAGATCCATTGCTACTAAATTGGCATAACTTAGATCGGTATGACGGAGATTAGCTCCTGCAAGATCGGTAGCTGGATTTAGATCGGCAAGTTTGGCTAACTCTAGCAAGTCATCGGTTTGAGCCGAAGTAACTTGCGCGATCGCCTTCAATAGCGACAAATCTAGTTGTTCGTTATTCATGATATAGTTCCACTCGACTTAGATAGGGTTGAAACTTTGATTGCAACAGCCGTAGCGCGATCGCTCTTTCTAATACGGCACGTTTGTTACGGCTGATATCCGAGGGACACAATCCTTCAGCGTCAGTGATGTAAATATCACGCTTTGAAACTTCAAACGTAGCGTCTATATTGCAGGGCTTCCCCAATATATTTAGAGTTCCAAGCAGGGCGTTTTTCAGTAGCCCCTTCAACACTGGTTCTCCTGTTTTGACAGCAAATGCCCAAGCTGGGTTTTCTTCTGACCTTTTAGTCGTAATTTGACAGGTAATAAACTCAAACTCGTCAGTTACTTCTTGCGACTTCTCTGCGCTGGCATTAGCTTCAAGTTTTGCTGTTGCATTCCAATGTGGAACTACAGCTACGTTGCTTAATTCTGCCTTCATTCCCGATTGCATTTTACTACTTGCTTGTTCAAGCCTAGTTTTTTCAATCGCCAATGCCAAGGAGCCAGTCAATTCCCTTGTTTCATACGGTATGGTGCAGTTATGCAAACTAAGCCGCAGTTCTCCGCCTTTTAGCCCTAGCTTGACGCGCCCGCCAACTATGCTCTGCCATTGCTCGTTGAAGTTGATTGTTAAACGTAGTTCAACTTTATTGCCGATATATGGTTTTGGCGTTCCAGTCAATTTTACATATAAACAATCCGGGCATCTATTCTCAAGTTTTAGCTGCAACATATTTAAAATGAGTATTAAATGACTTACTCTAAATAAAAGAAAGCCCCCATTGGACATTTGCCAATTGCACAATAGTTTACACCACTATAAAGTACATTTGTACTATTAGAGTGTTTATTGGATTACAAAGCCGTATAGAATTTGGTGTCTAAATGAATACTATTGAGACTTTGGCACAAGCAAGTAAGAGCTTGCTGATGATTAGTGAGTCAGATTACCCGCTTGAACCATTTGAGGAGCAGATACAGTTAAATGGAGAACTGACAGAACAGCAGTTGCTTCAGCACCTTAACTACTCTGAAAATACTAAGGTAGAAATAGTCTCCGTGGACGACTTCTTTCGTCAAGCCTGTGCAGAGAATGAGTGGCAGAGTCAGGAAGAACAAGAAACTGCTAAAAAGTTTCAATCTCTATTAGCAATATTAAAGTCACAACTTAATCAGTTGCAGGTGTTTCGGATTTACAAAACTGCTACCAATATCGAAGCTTATGTTTTGGGTCAAACTCTTGATGGAAAAGTTGCAGGACTAAAAACTCAGCTAGTTGAGACTTAGAAACAGATTGTTTGCGATCGCAAATATACTTTTGTCAACGTCGGTTTCATTGAGTAGGACCATTATCTACTTTTGATTCAATTACGCTCTGTACAGAGGAATTGACATTAGATAGAAAGTTGGTAGTGTCTTAGATTTGTTAAAAAGGAGTTTAGAAATGGTAGATAATAGCTAGAGTTTAATAAGTAGATTGACGAATAACTATGACTGTTTGGTTAGCTGTTCACTGCCCTCACTGCCAAAAT
>JAABUN010005524.1_pt1 | contig 15579 bp, 14 predicted proteins | sample 5559311 | NCBI WGS metagenome assembly JAABUN01 (sample SAMN10711877, study PRJNA513370) | rock metagenome | isolation source: Antarctica rocks | place: Antarctica: Victoria Land, Siegfried Peak sud
GGCGACGCGACGCAGCAGAGCCTGCGCGAGATCTGGAACAGCCCGGCCTACCGCGACTTCCGCACCGGCCTGGTCGGCGACACCCCGCCCAAGCCCTGCCAGGGATGCGGGCTGAGGTGGAGCCTGTAGGCCCAGGATGCGTCCAGACTTGCCGCGTCCAGACCTGCCGCGCCCAAACCTGCCGCGCGTGAGCCTGCGGCGCGTCGCCGTCGTCATCCCTACCTGGAACGAGGCGGAGGCCATCGGCCCGGTCGTGGCCGAGGTGCTGCGGGAAGGCGTGGGCCAGGTGATCGTGGCCGACGGCGGCAGCACGGACGGCACGGCGGGCGTGGCGCGCGCCGCCGGTGCCGCGGTGCTGGACGCCGGGCGCGGCTATGGCCGGGCCTGCGCCGCCGGCGCCGGCGCGGCCCGGCCGGAGTGCGACGTGATCGCCTATATGGACGGCGACGGCGCGGACTGCGCGGACCAGTTGCCGCGCCTGGCCGGGCCGGTGCTGGACGGCGCGCAGGACTTCGTCATCGCGTCGCGCACCCGCGGCGTGCGGGCGCCGGGGTCCATGAACTGGCACCAGGTCGTGGCGGGTGCAGTGGCGGGGCGGCTGATGGGCGCGCTGTACGGCGTGCGCTACACCGACATGTGCGCCTTCCGGGTCGTGCGCCGGGATGCGCTGCTGCGGCTGGGCATGGCCGAGATGACCTATGGCTGGAACATCGAAATGCAGATGAAGGCCGCCCGCGCCCGGCTCCGCATCCTGGAGCTGCCGGTGCCCTACCGCTGCCGGGCCGGCGGCCAGTCGAAGGTCGCGGGGTCCCTGCAGGGCACGCTGCGTGCGTCCACGAAGATCGTCAGCACCTTCGCCCGCGTCGCCGCAAATCGTTGAGCAGGTGCGGCAGGCCGGTCGTGGGCGCCGCGCTGCCGCCTCCGTCTTCGGAAAGGGGCAGCACGCGACAGGTTGCCGGCCCGCCCCGTCCGCTGCCAGGCTCCCTGGTCCCGCCGTTGTTTCTGTGGCAGCGGCGGCAAGGCCGGTCTAGCATCACCCTCAGCCAAGAACGCAGACCGGAGACAAACATGCGCATCATCATGCTCGCCACGATCGCGGCGCTCGCCGCCGCCCCGGCCCTGGCCCAGCCCGCTCCCCGGCACGCAAGCGGCGCCCACCATGCGAAGCCCCGCGCGCACCCCCGCACACCTCTTCGCACCCGCTCCTCCGCAGAGTCCCCGCTCGACCGCGGCCCTTTCACGCCCGAGGCGAACCGCGCCTACCAGGGCGGCGGCGTCATCTTGCAAGGCGCACCGGGCGCACCGGCTCCCATGCCGGAGGCGACGCCGCCCGGCCAGGCGCCCCGCAACTCCGTTCCGCTGCGTTGAGGCCCGCCCGGGGCCGCCGGGCAGGGCTGCTCCTAGCCGTCGCGGCAACCCTTGCCTTGGGCGGGTGCGGCCTGGTGGCGCTGCCCTTCCGGGCGGGCGGCGACGTGATCCAGGTCGTTCCGATCATCGGCAAGCCCATCGGCAAGCCGATCCATGCCGTAGGCGACGTTATAGACTGACGCGCACCAGGCCGGTGCGCGTCAGGCTGGCACCCAGCCCTCGCCCGCGCCCAGCCCTTACCCACCCTGGGACTGCGACTGCCTCAACGGCCGCCAGTCCCGGAAGAATGCCGTGCCGATCAGCTCTCCCACCCCGACCAGGCTGACCTGCAAACCGTCGAGGAAATCGTGCAGCCCGTGCGGCAGCAGTCGCTGCACCGGGCGGTCCAGCATGGCGCTCACATCCTCCAGCCGTTCCAGCACGCCCGCCGTGTCGCGCAGGCCGTAGGCGGTCCGCAACTGGTTCAGGTGCCAGTCCATCCCGCCCACGCACAGCGCCACGCTGCGCGCGAACGCCCGGTCCGCCAGCAGGAACGCCACCACGTCCGCCGGCTCGAACCCGGCATCTGCCACCCGGCGGAATGCATGGTAGCCCGCCGCCGCCCGCAGCACGCCGTTCCACTGCGTCAGCTCCACGATGCGCCGCTCCTCCTCGGTGCCCCTGGCCAGGAGATGATACTTGATGTCCAGCAGCCGGGTCGTCTGGTCCGCGCGCTCGATCAGGCGGCCCAGCTCGTAGAAGTGCCAGCCCTGGTCGCGGAAGAACGTGCCCTCGGTAATGCCGGTATGGGCCTGCACGCCCTCCTTGATGCGCCGGCACAGGCGGGACAGCGCGTCGCCGTCCATCTCGGACGGGTCAATCGCCATGACGTTGCGGTGGAACACGTTGAGCTGCATCCACATCTCGGTCGAGATCAGCGGGCGCAGCTTGCGGGCGTTGGTGCGGGCGGCCTCCAGGCAGGCGGGGATGCTGTTGGGGTTGCCGGCGTCCAGCAGGTAGAACCTCTTAATTGCGCCGGCCTCAATGTCCTGGCCGCGCTCGGCCAGGCCCGGCGCGTCCGAGTTGATGGCGACCAGCGCGGACCATGCCTCCGTCTCGCGCCCGGGGCTTTCGAAGGTCTGGGTCACGTCTATCAGCCGGGCCAGGTTCTCGACGCGCTCCAGGTAGCGCGCCATCCAGAACAGGCCCTCGGCGTCCCGCGTCAGCAGCGGGGCACGGTGCATGCTCATGCCGGCTGCCCCCTGTTCCCGCATGAGAGCCGTTGCGCTGCCGTCATCGCGAGCCGCGCTTGCGGCGTGGCGATCCGGAGGCTGCCCGGACAATGCCTGCGGCCCCTGAGCCGCCGCGTCGCTGCGCCTCCCGCAACGACAGCGGAGGATGGGGCGAAGCGGCCCTTGCCAGACGCCGGCGTCATTCCGCCAGCACCCAGGTGTCCTTGCTGCCGCCGCCCTGAGAGGAGTTCACGATCAGGCTGCCCTCCTTCAGCGCCACGCGCGACAACCCGCCGGGCAGCACCCAGGTGTCCCGCCCGGTGATGGCGAACGGCCGCAGGTCCAGGTGCCGCGCCCGCAGCCCGGCGTCGGTCAGGGTGGGCGCGACCGACAGGTTGATCATCGGCTGACTGATCCAGTTGGCCGGGTCGGCGACCAGCAGCGCGCGGGCTGCGTCCAGCTCGGCCTTGCTGGCGCGCGGCCCGACGGTGATGCCGTAGCCGCCGCTCTCGCCCACCGGTTTCACCACCAGCTTGTCCAGGTTGGCGAGGGTGTAGGCCAGGCCCTCCGCCTCGCCGCAGATATGGGTCTGCACGTTGGGCAGGATGGCATCCTGGTCCAGGTAGTACTTGATGATGCGCGGCATGTAGGCATAGACCGCCTTGTCGTCCGCGACCCCGGTGCCGACCGCGTTGGCGAGCGTTACGTTGCCCTTGCGCCAGGCGCCGATGATGCCGCGTACGCCCAACATGCTGTCGGGGCGGAACACGCCGGGGTCCAGGAAGTCGTCGGCGATCCGGCGATACACCGTATGGACCCGGCGCAGGCCCCCGGTGGTACGCATCCAGACCTTGTCGTCCTCCACCGTCAGGTCGGCGCCCTCCACCAGCGGCACGCCCATCTCGCGGGCTAGGAAGACGTGCTCGAAGTAGGCGGAGTTGTAGATGCCGGGGCTGAGCAGCACGACCTGCGGGTCGCGCACGCCCTCCGGCGCGATCTCGTCCATCGCGCTGCGGAGCCGCCGGCCGTAGTCGTCCACCGGGCGCAGGTTCATGCCGGCCACGAGGTCCGGGAAGGCGCGCAGCATCAGGTGCCGGTTCTCGACGACGTAGGACACGCCGGACGGCGTGCGCGCATTGTCCTCCAGCACGCTGAACATGCCGTCCTGGTCGCGCACGAGGTCTATGCCGCAGATGTGGACATAGGTGCCGAAGCGGACGGGGAAGCCCTCCATCTCCGGGCGGTAGTTGCTGTTGCCATAGACCAGCTCCGCAGGGATCACGCCGTCGCGGATGATGTGCCGGGCGTTGTAGATGTCGCCCAAGAACAGGTTGAGCGCGCGCACGCGCTGCGCGACGCCGCGCTCCAGCACCGCCCAGTCGGCGGCGGGAATGATGCGCGGCACGCAATCGAACGGCAGGATGCGGTCAATTGCCGACGCCTCGGAGTAGACCGTGAAGGTGATCCCCAGGTTGAACAGGTCCCGCTCCGCCAGCTTCGCCCGGGCGCGCAGGGCGTCCAGGCCGATGGCGGACAGGCGGCTGCGCACCAGCGCCGCGGCGCCGCCGTCGTTCGCGCGGGCGGTCAGCTCGCAGTAGTAGGCGCCGGAGTCGTACTGGTCGAACGGGTCTGCTGTCATCGTGGCCCTGGCCGGGTAGGGTGCTGCACCGCACGCTTCATCGTGCGGCACTGTCATTGCAGCGTCACGCCTGGAACGCAATCCGCGGGTTGTCTGGGGCGTTACCCGGGGCATCCGGGCAACAGCCGCGCATGGTTCCGGCGGCGGGCCGGTTTGCTGTTGCATATGCGGGGAATAGGCGGTTTACCTCGCCTGCCAGGTGATGCCGCCCCCGTGCGACGCCCCGGCGCACCCTGTCTTTTCCCTGGCCTGGAGTATTCCTATGCGCTTTCCCCTCGGCCTGCTGACCGCCGGACTGGTTGCCGGCCAGATGCTGGCCGCCCCGCTCGCCGCCGCTCAGTGCGTCCGCCCGGCCGACCACGCCTCGTTCGACATCACCGCGCTCAAGACCAGCCTGATGGTCACGGCGCTGACGTGCAGCGCCGACGAGCGCTACAACGCCTTCGTCATGAAGTTCAAGCCGGAGCTGACGGCGCAGGACCGCGCCCTGGGCAGCTACTTCAGCCGCGTGAACAGCCGCAACGCCCGCAAGCAGCAGGACGACTATGTGACGCAGCTTGCCAACAGCCGCTCCCAGGACGGCAACCGGCAGGGCAATCGCTTCTGCAACAACACCCTGCCGGCCTTCGACGAGGTGATGGCGCTCCGCAACGGGACCGAGCTTGCGGACTACGCCGCCGGCAAGTCGGTGAACCAGCCGATCAACGTGGTCGCCTGCGGCGCTGCGGCGCCTGCCAGCGCCGCGCGCAGCGGCCGTGCCGCCCCGGCCCGCGCCCGCGCCCGCCGGGGCTGATCCGCGGCGGCCCAGATGGGGGAGGGGCCGCAAGCCCTTTCCCCGGCAGGACGCACGCAGGCCATCCATGGATCGGCGTCCGGAAGGCTGACGTTAGGCGGCGGCAGGTGCTGCGGCCCGTCTGCGCGTGGGACCGCAGCTCTGCCGCAGGCTGCCGAAGGCCGTTCACTTCAGCAAGGACCGCGAACGCGATCAGCAAGGCATTGGATAGCGGTGGCGCGCATCCGGCGCCCGAGGGTCAGGATTAACCTTGAACACCGCGCGGAACCCCGCATCGCAAGCCTCCCGGCTCATGCCGAAAAGGCGAGCAGGCCAAGTCGGTCAAGACTTCTGCTTCATGCGCGACCGCCCCGCTCGGCGAGGTAGGGAGCCGCTTAGCATGGTCCGGCCATGGTGCGACGCCGCCGTGGCCAGGCCGGACGCGGCGTCCGCCAAACCGTGCAGCCGCGCCGTCCAGCCCGTGCGGAGGCGGACGCCGAAGTGGACGCAGGCGTCGTGCAGGATGGCGGACACCGCTGCTTCCGCCGCCGGATCAGGCGGCAGGGCCGCAACCTCGTTCAGGGTCGGCGGCCTGCCGTCCTCCACCCGGTCCATCCATGGCGTGCCCCACGCCTGCGTTGCCAAGCGCTCGTTCGCCGCTGCCCAGCGTGCCACGGCCCAGGCGTGCAGCGCCGGGGACACGCCCTGGAACCCGGCCGCGTCCAGCCCGCGCATCCGCGCCGCCGCCTCCACGAAGCGCGACGCCTCCCGCGAGCGGGCGCCCAGCATCCCGCGGGCGCCGCCGGCGTGCAGGCGGCGCAGCACCTCCACGGCGACCGGGCCGGGGCTGCGGTTCTCGGTCAGCCCGGCGTCGGCGCCGGTCAGCAACGGCGCCGCGCGGTCCAGCAGGCCGGCCTCCGCCAGCACGCGCTCCACCAGCGGGCGGCCGTCGCGGCGGTCCCGCACCGGCACCACGGCGCACCGGCCACCGGACGCCGCGCGCCAGGGCGCCGCCATGCGGTGCAGGTCGAGCCGTGCGCCGCCCATCCAGGCCGCGGCGAAGGCGGGGAACGTCCGCCCCTCCCGCAGGAACTGGGTGCGCCAAGTGTAGAGCGAGTTGAGGTAGGCCGCCTGCGGCTTCACGGTCATCACCGTCTCCATGGCGAAGCCCGCCGCCGCGAACAGCGCCGCCAGCGTGCGCGGCACGCCCAGGAGCGGCGGTGCCTGGCACAGGCCCTCATAGGACAGCAGCACCACGCCGCAGGGCGTGGCGCGCAGTTGGGCGGCCAGGCTGTCCAGCAGCTCCGCCCGTTCCTGCCGGGGGCGGCGGCCGTCCAGGGCTTCGCCCAGGTGCTGGTGGCTGAGATGCGGCGCTGTGGCGCTGGCCGGGGTCAGGCCCGGATACAGCACGCCGGCCTCGGCCAGCGCCGGGCGAAGGCGTGTCAGGACGTGCTGCAGGCTGGTGGTCCCGGTCCGGGGAGTGCCGATGTGGACGATGGCGCGGCGCATGGAGCGGAACAGGCCGGGGCGGGCCGCCGCTGTCAACTCACTTCCAGCGTGCCGCGTCCCGAGATGCGATGCGCCATGGCATCAACTTGGGGCGGCATGGACCAGGCAGCGCCGGCCCGGGAGCGCAGCGCCCGCATCGGCGTGCCGGGCAGCGGCGCCGGAACCGCGCGCGGCGGCACCCTGTACGCTGCCGTCTGGTCTGGCGCCGGGCACCGTGCAATGCTGGTGCCACAGGCGGGGCGCAGCCGCTTCGGCACCGCCGTGGCACCCGGCCTGGCGCACGGTCCGCCGCGCCATGCCGCCGGGGCATTCATGCAGCATAGGAGCCGCCCCGCCATGGAACCCATGTTCATCACCCTCGGCGTGCTGGCCCTCGTCGTCGTGCTCGGCGTGAGCCTCGGCGTCCGCACGGTGCCGCAGGGCCAGGTCTGGACCGTCGAGCGGTTCGGCGCCTTCACCCGCCTCCTGCAGCCCGGCCTGAACCTGATGCTGCCGCTGGTCGAGCGTGTCGGCCACAAGATGAACGTGCAGGAGATCGTGCTCGACATCCCCGAGCAGGCCGTCATCACCCGCGACAACGCCGCCGTGGTGGTGGACGGGATCATGTACTACCGCGTGCTGGACCCGGCCAAGGCCGCCTATGGCGCGCAGAACCTGGTGCAGGCGCTGACCAGCATGGCGATGACCAACATACGCAGCGTGATCGGCGCGATGGACCTGGACGGCGCGCTGTCGGGCCGCGAGGAGATCAACGCCAAGCTGCTGGTGACGCTGGACCACGCGACGGCGCCCTGGGGCGTGAAGGTCAGCCGCGTCGAGCTTCGCAAGATCGAGCCGCCGGCCAACCTGGTGACGGCGATGAACATGCAGATGACCGCCGAGCGCGAGCGCCGGGCCACGGTCGCCCGCGCGATGGGCGAGCGCGAGGCCGCCGTCGCCCGCGCCGAGGGCCAGAAGCAGGCGACGGTGCTGCAAGCCGAAGCCCGGCTGGAAGCCGCGATGAAGGACGCCACCGCCCGCGAGCGGCTGGCGGAGGCGGAGGCGCGGGCGACGACGGTGGTGGCGCAGGCGGCGCGGGACGGCGGGACGGAGGCGCTGCGCTACTTCATCGCGCAGAAGTACGTGGACGCCATCGGCCGCCTGGCTGCCAACCCGTCTGGGCGCACGCTGGTGATCCCCGTGGAAACCGGCGCCCTGGCCGGCGGCATCGCCCAGGCCATCGAGGCGATGCAGTTGCGGCAGCCATGAGCCTGCACCTGTCGCCCGGCGAGATCTGGATCATCGCGGGCCTGCTAGGCTGCGCGCTGGAGATGGCTGCGCCTGGCGTTTTCCTGCTGCCGACCGGGCTGGCGGCGGTGGGGGCGGGGGTGGCGGCGCTGCTGGCCGGGCTGGACTGGACCGGGCAGGTGCTGGTGTTCCTGGCGCTGACGGCGGCGCTGGTAGGGGCCGCGCTGCTGCGGATGCGGCGCCGGCCGGCGGCGGGGGACCTGGTGAACGCCCCGGCGGCCGGGCTGATCGGCCAGACCTGCCGGGCGCTGGGGTTCGAGGCCGGGGAGGGCCGGGTCAGCCTGGGCGACGGCACCTGGCCGGCGCGGGTGGTGGACCGGTCGGCGCCGGTGGCCGGGGCGGTGCTGCGCGTGGTGGGGCTGGATGGGACGACGCTGCTGGTGCGGGGGGATGCGGGGTGACGGCCGCTCAGCTTCCGCCGGAAAGACTTGGGCAGACATCGCCCGGGCATGGCGACACGCTCCATCCACGGCGGCGCAGCAAGGCAACGACGCCGTCCTCACCCGTCAGGTGCCCGGCGCCGAACGCCATGAAGTGCAGGCCGGGGATGGCGAGGATGGTTTCCATCTTCGGCACCCAGGCCGCGTTGCGGTCGGCCAGCACCGCCTGGCGCTGCCGCCCGGCGCGGGCCAGGTCGTCCGGATCGGCCTGCCACGCCGTGAGCGCCGCAACGGCCTCAGCCACCCGGCCGCGGCCGTAGGAGCTTCGCACCCAGGACGAGAACTCCCGCGCGTCCCTTTGCCTGCGCAGCGCCTGCCGCAGGTTCGCCGCCGCATCGGCACCGTTGGGGTCCTGGAGCAATGCGGCCACCTGGACAGCGGGCTGTTCAAGGCCATGCACGGGGATGCCGCGGTTGCGGGCGAAGCCCATCAGGTTCAGGTCAACAAAGCCCATCTGGGGCAGAGGCCCGGCGGTGTCGGCCAGCGCGCGCGCAGCCAGGAGGTAGGTCAGGCCCGTAAGGCTGAACCGCCCCGCGCTGCCCGCGGGCAGGCTGTCGTCGAGGGCCGCACGGGTTGCGGCGTCAAGCCGGGCCAGGGCTGCCGGGTCAGGCGTCCGCACGACCTTCTGCATCGTCTCTGCCAGGACGCGGCGGTCCGTTGGCGCCATCCGGTCCAGTGCGAACTCCACTGTCAGGTCGGACGCCTCGCCGAACCGGTCCCGGATGGCGCGGGGGAGCACGGTGTCCCCGCTGTAGCTGACGTGCATCGTGCCCCAAAGCACGGCCCGGGGCTGCCCGTCGCGGCTGACGAGGAAGGCGCGGGACTCGCCGTTGCCATACCATGCGGGATGCCGGGCCATCTCCGCTGCTGCCGACTGCTCGAATGCCACGGGTTCGGCACCGCCGGCGCAGTTGGCCAGCAGCAGCACGGCAAGCAGGGGGGCCAGTGGGCCGAGGCGCTTCGGCATGGTGGTGAGCAGGGCAAACGGGTGGTGCCAGCACGGCGCAAGCCGGACCAGGTAAAGCCGCCGCCAGGACCAGTGCGGGACGGTACCAGGACAGGGCGGAAGCAAAGCGCGCGTTGCACGGGTGCGCGGCACAGGTCAGCCCTCCTTTTCGAGCGTGATCTGCACGGCGTGGTCGCGCCTGATCTCCTCCAGCGCCTTGGCCGCGGCAGCACGGAGCGCACCTTCGCACAACGGCTGGCCGATCCGCGACACCAGGCGGCGGACCACGCGCACCGTGCCCTCCTCCTGGGACCACTGGCTGCTGTAGCTGAACGCCTCGTTGTCAATCTGCCGGGCACGCGGCAGGCGTACGGGGCGGTAGCCCAGTGGCAGCGCCAGGCTGAGGTTCTCCTCCTGCCGGCCGGGGTAGCAGGGGGTCGGTTCGGTGGCGGGCAGGTTACGGGCGCCCAGCGGCCCCAGCAGGCCGTCGCCAGGGCGGGGCAGCAGGCGCAGTCCCGTGGGCACGGCGAAGCCGTCACCCTCCAGCCAGCCCGGCTGCGCGTCGAGCGTGAAGCGGGCGGAAACGCTGTACTCCGGCCCTATCGCGTCCAGAGGCGCCGGGCTGATCTCCCCCGTTCCCGGTTGGTTCAGCGAGCGAAGCTGCTCGGATGCGGCGCGCTCGGCACCCTGGGCTATGATGCGGTTGGCGGATTGGCGCAGGACGGTGGCATACGGCCCGGCAGCCTCGGTCGTGCTGGTGCCGGTCACGCGGCCATCCGGCTCCAGCGTCATCGTCGTGTGCAGCCGTTCAGCCGAGATGTCCGGCGGCATCGAAGCCATGCGGGCGGGCGCCGTGCCTTCGGTCGTCACATGCAGGATGGGCTTGCCATACTCCTGCGCCTGCAGGGTGCCGAACGGGGCGCCGCCGGCCGTGGTGTCGGCATACAGGTCCCAGTCCGGCAGGTAGGTAATCACGTGGTTGAAGGCGCTGAGCGTCGGCGGCCCGCTGAGGGTGTAGGTCGGGGTCAGGTTGACCAGCACTGGCTCGGCCGCGATGCCGCGGGCGCGCAACAGGGCGACCAGCAACGCAACCTGGTCCTTGCAGTCGCCGTAGCGGTTCGCCAGCACCTGGGCCGCCGCGTGGGGCACAAAGGCGCCGTCGCCGACGTAAATGGCCACCCAGCGCACCCGGCGGCTGACCCACTCGTACAGGCGCTGCGCCTCCTCTCGCTTGTCCGCAGCGCCGGCGGCAACCTCGTCGGCCAGGGCCTGGATGCGCGGCGTGACCTCCGTCTTGGGAGCGAACAAGCCGGCGTAGGTGCGGCTGAAGGCGGCCCAGTCCGGGAAGGTAGAGGCAAAGATGCGCGGTGCGCGGTCGAGCGGGGCCAGCACAGCCGGGTCGCTGGCCCTGGCGGGGGCGGTCCAGTGCCAGCGGTGGACGTGGCGGCCGTCCTCGTCGGCTTCCATGTGGTCCGGCCCGTGCTCCTCCATGAGGAGCGTCATGCCAGGGGGCAGGCTGACCGACACCTCCGCCTCGTCCCAGGGAAAGGCGCGGGTGAAAATGGTCGTAAGGGCGAACTGCCCGGGGAACGTCGGCCACCGAACCGTGCGTCGCCACGTGACCGACGTCACGTCCCCGCCTGCCACGTCCGGCAGGATGGCCACGATCTGTTTGCGGTTGCCGTACTGCGGCACGTTGGGCGTGCCCGGCGCGAGCTGGACCCGGACCGCGCTGGGCAGCACCGGCAGGCGGCGGCCGTCGAGCTTCAGGGTGTAGCCCTCGACCAACTCGACCCGTTCTATGTCGTCGGCATAAGTCATCGCCTGCTGGGCCTCGCTGCGCGCGGCGGCATCGTTGCTGACGGCAATCTCAATGCGGGAGGTTTGCACGGTGCGGCCGTCAGGCTCGACAACGGTGTCGGAGCGGAAGACGCGGATGCTGGCCGGGGGATCGGCGGCAATGGCGGGCGCAACGAGCTGCGTCCCTAGAAACACCAGCAGAAGCTTGCTTCCGACACTGCCACGCATGGTCGCTCCCCGGTGCTTCCCAGAAGCCTACATGCGATGTTTGCCGCTTTGAAGTGGTTCACGCGTCGCAAAGGCGGTCAGAGGGATTGACGGGCATCTAACATGCCTCGGACCATCTCCTCCGGTGGGGGTTCCTTATCCAGCCGCAAGGTTTGGCCCACCCTTACCGCAGCACCCGCGCCCGGATCGTCCCCTCGATCCCGCACAGCGCCCCCAGCACCTCGCCGCACATCGCCGGCTCGCCTTCGGCGTCCACCATCACATATCCCAGCTCCCCGTCCGTTTGCAGCGACTGCGCGCTGACGTTCAGGTTGCGCTCGCTGAACACCGCGTTCAGCCGGCCCAGCACGCCGGGGACGTTGTGGTGGACGTGCAAATAGCGGCTGTGCCCGGCCAGCCGCGGCTGCTCAATGCGCGGGAAGTTCACCGCGCCGCCGGTGGACCCGGTCTGCAGGAAGTCCAGCAGCTTGCGCGCCACCTCCTCGCCGATGCGCTCCTGCGCCTCCTCGGTCGAGCCGCCGATGTGCGGCGTCAGGATCACGTTGGGCAGGCCCTGCAACGGGGAGCTGAACGCCTCCGCCGCCGACTTCGGCTCCCGCGGGAACACGTCCACCGCGGCCCCGGCCAGGCGCCCGGCGCGCAGGGCCGCCGCCAGCGCGTCCAGGTCCACGACGGTGCCGCGGCTGTTGTTGATGAGGCAGGCGCCGGGGCGCATGGCGGCGATCTCGGCGGCGCCGATCATGCCCTGCGTCGCGGGCGTGTCGGGGACGTGCAGGCTGACGACATCGGAGATCGCCAGCACCTCGGCCAGGTTGCTGAGGACCGCGGTGTTGCCGGTCCGCAGCTTGTCGGTGCGGTCGTAATAGACGACCCTCATGCCCATCGCCTCGGCGAGCGTGCCCAACTGGCTGCCGATGTTGCCGTAGCCGACGATGCCCAGCGTCTTGCCGCGCACCTCGTAGCTGCCGGTGGCGGACTTGTCCCAGCCGCCCCGGTGCGCGCTCTCGCTGCGCGGCAGGATGCGGCGCAGCAGCATAACGATCTCGCCGATGGTCAGCTCCGCTACGCTGCGGGTGTTGCTGAACGGGGCGTTCAGCACGGGGATACCCAGGGTGCGCGCGGCGCGCAGGTCCACCTGGTCGGTGCCGATGCAGAAGCAGCCGACCGCCATCAGCGGCCCGGCGGCGGCCAGGACCTCCGCCGTCAGTTGCGTGCGGCTGCGTATGCCCAGCACGTAGGCGCCCTGCACGGCCTCCCGTAGCGCCGCGCCCTCCAGCGCCTTGGCGTGGCGCACGATGCCGGTGTAGCCGGCGGCCTGGAACAGCTCGACCGCGGTGGGGCTGACGCCCTCCATCAGCACGATGCGCGTGCCGGCCGGGGTGAAGGGCGGCGGGGCGGCCTGCGGGGCCAGGTTCGCTAGTCCATCCATGTTCCACCTTTTGCTGCGAGCGCAGCCTGCGCGGCTGGACGCGCCGTGGCAATGAAGCGGGCGCGCCGAGTCATGCCCTGGTTCTCTGCCCGGCAGTTCGTCGCGGCGTTGGGGCGGGTTGTCAAGCCGGCGCCGCTGCCTGCTCCCTCTCCCTCCGGGAGTGGGCCGGGGTGAGGGAGGCAGCCAGGACTGAACACGCCGCATCTGGCGCAAACCGTCCTGTTACCGGAACGCGATGCGCCTGCCGCCTCCCTCACCCCGGCCCCCTCCCGGAGGGAGAGGGGGAAACGCAGCGCAGCGCGGCGCCTCTTCCGCCGGGCGCGTCCCTGCCGCACCCTGCACGAAGCACCGGAGGGCGCGCATCCATGACCGACTACCTCGTGATCGGCGGCGGCACCGCCGGCTGCATCCTGGCCGCGCGCCTGTCGGAGGACCCGGCCGTGCGCGTCACCCTGCTGGAAGCCGGGCCGGAGGACCGCGACCCCTGGATACACATCCCCGCCGGCTACGCCCGGCTGTTCGCCAGCGGCAAGTACGACTGGCGCTTCGCCACCGAGCCGGAGGCGGAGCTGGGCGGGCGCAGCGTCAACTGGCCGCGCGGGCGCGTGCTGGGCGGGTCCGGGTCCATCAACGGCTTGGTCTATCTGCGCGGCTCCCCGCACGACTACGACCGCTGGGCGCAGGCGGGCGCCCGCGGCTGGTCGCATGACGACGTGCTGCCGGCCTTCCGCCGGATCGAGAACTGGGAGGGCGACCCCGGCAGCACCCGCGCCCGCGGCGGCCCCATTGACGTCAGCGAGCCGCGCGGCCTGTCCCCCGGCGCCGCCGCCTTCATCGAGTCCTGCGCCGCCCTGGGCCTGCCCCGGCACCGCGACATCAACGACGGCGCCATCGAAGGCGTCGCCCCCGTGCAGATGAACGTCCGCCGCGGCCGGCGCAGCAGCACCGCCCAAGCTTACCTGCGCCCGGCCCGGAGGCACCCGAACCTGCAGGTACTCACCGGCGTCACTGTCCATCGCCTGCTGATCGAGGGGGGCCGCGTGCTGGGCTGCGCCGCCCGCCGTGCGGACGGCCCGCCGTTCGAGGTGCGGGCGGCGCGGGAGGTCGTGCTGTGCGCCGGGGCCATCATGTCGCCCCACCTGCTGATGCTGTCCGGCATCGGCGACGGCGCGGCCTTGCAGGCGCTGGGCCTGCCCGTCGCGCTGCACCGCCCGGCGGTGGGCGGCAACCTGCAGGACCACTTCATCGCCCGCTTCGGATACCGCACCCGCCCGGCCGGCACCCTGAACGAGATCACCGCCAGCCGGCTGCGGATGGCGGCGATGGCGCTGGGCTACGCGCTGCGCCGCCGCGGGCCGATGGCGGTGGGGGCGACGGAGGCCACAATGTTCGCCCGCGTGACGCCGGGGGCGGAGGAGGCGGAGGTGCAGTTCCAGTTCATCAACTTCAGCCTGTCGCCGGGCGGCGGCTACGTGCTGCCGAAGCATCCCGGCTTCATGTTCAACTTCGGCCAGTGCCGCCCGGACAGCCGCGGCACGCTTTCGCTGCGGGACGCCGACCCGGACAGCAAGCCGGTAATACGCGCCAACTACCTGTCCGCCCCCGGGGACCAGCGGGTGATGCTGCTGGCCGCCGGGCTGGCCCGGCGGCTGGGCCGCACCCCGCCGTTCAGCGACCTGGTGCTGGAGGAGCTGGCCCCGGCGCCGGACGTGCAGGGCGACGACGCCATGCTGGCCTACATCCGCGCGACGGGGACCACGGTTTACCATCCCTGCGGCACCTGCCGCATGGGATCGGACGATGCCGCCGTAGTGGACCCGCTGCTGCGGCTGCGCGGGCTGCAGGGCCTGCGTGTGGCGGATGCATCGGTGATGCCGCTGGTGCCGTCGGGCAACATACAGCCCGCGGTGATGATGGTGGCGGAGCGTGCGGCGGAGTTCATCCGGGGTGGGGAGCACGCTTGATGGCACCACCACGGCCATACCGCCTCGTTTACCGCGCCTTCGACCGTTTTGAGTTCGACCAAGACAAAAGCACGGCCATCCTGGAAGTCAGAGGCTTCGACTTGGGACACGTCAGCCGCATTTTTCCGGGCTATGTGCTGGAGCGGTAGGACACCCGGCCCTACTCAGAACCTCGGTTCCAGGTCATCGGAGAGTTGTTGGGTCAAGTGTTCGAGGTCGTCTATACTCGAAGGGGCAAGGCTTGCCGCCTTATCACGGCTTGGCTGGCCGAAGAAAACGCGATGGAGATTTGGCATGACCATTTTGCCCGATGATGAGGAGAAGCTCGATGGCGAGGAGAACATCGTCACCGTAGATGCATCCGACCCCAACCGCGGCCGGTTCGACCCGACACGCTTCGGCAAGTTCAACCCAAACGACACAGAGGAACGGCCCGTAATCACGCGCGAGGACATCGAAGCTACCCGCGCCGAGTTGGCCGAACTTCGCCGCCGCATGACCCGCCGGACCGCGTAGCCCCTACTCCGCGGCCTCCGCCGCCGCTGCCGCAGGCCGCCGCGCCCGCAGCCGCCGGATGCGACGGGCATCCGCGTCCAGGATGCGGAACTCCAGCCCAGACGGGTGGCTGATGACCTCTCCCCGTGCCGGCACCCGGCCCGCGAGCGTGAACACTAGGCCGCCGATGGTGTCTATGTCGGCCTCCCGCTCCTCCTCCGACAGCGTGGGACCCAGCCGGGCCTCGAAGTCCTCGATGGGCAGGCGGGCGTCCAGGTCCAGCGCGCCGTCGGGACGCTCGGTTATCATCGGGCCTTCAACCTCGTCGTGTTCGTCGGCGATGTCGCCGACGATCTCCTCCACTAAGTCCTCGATGGTCAGCAGGCCGTCTATGCCGCCGTACTCATCCACCACCAGCGCCAAGTGCATCCGGGCCTGGCGCATTTGCAGCAGCAGGTCCAGCACCGGAAGCTGCGGCGCCACCATCAGCG
>JAABUN010005525.1_pt1 | contig 15578 bp, 13 predicted proteins | sample 5559311 | NCBI WGS metagenome assembly JAABUN01 (sample SAMN10711877, study PRJNA513370) | rock metagenome | isolation source: Antarctica rocks | place: Antarctica: Victoria Land, Siegfried Peak sud
GCGCGCGCCCTTGCCCAGCACCCGCACGACGCGCCGCTCGGTGTCCACGTCGTCGACGTCGAGCCCGCACAGCTCGCCGACGCGGATGCCCGTGGCGTAGAGCAGCTCCAGCACGGCCCGGTCGCGCCGCTGCTCCGGCTCGGGACCGTCCACCTGCTCCACGAGCCGAGCCGCCTCGTCTGCCCGGAGCACGTCCGGCAGCGGCCGGTGCCCCTTCGGCGTCGTCAGCAGCGCCCCGGGGTCGGTCGGGAGGAACCCCCGCCGGTGGGCCCACGCGGTGAAGACCCGGGCGCTCGAGCCCCGCCGGGCCAGCGTGGTGCGCGCGGCGCCGCCGCTGCGGCTGCGCGCCAACCAGCTGCGCAACCCGGCGAGGTCCAGCTCGGCGAGCTCGCTGGTCCCCCGGCGGGACAGGTGCTCCAGCAGCGACGCGACGTCGCCGGTGTAGGCCCGGACGGTGTGGGCGGACCGGCCCCGTTCGAGCTCCAGGTGGCGACCGAAGGACTCGAGGGCCGCCGCCAGCGCCGGCGGGAGCGGCGGGCCGGCCGGGGCCCTCGTCCGTCGAGCGGGGGTCGGTCCGGCCGGGGTCACCGCGTCACCGTGGCGGGCCGGCAGGGGTCGGTCAAGGCGCCGGGCCGCGGGTCAGCCGGCCACCTTCCGACCCGGCGCCGGGCGGCCGGCGCCGAGCGGCGTGAGCCGCCAGCCGTCGCTCGTGCGCGCCACGAGCCCGGCGACCACGAGCGGCGGCAGGACCTGCTGCACCACGAGCGGGCTGACGCCGGTGGCCCGGGCGATGCCGGCCTCACCGATTCCGCCGCGGACCGGGACGGCGTCGAGGACCTGCCGGACGGTCGCGGACAAGCCGTCGCGCACCTGGTCCGGCCCCCGCAGCGGGACGGCCGCGTCGGCGCCGATCTCGCCGACGCAGTCCAGCACCTCCTCGGCCCGTGTGACGCAGACCGCCGGAGCGTCGGGGTGGCGCAGCTGCTCGTGGCAGCCGGCCGACAGGGCGGAGGTGATCGGGCCGGGGACGACCATCGCGTGGCGGTTGAGCAGCCGGGCGCGGTGGAGTGTCGCCAGCGACCCGCTGCGCCGGGCCGCCTCGACGACGACGGTCCCGAGCGTCAGGGCGGCGATGAGTCGGTTGCGCACCAGGAAGCGGCCGCGGGTGGCCGAGCTGCCCGGCGGCAGCTCGGACACGACCAGACCGGTACGGGCGATCGCGGCCAGCAGCTGGGTGTGCCGTCGCGGGTAGGCGACGTCGACGCCGCAGGCCAGCACCGCGACCGTCGGGGCGCCGGTCGAGACGAGCGCCCCCTGGTGGGCCGCGGCGTCGATGCCGTACGCGCCACCGCTGATGACGGTGACCCCGCGGTCGCTCAGCCCGAGGGCCAGCTCGCGCGCCACCTGGATGCCGTAGCGGGTCGCCGCCCGGGCACCGACGAGGGCGACGGAGCGGGCGACCGTCTCGTCCAGCCGCTCCGGTCCCGAGAGGTAGAGCGCGAGCGGCGGCGCCTCCAGCCCGGGCTCGGCTGTCCAGTGGAGCCGCGCCGTGGGCCACTCCTCGTCGCCCGCGCAGATCAGCCGGGCTCCGTCCGCCGCGAGCTGCCGCAGCGAGGCCGCTGGGTCGCACCCCTCCGCCCTCAGCGCCGCCCCGGCCCGCAGCTCGGGCGAGACCGCGCCGCAGGGCCGTCCCTGACGCAGCGCCTGCCAGACCTCCTCCGGACCGAGCTCCTGCACGGCGGCGAACACCGCCCGGTGGCCCGGCTCCACGACGCGCGACAGGCCCACCAGCGCCTCGCGTGTCGCCTGCGCCCTCATGCCGCGACTCCGGGAGCCGCCGTGCCGAGGCGCATGCCCAGCGCGTGGCCGACGTGCTCGGGCCCGGGGACGGCGACTTCCTCCAGGTCGGCGAGGGTCCAGGCGAGGCGAAGGGTGCGCCCGAAGCCGCGGGCGGTCAGCTCACCCGTGTCCATGGCCCGCTCGGCGAGCGCGGTCGACCGGCGGGGCACCGGCCAGCGGCGGCGGAGCTCGACGGCCGGCACCTCGGCGTTGGTGCGCCACGGCGTCCCCGCGTAGCGCTCGGCGGCGCGCTGCCGGGCGACCGCGACGCGGGCGGCGATGGAGCTGCTGAGCTCACCCCGGCCGTCCTCGGCGAGCATCTCGGCCCTCGTGATGCGGGGCACCTCCACCTGGAGGTCGATGCGGTCGAGCAGCGGTCCCGACAGCCGGGCGAGGTAGCGGCGCCGGGCGTCCGGCGCGCAGGAGCAGCGGTCGTCCGGCTGGGCGCACGGGCAGTGGTTGGCCGCCAGCACCAGGGTGAAGCGAGCCGGGTAGACCGCCGTGCCGCCGACCCGCGTGATCGACAGCCGGCCGCTCTCGAGCGGCTGCCGCAGCGCGTCGAGCGCACGGGCGCTGAACTCCGGCGCCTCGTCGAGAAACAGCACTCCACGATGGGCGAGCGAGGCGGTGCCGGGCCGGGCGATGCCGCTGCCGCCGCCGACGATCGAGGCGGTCGTCGCGGTGTGGTGCGGGTCCTGGAACGGCGGGCTGACGACGAGTGGGCTGCCGGCCGGCAGGGTGCCGGCGACCGAGTGGACCGCGGTCACCTCCAGCGCGGCATCGAGGTCCAACGGCGGGAGCACCCCGGGCATCCGCTCGGCCAGCATCGTCTTGCCGCTGCCCGGCGGGCCGAGCAGCAACGCATGGTGCCCGCCGGCAGCGCTGACCTCGATGGCGGTCCGGCCGAGGAGCTGACCGGCGACGTCAACCATGTCCAGCGCCAGCCCGACAGGCGGCGCCGGCGGCAGCGCGGGCGGCGCGTCGTCGTAGGCCTCGCCGGTCAGCAGGGCGACCAGGTCGCGCAGCGATCCCACCCCGCGGGCATCCACGCCCGGCAGCAGCTGCGCCTCCCTCAGGTCGTGCAGCGGCACGACGACCTTGTCGAACCCGGCCCGCGCCGCGGTCAGCACCGACGGCAGCACCCCGCGGACCGGCCGCACCCGCCCGTCCAGGCTGAGCTCCCCCACGAGCACCCGACCGAGCAGCGCGTCCACCGGCACGACGCCGTTGGCCGCCAGCACCGACGCCGCCAGCGCCAGGTCGAAGCCACTGCCGCGCTTGGGCAGCGACGCCGGCGACAGGGCCAACGTGATCCGCCGGGACGGCCACACCTGACCGCTGTTGACGATCGCCGCCCGCACCCGGTCCCGCGCCTCCCCGAGAGCCGCGTCGGGCAAGCCGATCACGGTCAGACCAGGAATGCCCTGCGCGAGATCAGCCTCCACCTCGACGACGTGCCCGTCCAACCCGACCAGCCCCACCGCGTACGCCCGTGCCAACGCCACGAAACACCACCTCCGACGCCGAGGCTGCCGCGGTCGGGCGGACGGCGGTAGGGGTCAGCGCGAAGCTGTGGAGCGGGAGCAGTCCGGCCAGGTCCGGAGGTCCCGCCGTCTCACGCCGGCCGCACCGTGTAGTGGATGGTCTGGGCGACGATCCGGCCATCGCGCACGACGAACGAGTCGACGCCGTCGTCGACCCGGGCGCCGTCAGCGGTGGCCGTCCACTCCAGCAGCGCCACCTCGCCCTCGACCTGGCGCAGCACGTACTCGAAGCTCGCCGACGGCAGCTGGCGCCCGAGCAGGTCCGCCAGCCGGCGGGCGCCGTCACGTCCGCGCTCGACCCCGTAGGTCGACAGGAGCACGACGTCGGGGGCGTAGTTGTGGTCGAGATCGCCCTCGACGTCACCCTGCCGGGCCCGCTCTAGGTGGTCGTCGAAGACCTCGGACGTCGGACGGTGCGTCATGGTCATGCCCGACGGAGTCCCCGGTGCGACGCCGCCCGACACCCGCCCTGGTCAGCCGCAGACGATCGCGAGCCCGATCACCATCACCCCGCTCAAGCGCGAAGAGCCCTTCGCGTGAGGGCGGGTGCCCGCGCCGAGTCGATCCGAGATGTTCACCGGCTCATCCGCCGGGAGCCGTCAGGGGGTCACGGGCGCCTCCTTAACGTGCCGGCGGTCCGGTCCCCCACAGCAAAGGATGCCTCTGTGAAGCTCCCCTGCCTCAGTCCGCTGCGCGCTCTTGCGGCAGCCGTTGCGGTTGCCGCGCCGCTCGTCGTCGGGCTCTCCCCTGCCTACGCCGAGAGTCACCGCTCCGCCGCCGATCTCTTCCCGTACCCAGGATCAGACGTCACGCTGGTCAACCACCGCGGGCTCTCCCCCGGCTTTCCCGAGAACACGCTTGCCGCGTTCCGCAACTCGATCGCGATGGGCGTGGATGCCATCGAGATCGACCTGCGCACCACCAAGGACGGCGAGATCGTGATCCTCCACGACGCGACCGTCGACCGCACGACCGACGGCACCGGACCAGTCAGCGAGCTCACGCTCGCCCAGGTCAGGGCGCTCGACGCCGGCAGCCACGAGTCGCCGCAGTTCGCGGGCGAGCGCGTCCCGAGCTACGAGGAGACGCTCCAGCTCCTCAAGGGCACCGGAGTCAAGCTGCTGCTGGACATCAAGACGAGCTCGGTGACCGAGCGGGTGGTCGCGCTCACCGAGCAGTACGGGATGATCGACCAGGTCATCGTCGGCCCCCGCACCGTGGCCACGCTGCAGGCGTTCAAGGCACTGAACCCGGATCTTTCGACGCTCGGCTTCATCGCCACGCCGGCCGACGCAGACGCGATGATCGACGCGGGCGTCGACTACGTCCGGCTCTGGCCACACTGGATCACCGGCTCGCGCGACAGCGCGGGGTGCCAGTCCGACTACGCCGCGCGCGTCGCAGCCTTCGAGCGCGGCGAGCGCGACCACCCCGGCTCGGCGTCGTGCCTGCTCGAGGACGTCGTCAGCCAGGGCACGCCGGTGTGGTCGACCGTCAACGACATGTCCTACGAGGGCATGGACGAGATCATCCGGCTCGGCGCCACCGGGCTCCTGTCCGACCTCCCGGCAGAGCTCGACCGGCTGCTCACCGACATCGACGCCTCGCGGCTGACCGCCGGCACGAACCAGGTGCAGGAGCTGGCGACCACTCTCGTCGGGGACTACTCACCTCGCAGCTTGCGCGCCGACAACGCCCCGTTCGCCAAGGCGCGCGCGCAGCTTCGCCGGGCGGAGGCGAGCCTGCTCGCCGGCGAAGGCGCAACGGCCTGCAGCCCGCTCGCACGGGCCGCGACGGTCCTGGGCGGCGTGAGCACGAGAGTGGACGCCCGCGGCGACCTGAGCTGGGCCGCTCGCGAGGCTCGACGCATCCTCGCCTGCGACGAGGCCTGATCAATACCCGGATTCCCCGCCCAAGATCACCGCGGGCGGGGAACCCGTGTCCGTCACGGACGAGCAGTCGTCGGGCCTCCGGTGCCCCCCGCTACTTCCCCCACACGCCGTTGGTCAGGCGCAGCACGTAGAGGCCGGAGTTGCCGTCGGTGTACCAGACCTCCTTGCGCTCCGGCACGAAGGCGGGCGCGGACATGGCGTAGGCACCGCTGTCGCGCTCCAACGGCTTCGGCATCGTGGGCTTGTTGAAGTAGGCGACCTCCTTCGGGCGGTACGGGTCGCTGATGTCGAAGAAGCGCAGGCCCGACAGGATGAACGAGCACGCCACGACCTCAGGGTCCTCCCGGCGCGGCACGGAGCAGTAGTGACCGGCATAGCCCTGCAGCCCGTTCTGCGCTTGCGGGTCGTCCTTCTGCTCGCCGGCGCGCGCCTCGGGCTCGTTCACCTCGAGGCGGAGGTCGGACACCACCCGCGGAGCCCGGCCCGCCGAAGGAGAGCTGAGTCGCAGGCTCTGTCGAGCTGCCCTCCGGGACTTCCCCCTAGGACTGAGCACCTCTCACGTCGCGGGCGTCGGCGGTGCCCACCACGATCTGACCCGCCCGCGGGAGCTCGACACCGCCGAGCCCCACGGGGGCTCACGTCCCACGAGCGACGGGTCCCGGGCTACCCCTGCAGTCCGATGACGGCGACGGGTGTCAGGCGGTCCGTGGTCGTCCCGTCGCCGAGCTGACCAGCGTAGTTCTCACCCCAGCAGCGGGCAGTTCCGTCGCCGAGCAGCGCGCACGCGCTCTCGCCGCGCGAGGTGAGGCTGACCGCGCCGGACAGCCCGCTGACGACGACCGGCGTCAGGCGGGTCGTGGTCGTCCCGTCCCCGAGCTGACCGCTCTGGTTGGCACCCCAGCAGCGCGCCGTTCCGTCGCCGAGCAGCGCGCACATGCCCCCGCCGAAGCTGTGTGAGGTGAGGCTGACCGCGGCGGACAGCCCACTGACAGCGACCGGCGTCCGACGGTCAGTGGTCGTCCCGTCCCCGAGCTGACCGTTGCGGTTGCTGCCCCAGCAGCGCGTGGTTCCGTCGCCGAGCAGCGCGCACGTGCTGTCGCCAAAACTGCCGCGGGTGTGGGAGGTGAGGCTGACCGCGCCGGACAGCCCGCTGACGGCGACCGACGTCAGCGGGCTGTCCGGGTAGGTGGTCGTCCCGTCGCCGAGCTGACCGAATCTGTTGTCACCCCAGCAGCGCGCGGTTCCGTCGCCGAGCAGCGCGCAGATGTTCCCCCACTCGTTGGACGTGAGGCTGACCGCGCCGGACAGCCCGCTGACAGCGACCGGCGTCAAGGGACCAGTGATCGCCACGTACCCACCGCGACCGTAGTAGTTCTCGCCCCAGCAGCGCGCGGTTCCGTCGCCCAGCAGCGCGCACATGCCCTCGCTGTGGGCGTTGAGGCTGACCGCGCCGGACAGCCCGCTCACCGGGACCGGCGTCAGGCGGGTCGCGGTCGTCCCGTCCCCGAGCTGACCGAATCTGTTGTCGCCCCAGCAGCGCGCGGTTCCGTCGCCGAGCAGCGCGCACATGCCTCGGCTGTGGGAGGTGAGGCCGACTGCGCCGGACAGCCCGCTGACGACGACCGGCGTCGGGCGGTCGATGGTCGTCCCGTCCCCGAGCTGTCCGTAGTTGTTGCTGCCCCAGCAGCGCGCGGTTCCGTCGCCGAGCAGCGCGCACATCCCGTCGTCACCGGGCGTGAGGCTGACCGCGCCGGACAGTCCCCTGACAGCGACCGGCGTCGTGCGGTCAGTGGTCGTCCCGTCCCCCAGCTGACCGTAGTAGTTGTCCCCCCAGCAGCGCGCGGTTCCGTCGCCGAGCAGGGCACATGCGTACTCGCCGGACGACCCTCCGGGCACGATGGCGACCGCTCCGGTCTGCGGTTCACGGACGGTGATCGACAGGTTCCGCGAGACGCTCGTTCCGGCTTGGTCGGTCACCGTGGCGGTGAAGGTGGAGCGTCCACTGCCCGTGGCAGTTCCGGTGACCCGACCTGAGCCGGCAAGGCTCAGTCCGTTCGGGAGCGCGCCGCTGGCCAGGCTCCAGGTGTACGGGGCGCGACCACCTTGCGCGGTCAGTGTCGCCGCATAGGACTGCCCCACCGAGCCGTCCGGCAGCGCGCTCGTCGTGATGCGCAGGCCATCCACCGGCATGGTCGGAACCGGGTCGGGAGAAGAGCCCGACCGGTAGAGCACCTTGTCGAGCAGGGTGCCGTCCACCAGGCTGACCTGCGCGGGGCTGCCCTTCCAGAAGCAGGCCAGGCAGGCGGTGATCCGGTAGCTCACCGTGGCGTCGAGCTGGCTGACGGGCGTGCTGGTGGGGTGCCACCCGGCGTGCAGGGCGGCGGTGATGTCCCCGGTGATGCCACCGATCTCGTTGAGGGTGACCCGCGCAGCGAGAGCCCCGGTCAGCGTGGCGTCGACGCCGGTCGCGGCGGTGAGTCCCAGGGGTTGGTGCTTGCCGGAGCAGTAGGAGCCGCGGAACTCGCGGCCCTTGCTCCAGCGGTACTGGGTGCCGCAGGTCAGGGTGGCCGACGTGCGGAGGTCGACCTTGCCGGTGACCTCGAGCGTCAAGGTCGGCGTCACGACGAGGACGATCGCGCCGAGGTTGCCGGCGGGCACGATCTGACGGACCTCCGGCAGCCTCAGCGTGCAGGTGGACGAGCCGGAGACGGTGACGCCGAGGTCAGCGGTCAGCGTGCCGGTCAGGTCGAACTGCATGAGCTCCAGACCGCCTGGGCCGACGTAGAAGCCACCGACCCCCGCGACCGGGTGCTTCCAGATCGCGGTCATGCTGGGTGTCAGGTCCGGGGTGACGGTCAGGCCGTGCAGGCTGCTGCTGACGCCGTTGGTGCAGCTCAGCGACGACGCCGCCAGCGCGTTCGAGGTGGGCGCGGACGTGTCGGGGGATGGTGCCGCGTCGCTCTTGACCGTGCCCTCCGCGTACGCGTCGGCAGGGGTCCCCGGTGTGACGCCGAGGATCGTGGTGCCGCCGGGGCCGGCGGTCACGCTGTCGACCCGGGCGGTCAGTCCCGAGGGCGCGTCCGGTGTCGGTGCCACCACGACGATCGCGTCGACCGTCGGCGGCGCCGTCCTGATCTCAACCGTGCTGACCGCGCCAGCTGCGTCGCGGCCGATCGCCACGACGGCGGAGGCCGGCAGCTCGACCGTCGCGCCGTTGGAGGTCACCAGCGAGCAGGCCGTCGTGACGCACTCGGCGGGCAGCGTGTCCGCGACGACCAACGGCAGGGACCGGCTCTCACGCGTGCCGGCTGCGTCGGTGACCGTGACGGTCACGTCGGCGGTCCCGACGGCGGTCGGGGTGCCCTCGAGGACTCCCTCGGCGGTCAACGCCAGCCCGGCGGGCAGCCCCGTCGCGGCCCAGGAGTGCGGCGCGAAGCCCCCCGTCACGTCCAGCGGCTGGAGGTAGCGCAGTCCGGCGGTGCCGTCCACCAGCGCGGCCGTGCCGATCTGGAGCGGGGTGACCGGCGCGGCGAAGCCCATCGCGGCGAACCGGTTGAGGAACGCCGCCATCGCCTGCCGGCTGACCGGATCGATCGGCTTGTACAGCGGCTGACTAGACGGTTGGGCGGTGCCGGTGCTGATCCCCGAGGCGCGCATCCACTCGATCTCGCGGAAGAACGGGTGGCTGCTCGCGACGTCCGCGAACGACGCCGACGTCGGGGCGGTGAACGGCGGTGAGCCGGCTGCCCGGTACAGGAACGGCGCCATGGCCTGACGCGACACCGGCTCTGCCGGCTTGTACAGCGGCTCGCCGGTCGGCTGCGGCGTACCGGTGCTGATGCCGCGCGCTCGCATCCACGCGATGTCCTTGAAGAACGGGTGGTTCGTCGGCACGTCCGCGAACGGCGAGGCCGCGGGCGCGGCGAACTCCGGGCTGCCCTTGGTCCGGAAGATGAAGGGCGCCATCGCCTGGCGCGACACGTCGAGGGCCGGTCGGTACTCCACCGACCCGTCCGGCATCGTCGTGCCCGTGCTGATGCCCTGGGTCGCCATCCACCCGATCTGCGCGCAGAAGGGATGGGTCGGCGCGACGTCGGAGAAGCGGGTGCCGGCACAGCCGTTCGGCGTCCCGGACGCCGCTGGGCTCCACGGGCCGGCACCGGCGGCGTTGACCGCCCGCACCCGCACCTCGTGCGGCGTCGCGTTCGCCAACCCGCGCAGCACCGTCGACGTGTCCGACACGGGACGGACCACCTCGCCCGGCTGCAGCTCCACGTCGTACGACGCGGCCGCGCCGCCCGACGACGGCGCCGACCAGGACAGGGCCAGCGAGCCGGAAGAAGGGACCACCGCCGGGGCGAGCACTGCACCGGGCGGCGTCTCGGCGGCGAGTGCCGCGGGCACGGTCACCGGACGCGGACTCGCCGCGGCCGCCGGCACCGCTGAGGCCACGAGGGCCAGCGCAAGCAGCGGGAGCGCTCGGAAGGGCCCACCACGAGGACGCATGTCCGTTGTTATCACGAGAGAGGTGGCTCCGCCGCCACTTCCGACGAACCGCAGCGACAGACCCGGGCGTCCCGACCTGAGCGGGAGTGCGTTCCGCGGATGGGGACATGGGGAAAGGGCCCGTTCGACAACGACAACGCCGCGGACTGGGCGAGCGACCTCGACGACGCAGCGCCGGTGGAGCGCATCGAGATCGTCCGCTCGGCGCTGCAGACGGCGATCGACGAGGGCGACTACCTGGAGGCCGACGTCGGCGAGCAGGCCATCGCCGCAGCCAGCGTGGTCGCCGCATCGCTGCCCGGCGGACCACCGGTCGACGAGCACTACGGCCCCGACGCGGTGACGACGGGGCTGGACCTCCCCCCCGGAGGTCGTACCGCTTGCTGCCCAGGCGCTGCGTCGGGTCCTCGGCGAGCAGTCGGAGTGGCGCGAGCTGTGGGAGGAGGCCGAAGCCTTCGACGACGCGCGTACGGCGCTGGAGTCGGTGCTACGCGCCCTGGTCTGAGACACGCCGCCGGTGGCCGTGAGCGACGTCGCCTCTCCCGCGGGTCCTCAGACGCAGGAGCGCACCGCTCAGGGGTCCACCTGCACCACCAGCACCGCCACGTCGTCCTCGCGGGACGCCAACCGGGCGACGAGCTCGTCGGCCAGCCGCTCCACCCCCTCGTCGGCACCGAGCTCCGCCACCGTGCGGCGCAGCAGCTCGAGCCGCTCGTCGAGCGCGGTCCGCCGTTCCTCCACGAGGCCGTCGGTGTAGAGGACGAGCACGTCGCCGGCCACGAGCCGGTGGGCGTGGTCGGAGCGAGGAGTGTCCGGGACCACGCCCAGCATCAGGTCGGGCAAGGTCTCCAGGAGCTGCGCATCGGCCCCCCGGAGCAGCACCGGCGGCAGGTGGCCGGCGGAGGACCAGCTCAGCAGGCGCCCGCCGTCGTCGACGGGGCCCAGCCGGGCGTAGAGGCAGGTGCCCGACAGGTCCGCGGCGAGGTGGCCGGTGACCCGGTCCAGCCGGGCGAGGGTGCCCGCGGGCGTGTCCTGCCGGTCGACCGCGATCGCCCGCAGCAGGTTGCGCAGCTCGGCCATGCGAGCGGCAGCCTGGACGTCGTGTCCGGTGGCATCACCGACCACGACGGCCATCTCCCCGCCCGGCAGCACGAACGCGTCGTACCAGTCGCCGCCCACGGCGAGCGCCTTGCCGGCCGGCGTGAACCGGGCTGCGAGCGACAGTCCTCGGACGAGGGGCAGCGCAGGGAGCAGGCTGCGCTGCAGGACGGTCGAGACACCGCGCTCCAGCTCGCGCAGCCGCACGCCGTGCAGGGCCATGCCGGTCAGGGCAGCCACGTCGCTCAGCAGCTCTACGTCGGCGAGGTCGAACCCCCTGGCGGCCCGGCCGACGGTCAGGACGCCGAGCAGCTGGTCCTGGCTGACGAGACCCAGCACGAGCGCCTCCGTCGTGCCGAGGGCGAGCGCCAGCTCCGCCTGGGCGCGCAGCCGCGGGTCGTCGGAGCCGACGAGGGCCCGCACCTCGTCGACGGACAGGTGGAGCCGACGGCCCGGCACCACCACGAGGTGGGCGAGGGCACCGACCGAGTGCGCGGACGAGCGGCGCGCGTCGACGGGGCCGAGGTCCTGAGGGACGTCCAGCGGACCGTCACGTCCGAGGGCCACGACGCGGGTGACGAGGTCGGGTGGCTCCAGCACGTCGGCGAGGCACCAGTCGACCGAGCCGGCGACGAGCAGCTCGGCCACGGCGTGCAGCGCGCGAGCAGCGTCCGGAGCCGCCGTGACGGCTCGTACGGCCCGCGCGAGCAGGTCACCGCTCACGCCGTCCCCATCCGGCGAACGTAGTGCGGGCGTGTCCCGGTCCGCGGTCTTTCGCCGGATCTCGTCGGTCGAGGACTCCGCTCGTCGAGCCGGGACAGCCGGGTGTCCGCCGCCGAGAGGACAGCCGAGCCCTAGCCGGCTCAGAGGGCCGCCCGCAGGTGCGTGAGCTCGGGCGCCTCCCCCCGCCGTCGCACGATGCCGATCACGTCGAACCGCAGGTCTGGAGCGCCCGGCGGGCGGTGGTCGAGCAGCCAGCGGCAGGCGAGCGCCTGCAGCCGTCGTGCCTTGACCCGGCCCACGGCCTCGGCGGGAGCACCGAAGGCCGTGCCGGTCCGCGTCTTCACCTCGACGAAGACGACGGTGCCGTCGGTGTCGCGGGCGACCAGGTCGAGCTCACCCTGGGCACAGCGCCAGTTGCGCGCGAGCACCGTCATGCCGAGCGCCTGCAGGTGCTGCGCGGCCAGGTCCTCGCCGTAGCGCCCGAGCGCCTGCCTGGCCGTCTCCGAGCCGGTCATCGATCACCTCCTGCGAGGCAGCCTGGCCCGCGAGGCGTCGTCGGGCCAGGGCACCGGCAGACGCTGTGGACGGCGGGCGGCTGTCCACAGGTCAGAGCCCGGGATCAGTCGGGCTGGACCTCCGGTCGGCGGACCCCCTGGACGACGGGGAGCTCCTCGCTGCTGCCGGCGAGCGGCGTGCTGCCCGGTCCGGGAGCCGGTCCGGTGTCCCCCGAGCCCGAGGAGGACTCACCGTGGGGCCCGCCGGGTCCGCCCGCCGGTGAGACCGGCACCTGCATCGCGGCGGCGCCCGCCGCCACGTCGGTGTCGACGGACTCGCCGGGCGGCGTGGTGCCCTGCAGACCCGTGGCCCGGTGGGAGGTGCCCGCGCCCGAGTCGTCGGAGCCGACCGGCGCCACCATCCGGGCCTGGCCACCGGGGGACACTCCCGGGTGGCTCGGGACCTGCGGGTCGGCCGTCCCGACGTTCATGCTGGACAGGGACGGGGCGCCCTCCGGGTCCGGCTGGTCCGACGGCGACATCGGCTCGGCCTTCGCCTGGTTGGTGTCCGGGCTGCCCTGGCCACCGGGCTCGATGCGGTCGGCGAGCCGCACCGGGCCGTCGCCCTCGGGCTGGCTGGGCGCCCCGGCCGGCGGCGCCTGCCCGGCGGCCGGCTCAGCGGCCGGCGCGGGAGCCCGCTCCGGGGGGCGACGGGCGGAGCGCACGCGAGAGAAGAGACCCATGACGCGCCTCTACCCGCCGAACGGCGCGCGACCCCCGGGCAGCTCGAGGTCGGGCTTCTCGAGCTTCTCGACATTGACGTCCTTGAAGGTGAGCACGCGCACCGACTTCACGAAACGAGCGGGTCGGTACATGTCCCACACCCAGGCGTCGGTCAGGGTCAGCTCGAACCAGACCTCCCCGTCGGCGCTGCGCGGCTGCACGTCGACGGCGTTGGCGAGGTAGAAGCGGCGCTCGGTCTCGACCACGAAGTCGAACTGCCGGACGATGTCGCGGTACTCCCGGTAGAGCTGGAGCTCCATCTCGGTCTCGTACTTCTCGAGCTCTTCCGCACTCATGGCTGCACGCTCGGCCGAGGAGCAGTCGTCCGTGGCGCGCTCGTGTGTGGGGCGCTCATGCGAAGGCCCGCGTCCGCTCGTCCATCGGGACAGTCTGCCGCACGTCGTGCTCGCCACGGGGCACCGGACGCACGCGGGAGCGCACGTTGACGTAGGAGAACCGGTGCGAGGGGCAGGGGCCGTGCTCGTCCAGCGCTGCGGTGTGCTCGGGGGTGGCGTAGCCCTTGTGCCGCGCGAAGTCGTACTCCGGCCACTGCTCCCCCAGCTCGACCATCAGCCGGTCCCGTGTCACCTTGGCCAGCACCGAGGCGGCAGCCACGCACGCGGCGACCCGGTCGCCCTTCCAGACGGCGAGCGCGGGCGCCGGCATGCCGCTGATCGCGAAGCCGTCGGTGAGGACGTACGACGGCGCAGGCTGGAGCCGGTGGACCGCCTGGCGCATCGCCCGGACGTTCATGACGTGGAGGCCGCTCCGGTCGACCTCCGAGGGCGGGACCACCACCACCGACCACGCCGACGCCCGCCCGACGACCTCGTCGTAGGCGGCCTCCCGGGCGCTCTCGCTCAGCAGCTTGGAGTCGGCGAGGCCCGGCACCTCCCCTCGGCGCCCCGGGGGCAGGACGCACGCGGCGACGACGAGCGGTCCGGCGCAGGCGCCGCGGCCGGCCTCGTCGGCTCCCGCGACGAGCGGGAAACCGCTGCGCTGCAGGACCCGCTCCAACGCCCACAGGCCGTTCTCGGACCGGACGACCGGCCGGGGCGCTAGCACGGCGCCAGCCCGAGCAGCCGGTCCAGCACGTCGGGCAGCTCGGCGGGGAAGACCACGTCCGCCGTGCTGACGAGGTCCGGGACGGCCCACCACCGGTGCCCGGTCACGCCGGGGTCGACCACCGCACCCGGACCGGTCACGTCGACCTCGTGGGCCGGGACGCGCAGCAGGAAGTAGTGCTCGCTCTGCCGGTAGTCGCGCCCGCCGAAGCGGAACTCGGTGACCCGCTCGTGCACGACAGCGCCGAGCGACGAGGCGTCGACCCGCAGCCCCGTCTCCTCGGCCAGCTCGCGGACCGCGGCCTGGACCGGCGTCTCCCCGTCCTCCAGCCCGCCTCCTGGGGTGAACCACCACGAGCCGCGCTCGGGCGCCGACGGGTCACCGCCGATCAGCAGCAGCACGCGCCGCTCGTCGTCCACGAGCAGCACGCGGGCGGCGCGGCGGTCCTCGGGCACGCCCGCCACCCTAGTCAGTTCCACCGGTCGAACGGCTCGTCCACCCGCTCTCCCACGAGGACCCGCGGCAGCAGTGAGGGCAGGTGCCGCGGGAAGAAGCGCCCGTCGTGCGCCGTCAGCTCGTCCTGCGTCCACCACCGCTGGCCGAGGATGGAGCCCTGCTCCGCGGGCGTCAGCGCCGGCCGCAGGGCCCGTCCGACAGGGCCGACCGGGACCACGCGGCCGTGGCAGCGGGACAGGTGCCACGTGCCGCGCCAGGTGAAGGTCGAGTCCTGCGTCCACACCACAGGTCCGACGTCGCCCGGCTCCACCCGAAGACCGGTCTCCTCGAGCACCTCGCGGACGAGGGCCGCGACGTCGCTCTCGCCCGGCTCCACACCGCCGCCCGGCAGCTCCTGCCAGCAGGTCGCCGGGTCGTGGGGGTCGGTGCAGCTCAGCAGCAGCAGCCGACCGGTCGGGTCGACGAGGAACGCCTTGGCCGACAGGCGCACCGGCTCAGGACGCTCGAGCCCGGCGCCGGCGGCGCAGCGCGGCGAGCGGCAGCGCCCCCGCGAGCCCGAGCGCGTACGGCGTCACCGGGGGCGGGCCAGCCGGTCCGGCCGGGAGCGCCTCGACCCGGTCGAAGGTCTCGGGCACCGGCAGCGTGTCGAGGCGCGACAGGGGCCAGACGATGACGAAGGCCCGGCCGATCACCTTGTCCTGCGGGACGGTGCCGCTGTCGGCGTTCTCGATGTAGGAGCGGGAGTCGCTGGACTGACCGCGGTGGTCCCCCATCACCCACAGCCGCCCGTCGGGCACGAGCACACCATCAGCGCCTGGCGGACAGGACGCCTCACCGGTGCCGGCCGCGCAGAACGGCATCTGGTCGTCCTCGAACAGGTAGGGCTCGTCGAGCTCGACCGGCGTCTCGGCACCCTCAGGCTGGACCGTCACGCTGCCGTTGGTGCAGCAGGCCACCCGGTCGCCCGGCACCCCGATCACCCGCTTGATGAAGTCCTTCTCACCAGGAGCGCCGAGGCCCACGCCCGTCGACACGAAGCGCAGCGCGCGCTCGACGGCGTTGCCCGGAGGCAGGATCTGGGTCTCGGGGGTGAAGGAGTCGAGGCCGTTGAACACGACGACCTCGCCCCGCCGGATGTCCCGGAAGTCGTAGACCAGCTTGTTGACCAGGACCCGGTC
>JAABUN010005527.1_pt1 | contig 15575 bp, 16 predicted proteins | sample 5559311 | NCBI WGS metagenome assembly JAABUN01 (sample SAMN10711877, study PRJNA513370) | rock metagenome | isolation source: Antarctica rocks | place: Antarctica: Victoria Land, Siegfried Peak sud
AAGGCGACGCGCACCTGGCTGATCTTCGAGGAGATGCCGGCGCATCCGGATAGTGTGATGGACTCACCTCCCGAACGCCGTCGGGTTATGGAGCAGGAAGGATGAGCTTGTCGTCGAAGTGTCTGTTAGCCGCCCTCGGGGGCAGCGGTGTGCTGCTCGGAGCCTGTATGTCGCAGGGTGAGCTCGAGCCGGTCGACCCGGTGACGACGATCGGTCATGACGACACAGTCGTGACGTCGACCGCCCCGGTCGCGCAGGAGGAAGAAGAGCAGACCGTAGCGCTGAAGCTGCCCCCTGACGCAGCCGAGGGATCGGTGCTGGCCAGGGCACCCATCCAGACCGGAAGCGCCCAGGTCGAGGTCGAGGTGATCACCCGCGACGGGGGCGAGGTGGTGGTGACGACGGGTCGTGACGACGAGCTCGTCCTGGACCTCCCGCACTACGAAAAGGAAGACGATACTCCTCCTCGGGCCATCGTGCGGGTGACTCCGCCGGCGCAGGGTAGTGATCCGCTTGCTCCGGGCGACGCCGACTTCACCTTTGGAGCCGAGTTCCGCATCGACACCGAGTCGAAGGGGAACGAGGTCGACAACGGCGACAACCTGATCCAGCGGGGCCTTGCCTCCGACCCCAGTCAGTACAAGCTCGAGCTCGACGGGGACCGGGCGGCTTGCCGCGTCCGCGGGGCCGAAGGCGACGTCCAGGTGAAGTTGGACAAGAAGGTCGTGCCCGGCAGCTGGTATGCAGTGACCTGCTCGCGAGCCGGGGAGCTTGTGCAGATCACGCTCACCGAGTATGGCCCCGAGGACCGTACTGATGAGTACTCGGTGGATCAGGCGGGGGCGACGGGCGCCATGACGTGGCCTAAGGCGCAGACACCTATGTCTGTCGGCGGCAAACTTGCGGCCAACGGGGAGATGATCCGGTCGGCCACGGACCAGTTTAACGGTCTGGTCAGCAAGCCGTTCCTGAGCATCGACGACTGACCTCTTCGGCCTGAGCCTCAAACCTGACTGGCATAGATCATGCTCCGCACCGTCAGCGGAAACGGACGATGCCTTGCGCCGGCACACCGCTGACCTTGGTGAACTCGCCGCCGGCCACCACCCCTGCGTCGGTTACGGAGATGGTGAAGACACCCCAGAATAGGTCGAAGTAGGGAGTGAAGCCTGTGTCGACGGCGCCGGTGGCAGCGGTGGCTCGTAACAACCGGATCCGGGTGTCACCCTGGTAGCCGTCATGGAAGCCGAAGTACACCAGCCCCAGGTGGTACTCGATCGCCTGGATGTCGCCGTCGGTAGGCACCGACCACTGCTCTGTGCCACTCAGGGCGCTCCAAGCGATAGCACTGTTGCGGGACGCGCCCTGCGCGCCGAACAGCTGCGTGCCGTCGTCGCTGATGGCCAGGCCCAGGGTGGGCCGCACACTGGACCGGAACACGGTGCCGGTGACTGCACCCGAGGACGCGTAGACCGCACCCACCCCTGTGCGGGGGGAGCCGGAGAGGCTGCTGAAGCTGCCGGCAGCGTAGAGCTGGTCGGTCGTCGGGCTTTTGACGATGGCGCGCACCGCGGCGTCCGCGGAGCCGGTGAACGTGGACTGTGGCACGCCCGTCGTCACCTGAACTTTGGCGAGCCGCACATGCTGCTCGCCCCGCACGGTGGTGAAGGTGCCGCCGGCGTAGAGCCAGCCGCTCTGCACGTCAAGGCCGAGCACGGCGCCGTTGGGGTCGGCCTGGAAACTGGTGTCAACAGCCCCTGTCTGCAGGGCGAGCTTGGCCAGCCAGGGACGGCTGACTCCGTTGATCCGGCCGAAGTGGCCACCGACGTAGAGCGAGCTGCCGTCGCTCACCAAGGCTCGCACCGTCGAACCGGCATTGGCCCGGAAGTCCGCGCGCAGCTCCCCGGTCGTCACCGAGAAGGCCGCCAGGTTGCGGCGGGCCACCACCTGCCCTGATGGGCTGGTCGCCGAGGTGAACTTGCCTCCCACATAGACCGTATCTCCAACGATCTCGGTCGCGTAGACCCGACCATTGACCGACCAGGACGGAAGCGGGGTCGAGGAGACGGCTGCCGCGGCGGTGGCGGACGGGACCATCAGCGCGGCCAGCAGCAGGGTGATCAGAAGGGTGAGCATCAACCGCAAGCGGCCAGGAATGCGAATCATGATACGTAGTCCGATCCGGGCGTCACGTGCCCAGTCATCACCGGGGTTGCGGGGCTCCCCCCCCGGGGGTGCGTGCGGTACTTGTGCGTCATATGATCCAACATCCCGAACGCTACGTCAAGCCTGGGTATTCTCAGCGGATCCAGTGCTGCCCAGGGGCGGGATGAGACAGGAAGTGCGTCATCGCTTGGGTGGCGGCGTAGGCCCCCGCCTGGCCGAAGGCGAGCACGTCGCCCGGTGCCAGGTCGCCCGGCAGTTGGGCGCTGCCGACTCGGTCCAAGGACGTGCACAACGGCCCCGCCAGAGTGTATGTCGTGTGCTCACCACCGCGCCCTGGTGCGGCCACCGGGAAGGACTGCCCGGTCAGCAGCGGCCGGAGCAGGTGGTTGATTCCACCCTCGAGCAGAGCAAACCGGGTGCCCCGGCTCTCTTTGACCCGGACCACCCGGGTCAGGTAGACCCCGATGGGCCCCGACAGCCATCGGCCCGGCTCGAGCAGCAGCTCGCCGGTGAACCAGTCGTGCTCGGCCAACAGCCGCTCGAGACCGGCGCCGAGGGTGTGGATGTCCAGCGACGGCTCGTGGGCGGCGTAGCGGATACCCAGACCGCCGCCAAGGTCGACCAGCTCGAGGTCGACGCCGTGGTCGACGTGTATGGTTCGCGCGATCCGCAAAGCTGTCCGGTGGTTGGCCAGCAGCACCCCGGGGTCGAGCTCGTTGCTGGCCGAGAAGACCTGCAGCCCGGTGATCCGCACCCGGTCATAAACGCGTGCGGCGGACAGGAAGACCGCAAGGTCCTCCTCGTCGACGCCGAACGCCGAGGGTCCCACCCCTCCGATGATCGCCGAGGACTCGCTGATCCCGGATGCCGGGTGCACCCGCACGCTGACAGCCAGCGGCTCAGACTCGGTGTGCAGCGTGTGCAGCCGCTGCACGTCCTCGATGCCGTCCACCTGCACGCGGGCCCCGGCGTAGACGGCGGCCTGCAGGTCGCGAGCGCTCTTGGCCGGCCCGGCGAACACCATCGCGCGCCCCGTCCCGCCGGCGGCCAGCACCGCCGAGACCTCACCGGCCGAGGCGCAGTCGAACCATGCGCCTTGGGCAGCGAACGTCTCGAGCAACGGACCGCCGGGGTTGGACTTCACGGCATACGCCAGCCGAACCCGCCTGGGGAGGGCCTGCCGCAGCCGGTCCCAGCGCTCCCGCGCAGCACCCAGGTCGTAGACGAAGCCTGGCGTGCCGAACTCGGTGGCCAGAGCGCTCAGCTGGTCCTCAGCAAACGTAAACAGGTCCTCTGCCGACTTGGTCAACACGGCTCCTCCCACCAGGGCGCCAGTCGCGCCAGTCCTTGCACCAGATCCGCGCGAGAGCCACCGACGCTGACCCGGGCGTGACTACGGCCGGCGGGGCCGAAGGCGGAGCCCGGCACCACGAGTACCCGGCCGTCATCGCGGACCCTGCGCACGAAGTCTTCCGGGTCCGCGGTGGCCCAGGGCGGCAGCCTCAGCCACAGGTAGAAGCCTGCCTCGACCGGTCGCGTCGGATGCAGTGCCTGCGGTCCGGCGGCCGCGATGGCCCACCGGCGCCGCAGCTGCTCCCGGGCCTCGGCCAGCACGCTCATCGAGTCGCGGAGCAGGGCGGCCGCAGCCACTTGGCTCGGTCGGGCCGGCGCGGTGGTCATCGCGTTGTGCACCAGCCGGGCCGGGACCAATAGCTGTGCCGGGCCGGTGGCCCAGCCGACCCGCAGACCGGGGGCGCCCCAGGACTTGCTCACCGACTCGACCACGATGGCGTGGTCGCTCACCTCGCGCACAGATGGTTGGGGGCCGGTAAGGGTCAGCTCGCGGTAGACCTCGTCGCTGACCAGCGTGACATCCCGGCGCTCGCAGGCTCGAGCGACCGCCTCCAGCCCGACCGCGGTCGCGACCCCGCCCGTCGGGTTGCCGGGGTGGTTGAGCACCGTCAGTGACACGTCGTCGTGCCGGTCCAGCAGGCTGATCAGGGCCTCAGGGTCCAGCGACCCGTCCGTAGCCAGGGGGTATGTCGTGGGCTGAGCCCCGGCGAGCCCGGCCAGGGTGGCGTAGGCGGGGAAGCCTGGGTCGGGCACCAGCACGCGGCTGCCGGTCGGCACGTGCGCCTGGAAGAGCGCGAACAAAGCGGCCTGACTGCCGGCGCTGACCATCACCTCACCGGAGCGGACGGCATACCGGTCGGTCAGTGCGTCGAGCAGCTCAGGCAGTCCCTCGTTGGGGCCGTAGCTGCACGTCATGGCCTCCGCCGACCAGGTCGCCAGGGCATCGAGGGCCGCGTCGGGCACCGGCCAGCCCGGCTCTCCGAGCGCGAGGGAGATCGTGCCGGCGGGGGCGCCGAGCGCGATGCTGCGGATGGGCGAGGTGGTCAGTCCCGCCGCGCGTGCGGCCACGGTCATCTCAGCGCGTCCTCGAGCGAGGTCGCGGCGTCGGTGCCCGCGTCGCGGTACTTCACGATCATCGGCGCATAGAGAGACAGCCCGCGGGCCTGTGCGTAGTCGCCGGTGGCCGGACGGGTCCCGGGCACCACCACCGCACCCGGTGGGATCTCGCCGGTGACCGTCCGTCGGTGCACCAGGTCGTGGATCCGACTGGCGCCGGTGAGGATGACCCCGGGGGCCAGCACTGCACCCCGGCGCACGACGACTCCCTCGTAGATCCCGCACTGGGCCCCGATGAAGGCGTCGTCCTCCACCACGACCGGCCGGGCGCCGACCGGCTCCAGCACACCGCCCAGCTGCACCGCGGCGGACAGGTGCACACCGGTGCCGACCTGCACGCAGGAGCCCACCAGCACATGGCTGTCCACCATGGAGCCGGCTCCGACGTAGGCACCGACGTTGACATAGCTCGGCGGCATCACCACGACGCCGTCGCCCAGGTGCGCTCCGCGGCGCACCGACGTCCCGCCCGGGACCAGCCGCACCTTGTCGGCCGGGGTGACCTGGCGAGCGGGCACGAGCGACTTGTCGACGGCACCACCGGGCCACCCGTCGTGCGCGACGACCTCGCTGATCCGGAAGGCCGCGAGGATGCCCTGCTTGACCCACGGGTATGCCGTCCAGGTGCCGTCGTCGTGGCGGCCGGCGGCCCGGACGTCGCCGGACTCAAGGCCGCTCAGCAGCTCCTCCACGCAGCTGCTGGCAGCAGGGTCGGCGCTGACGTCGGCGGCGGGACGCTCGAAGAAGGACTGGAGCCGGCCGCTCACCTCGCGGCGCTGCCGGCCGGGACCCGCACGGCGCCGAGCTGGGCGAGCGCGGCGTGCACCCGGGTCCAGGTGTCCGGCTCGGCCGGGGCGAGGGGCGCGCGCACCATGCCGCTGCCGATGCCCAAGCAGGCCAACGCGGCCTTGACCGGCACCGGGTTTGACTCGACGAACATCGCCTCCATCAAGGTGGCGAGCCCGGCGGCGTGCTCGCGAGCGGCAGCCAGGTCGCCACCCATGGCAGCGTGCACCAGGGCCGCGGTGGGGCTGGGCGCGACGTTGCCGCACACCGAGATCAGCCCACGGGCGCCGACCGCGATGGCGGGTAGGGCGAGGTCGTCATCTCCGGCGATGACGTGGCAGCCCGACGGCGCCTGAGTGCACAGCTGCGTCATCTGACGCAGGTCGCCAGAGGACTCCTTGAGTGCGACCACCTCGGGGATGCCCCAGACCCGCGCCATGGTGTCCGGGGACAGGTTGCATCCGGTCCGGCTGGGCACGTTGTAGGCGATGATCGGGGTGCCGGGGCAGGTATCGGCCACGGCCCGGTAGTGAGCGACCAGGCCCGAAGGCTGCGGCTTGTTGTAGTAGGGAGTCACGACCAACAGTCCGTCGGCGCCGGCTGACACGGCTGCCTGAGCCAAGTCGCAGGTTCGCTCGGTGTCGTGGTGCCCGACCCCGACCACCACGGGGGTCCCCGACGCTGCGGCCAGCTGCACAGCGAGGTCGACCAGCTGGGCGCGCTCGTCATCGGTGACCGTGGCAGCCTCACCGGTCGAGCCGAGCACCACGAGATAGTCGGCGCCACCGTCGATGACGTGGTGCACCAGTCGGGCAAAGCCCTTCAGATCGACTCGGGGCCGGCTGCGTCGGCGCGCGGCACCTGAAGAGGCAGCAGAAGCGGCAGCTGGGCCGGGCGGCTTGGCGGTGCCCACCTCTCCGTTCGTGATGCCTGTGTCGAACGGGGTGGCCAGGGCCACGCCGAGGCCGGTGAACTGCTCACCGCTCATGGTTCCTCCTTTACAGTGCGACGGGTTGGACGGTGCTGTCGAACAGGTGCTGCAGCTGGTCGTGCGCCCAGTCGTCCACGGTGTGGACGCCGGCGCGCCCCTGCAACCATCGAGCTGCCGTCAGCGCGCCGGTGGCGTAGACCTCGCGGGTGTGCGAGGTGTGGGTCAGCTCGATCGACTCGACGGTGCTCTCGTAGCGCACGCTGTGCTCGCCGACCACACTGCCCAGGCGCAAGCTGGTGGTCGCGACCGCGTGCTCGTCCCGCCCCGCGGCTTGAGCCAATGCTGTGCGCAGCATGAGTGCCGTGCCGCTGGGGGAGTCGACCTTGGCCCGGTGGTGCGTCTCGCACACCGCCAGGTCGACCGGCTGCGGTGCCTGCAGGGCATACCCGCCCAGCACGGTCGCCAGCCGGCGCAACAGGGCCACGGACAACGAGAAGTTGGGGGCCAGGAGCACGCCGATCGCGGGCGTCGAGCCCAGGGTGTCCAGCTCGCTCACGGACCAGCCGGTGACACCGAGGACCAGGTCCGTGCCGCTGTGCTGTGCCCACGCCACGTGCGCCGGCACGGCATCGGGGTGACTGACGTCGATGGCCACGTCGACGTCGCAGGTCGGCTCGCTGTCCCGCCCCACTGACCAACACAGGTCGAGGTCGTCGCTGTGGCTGACGGCAGCACCGATCAGTGAGCCGAGACGGCCCCTGCCGAAGACACCGATGCGCATGGTCACCCGGTCAAGTATGGGTGCGAGCCGGGGCCCGGCGAGACGGCATACAGGCTGCTCAGCGAGGGTATGCGGGGTGGATGAGCAGCAGACAGGACGATCGCCCCCCGGCACCTGCGATCAACGGTGATGCGTCCGGTCGGGGGCCGCAAAGTCGAGAAGCGCGGCGCCGCTTCGGGCGGGCGACCCTGGCCTCGCGGTCTGTGGGAGGCTGGGCGGCAACAGCGGGCCCAGCGGCGGGTCAGCGTGCTCGTGGCCGCGGCGGAACGAAGGTGAGGACCCCGATGGAGCGCGAGCAGGCAGAGATCTGGGGTGAGGGGCTGGACCGGCCCGGCACGTTCATCCGGTACGGGCACTACGGGCGCCCCGTCCTCGCCTTCCCCTCTGAGGCCGGCCGTGCCTGGGACTACGAGAACAACGGCATGGTCGAGGCGATCGCCCCGCTGATCGAGGACGGCCGGGTCAAGCTCTACTGCGTCGATGCCTTCGACCATCTGTCCTGGTCGGACAACACGTTGCCCACCGAGGAGCGGGCCCGCCGGCACGGGGCCTACGAGTCCTGGATCCACGGGCACGTGCTGACGACGATTCGCGCCGACTCCCCGGGGCACCCGGGCATCGTGACCACCGGGTGCAGTCTCGGCGGCTACCACGCCGTCGACTTCGCGCTGCAACGCCCCGACCTGTTCCCTGTCGCTATCTCGCTGTCCGGCAACTTCGACCCCAGCTCCTGGCACGGGTGGGGTGACGCGGGTGAGGCGACCTACTTCGCCAACCCCACGGCATACGTCGCCGGCATGCACGGCGACCACCTGGAGTGGGTGCGCAGCCACGCCAACATTGTCATCGTCGTCGGCCAAGGTCCGTTCGAGGTCCATCCGACGCGGTCGCTGCCGGGGGCGCACCTGATGGCGGGGGTGTTGGCGGAGAAGGCGATCCCGCACGAACTGGACGTGTGGGGACACGACTCGGCACACGACTGGCCGTGGTGGCGCAAGCAGATCGCCCACCATCTGCCCAGATTCTGCTGAGCGCGATAGCGTCAGCGCCATGGCGACGAAGCGTGCACCGTTGGTCGGACTGCTGCTCGGCGCCGAGGAGGACTGGCCGCGAGCCTTCGAGCACATCCTGGGCCTGGTCGGCCCGATCAAAAACGGTGATACGACATACCAGCTCAGCAGCGAGCGACTGCGGATCCACCCTTTTGACCTGACCGACCCGGTGCGGCCCGGGCTCGTGATCGACCGGCTGGCCTACTGGTACTACCACCCGCGCGAGTGGCTCAAGAAAGCGGCACTGACCCACGACACCTACCTGCTCAACAGCCCGTTCACGTTCCAGTCGATGGAGAAGCACAGCGCCTACTGCGCGATGCTGCGGCTCGGGCTCAAGGTGCCGCGGACCGTGCTGGTGCCGTACAAGAACCCGGTCGACAACGTGCGGTGGGCCTACACCGCGGCCCAGTACAACGACTCCTTCGACCTGGACACGATCGCCGACGACCTGGGCTACCCCCTCTACATGAAGCCGTTCGACGGAGGCGGTTGGCGCGGGGTGTCGCGGGTGGAGAACCAGGCGGAGCTGCACAAGGCCTACAACGAGTCCGGCGAGATGCTGATGCACCTGCAGGCGACGGTGGACTACGACTACTTCGCCCGGGCGCTGTCGATCGGGCCGGAGACGATGGTGATGGACTTCCGGCCCGGCGAGCCGATGCACAACCGGTATGCCGTCACCCACGACTTCCTGTCCCCACAGGCGGGGTGGGAGACCGAGACGATCAGCAAGGTGGTCAACGCGTTCTTCGGCTGGGAGTTCAACTCAGCCGAGATGCTGGTCGCCGGTGACGAGGTGCACCCGATTGACTACGCCAACGCCTGCCCGGACGTCGCGCTGACCTCGCTGCACTACTACTTCCCGTGGGCGATCACGGCGCTGGTGCGCTGGTCCGCGTACTGCCTGGTGACCGGCCGCAAGGGCAAGATCGATCTGGAGACCCGGCGATACTTCGACGTAGCGGATGATCAGTCCCTGACCTATGATGACAAACTGAGAGCGTATCGAGAGTTTGCCGAGAATGATTTCGACACCGATCGATACTGGGCCTGGTGTGAGGAGCATCTTGCCCATCTGCCCGCGGCCGTACTGGAGTGGGTGGACTCCCAAGGGTTCGACGACCTGCTCGTGGAGACGGTCAAGGCGACGTACCCGGTGCATGAGCACGAGGAGTTCGTCGCTCACTTCCGGGGCCTGATCGGGTTGTGGCGTCAGGATCAGGGGAGTCTGTTGGCGACACCCTCGTAGGGGGGAGAAGGGGGGAGGATGGCGATCCTGTCCGAGAGGTGGATCGACCGGCACGGGCGGTTGCGCGAGGTGCCGACGCAGGAGCGTTGGACGCTCTGGGGGGTAGAGCTGACGACCTTCTTGCCGATCCTGGCCCAGCTGGGCGCCGGCAGCGTCCCGCGGTGGTACGGCTGGGTGCTGCTCGGTGTGTTCGCGCTCGTCCTGCTCGACCACGTCGCAGACCGGCTGCGTCACGCCGCCGACGTCATCGACGCCATGCCGGTTGATCGTCCCCCGCTGCCCGGGTAGGGCTGCGCGGTTCTCGCCGAGCAGCTAAGCGCCCAGCCGGTAGCCCACGCCACGCACCGACTCGAAGAGTCGAGGTCCGTCGGCCGACACGATCTTGCCGCGTAGCCGGCTCAGGTGAGACTCCAGCGCATGCGGACCCACATTGCGCCCGTCCAGCGCATGCTGCAACAGCTCGTCATGGGTCAGAACCTTCAGCGGCTGGCGGGCCAGCGCCAGAAGCAGCTCGAACTCGGTCTTGGTCACGTTGACCGCGTTCTCGCCCACCGTCACCTCACGACGGTCGACCGAGATCACCAGATCGCCAATGACGTGCTGCTCATGCTGCCCGTTCAGCGATGGTGCCTTCTGGCCTGCGTGCCGCTGCATAGCGAGCACCCTGGCGCGCAGGCGCTGGTCAGAGGTCGGCAGACCTACCACGTCGCCGACACCGGCGGCCAGCAGCGTGGCCTCCTGCAGGTCGGTCAGCTCTTCGATCAGCGCCAGCACCGGGATGGACAAGCTCTCCAGCCGTCGCAGGGCGTCGAGGGTGTCGGTCTGGAGCCGGCCGCCTTGGACCACCGCAAAGCTCGGAGGGCCGACCGTGACCGCCAGCGGGACGTCCTCGACCCGGTGCACGACTGTGTAGTTGATGCGGTCCGTGGACAGCACGTGCTCGGTCGCTGCAAGCGCCGACATCTCGGCGTCTACGGGTACGAGCAGGATAGATTGGGCCGTCACGAGTAGTGCACCTCTGTCTTAGTTGCCGGGGGGCGCCGAGGCGCCCGGACATGGACTCGCTATCTGTTTGCAGTATCTTGACTCAACTGAGACCGTTTGTATACGGTACTAGATGTTTTGGGTGCTAGGGGCCGATCGCACGATCTGAGCGTGGTTTGTGCATGAGCACGCATGCACAGCGCGCACTGGGGGTTACCCTGCTCTTGGTCAACGGGTCGTATAGGTCTGGGCTCGACCTCTCGTCGGCATACCCCCGCGCTCTACCATGTGAACGTCTCTGTACGAATCGAATCCGACAGAAAGGCGGCCGGGTATGAAGTCGAGCTCAAGGACCCGCCCCGCGCGGCCGGTCGGATCCAATGCTTTGCTCGGCCACCGTGACCGCATCCTGCTCGTGGGATCCAGCGGTGGGCACTTGGCCCAGCTGATGGCCCTGCGCAGCTGGTGGGTGGAGTACGAGCGGGCCTGGTGCACCTTCTCGACCCCCGACGCCCACGGGCACCTGGACCGTGAGCACGATGTCACCTGGGCCTATGCCCCGACCACGCGTAACCTTCGAAACCTGCTACGCAACGGTGTTCTGGCGTGGCGGCTGGTCCGGCGCTTCCGACCCACCGTCATCGTGAGCACCGGTGCCGGTGTTGCGCTGCCCTTCTTTGTCATCGGCAAGGCGCTGCGCGTCCGGACCGTCTATCTCGAGGTCTTCGACCGGATCGACTCCCCGACCCTGACCGGACGGCTCTGCCTCCCCTTCACCGACGTCATGTGCGTGCAGTGGCCCGAGCAAGCGGGACTCTACGACGGGGCGCATGTGATCGGACCGGTTCTGTGACGACTGTCGTGGTTGTCCTGGGGACCGACCATCACCCCTTTGAACGCCTGGTGCGGTGGGCAGACAGATGGGCCACGCGCCACCCCGAGCATCGGGTTGTCGTGCAGCACGGTCATACCCGGGGTCCGAGCACAGCAGAAGGGGTGGACTTTCTCGACCCGCAGGCGTTGAGCGCCCTGCTGGAGCAGTCGGACGTCGCGGTCACCCACGGGGGTCCGGGAACGATCATGGTCGCGCGCACCGAGGGTCGCCTACCGCAGGTACTGGCACGCAACCCGCGGCTGGGCGAGCACGTCGACGGTCACCAGATGCGGTTCGCGCGGTGGGCTCAGGACAAGGGTCTGGTCGATATAGCGCCCGAAGTCGCGGACTTGGACCGACTGGTGGCATGTCAGCTCCGATCACCGACGCGGGTGGCGGGTGGTGTGAATGGGCAGTCCGAGGCGACCGCTCGTCTGGCCGAGCTGGCGGGCAGGCCCGCTAGCGTGGGGCCTGTTGTCTACATCCTTGGAGCGGGGCGAAGCGGGTCCACGCTGCTGGAGCGTGTGCTCGGCCAGGATCCCCGCGTTGCCACGTTGGGGGAGGTCCACCATCTGTGGCAGCGAGGAATCGTCCGCAATGAGCTGTGCGGCTGCGGCCGGTATTTCCACGACTGCACGTACTGGAGTGAGATCGGCCAACGGGCGTTCGGAGGTTGGTCCCAGGTCGATCTCGGGGAGGTTCGTCGACTGGCTGATCGGGTCGACCGACAGCGGCACCTGGGCCGTACTGCTACCGCTTGGCCGACGGGTTCGACCGTGCGCGCGGTAGAACGATACGCCGGCTATTACCGGCGGATCTACCAAGCGGCGCTCGATATCTCCGGCGCTGAAGTCGTCATCGACTCTGGCAAGCACCCTAGTCTCGCGCTCGCGCTGAGCCATGACCGAAGCATCGACCTGCGGGCGCTACACATGGTTCGGGACAGCGCAGGGGTGTCCTACAGCTGGTCCAAGCAACAGGCGCGCCCGGAGGCTCGCAGTCAAGAGAACGCGACGATGAAGCAGTACTCCACTGCGCGCAGTATTGCTTACTGGCTCAGCGTCAACGGAGAAAGTGAGCTGCTGCGCCTTCGCAGAGTACCTTTCGCTCGGCTGCGCTATGAGGATTTCGTCTCAACACCCAACGTGACGCTGCCGAGTGTCTGGACAGCCTTGGGGCTCCCCGGTGCCCCCCCTGCTCTGGTGGACCATGAGGGTCACGTTGATCTAGGCCCGAACCACACGGTCGCCGGCAACCCTTCTCGGTTCGCGCAGGGTGACACAGTTCTGCGAGCAGACATCGCGTGGCGGAGCGCGATGGCCAGAACGGACCGCCGCCAGGTCGAAATTCTTACCTGGCCGATGCGACGCCGCTACGGCTATCGGACAGTGCTGTGATTCCGCTAGTGAGTGTGGTGATCGCCACCCGGGACCGTCCGGAGATGGTGCGAGAAGCGATCGCCTCCGTCCGTCAACAGGTGGACGTCGGCCTGGTGGAGATCGTGCTTGTTTACGACCATAGCGAACCGGACCTTTCGTTGGCGGTCACCGAGCACGGAGTGCAGACACGGGTGACCGCCAATGCGCGGACGCCTGGACTGGCAGGGGCGCGCAACAGCGGAATCTTGGCAGCCCAGGGAGAGTTCGTCGCGTTCTGCGACGACGACGACTACTGGATGCCTGACAAGCTGAGCCGTCAGCTGTCGGTCCTTGAGCGATCGCCGACCGCCGTTCTGGCCACCTGCGGGATCAGCATCGAGTATGCCGGGGAACGACACGACCGCGTGCTGGCGCGCGACGAGATCACATTGGAGGACTTGATCCGCGACCGCCTGACTGAGCTACATCCTTCGACATTCCTCTTCCGCCGCTCGGCTCTGCTCGGCGAGGTGGGACTGGTGGACGAGGAGGTCCCGGGTGGGTTCGGCGAGGACTACGAACTGCTGCTACGAACCGTCAAGGTCGCCCCGATCCGTAACGTCAGTGAGATCGGGACGGTCGTGCGCTGGGGGGCACAGTCATTCTTCTTCCGTCGTTGGGCGATGATGTCTGAGGGTCTGCAGTATGTCGTCCGCCGTCATCCTGAGATCGCCAGAAGCCGGCGCGGTCTTGCTAGGATAGAGGGGCAGATCGCCTTTGCCGAGGCAGCCCAGGGTCAGCGTCGCCAGGCCTGGGCACATCTGCGCGCAGCCTCATGCAGCTTCCCGCTCGAGCCGCGATTGCCCCTGGCTGCGCTCGTCTCAATCGGCTTGGTCAGCCCTAGCCGCGTCATGAGCGCCTTGCACGCTTTCGGCCGAGGTATCTGAGTCGATGGTGCCAAAGACGTTCATGCGCGATGATGATCACGTGGGCGTCATGCCGACCTGGCCGGTCACCGTGCTCTTCGGCGCCTTCCCGCTGTCTTGGTTTCTCGGGCTGGGATCGCTCATCTGGATTATGGTCGGGCTGGTCATGGCACTGATCCTGTGGCAGACGCCCGGTGTCCGGGCGCCCCGGGGGTTCGGACTGTGGCTGTTCTTCCTGCTGTGGATGGTGCTGTCCGTGAGTCAGATCGACACAGCCGCTCGAGCACTGGGGTTCGCGCTCCGTGCGGCGCAGTACCTCGGGTGCACTGCGATCTTCCTCTACGCCTACAACCTGCGTCCTCATGTCCCAGTGCGCTACTTCCTCGGGGTGCTGACGGCCTTCTTTGGTGGAATCGTCGCCGGTGGGTACCTCGGCATCGCCTTTCCTACCTTGACGATCTCGACACCGATGTCCTTGCTCGTGCCAGCTGGACTGCAGACCAATGACCTGGTCCGGGACATGGTTGTCCTGCGGACAACCCAATATCGGGCCGATGCCTTCGCTACATTTGACCCCCGTCCGAGTGCGCCCTTCCTCTACACCAACAACTGGGGCAATCTGTATTCATTCCTCCTACCCGTCGTGGTCGCGTACCTGTCCGTGATCCGCAGCACTCTAGGTCGCATCTTGGTCGGGGCCTTGATACTCGCGTCCATCGTCCCCGCCATCCTCACACTCAACCGAGGCATGTACATCGGGTTAGGGGTCGTGCTTGTCGTGGTGTGCATCCGGCTGGCTCTTCAGGCACGTATGCGAGAGCTGCTGATGATCGGGCTGCTGGCGATCCCCGCCGTCTTGATCGGGCAGGTGCTTGCCGTGGGGGAGCGGCTCAACAACCGGCTCGAGGTCAGCTCGACCAACGAGTCGCGGTTGACCGTCTACACCGAGACCATCCGTCGCACCATGGACTCACCCTGGTTCGGCTTCGGTGGGCCAAGACCAGCCGTCGCGGCGGGAGTACCCGCGGCAGGGACGCAGGGGCAGTTGTGGATGCTCGTGTTCTCGTTCGGCTTCGTCGGTGCGGCGATGTACGTGGCCTGGTGGGTATCCGTCACGGCCAAGACAGTCACGCAGTACGACACCACCGGTCTCATTCTCAATGCCGTGCTGGTAGCGCTGCTGGTCGAAACGCTGTACTACGGCATGTTGCCCCACGGCATTGCGGCGGCGATGGTCATCGCGGCTGTAGCCCTAAGGCCAGATGTGTCGAGGATGCCGACACCGATCGAGAGCGAGTTTCATGAAGCACCTACGTGAGGACATCGAGGCCAACCGGGGCCAGCTCAAGGGCATCGTGCTCGTCACGAGCTATCGATTTGCCCACGCCGCTCGTCGGCCGCTGGACCGTAGGGCGTCCTTGCTTGCCCTGCCCGTAGGGGTGGCCTACCGGCTCATCGTGGAGTGGGTTCTCACCACCGAGATCCCTTGGGGCACCAGGATTGGTCGAGGCCTCAGGATTTACCACGGGGTCGGCATCGTCATCAACGACCGCACAGTGATCGGCGATAACGTCGGGATACGCCAGCACGTCACACTTGGCAATGCCGGCGAGAAAGGCCCGTGCCCAGTCATCGAAGATGATGTGGAGCTCGGGGCAGGTTGCATCGTCATCGGGGGTATAACGGTCGGCCGCGGTGCTCGTGTGGGCGCGGGCGCGGTTGTCACGAAGGATGTGCCTGCCGGAGCGACCGTGGTCGGCAACCCAGCACGAATCTTGCCTAACGCTACATCGTGATGTTCTCAGTGGACACCTGATGGTCAATGAGGCTCTTCAGACTTGAGCGGGCAACTGGGTGATTCTGGCTGTGGCCCGCCGGTGTTGGTTGAGTCGGCCTGGGGCGCGGTGCCGGGATTGCTCACGGTCCGTTGCCCCAGGCCGCTCTCCGAACCCGGCGTGCGACTTTCACCGCACCGGGCTCTCCACGGTTCCTGCCG
>JAABUN010005529.1_pt1 | contig 15573 bp, 15 predicted proteins | sample 5559311 | NCBI WGS metagenome assembly JAABUN01 (sample SAMN10711877, study PRJNA513370) | rock metagenome | isolation source: Antarctica rocks | place: Antarctica: Victoria Land, Siegfried Peak sud
TGTGGGTCGCCGCCCCGCCCGACGTCGGGGCCGTCTGGCACTGGTCCCGCTGGCGTCGCCGCCACCAAGCCATCGCCCGCTTCTACCACTACCTCCGCCGTACCGCCCGCCAACTACAACTGTAGTATTAAGACTCTATCCGGAAAGCGTACGTGCATGGCGCAGTTTGCGGTAGATGATCAGGATAGCGGCGAGTTGGACGAAGGCCAGGTAGTTCTCGGCTTTCTTCTCCCAACGGATGAGCAGGCGGCGGAAACGGTTGAACCAGCTGTGCCCGACCTCGACCACCCAGCGCCGGGGCGGGTGGCGGTCGGGGTCACCCGGCGGCGGCAAGGGCTGCGCCGCAGTCGCCTTGGGCGGGATGTGCAGGGTAGGGTGTAGCCGCGGCTGGTCGCGGCCTCGCGACAGGCGTCGTAGTCGTAGCCCCGGTCCAGGCAGAGGTGCCGTTCCTCGCCTGGGGACGGCGGCACTTCGTGGACCTGCGCGTCGAGCAGGTCGGCCAGCTTCTTCATGTCGTGGCGATTGGCCCCGCTGAGTACCACCGCCAGTGGCACCCCCGCCCCGTCGGTCAAGAGGTGGCGTTTGGTGCCGCATTTGCCGCGATCGGTGGGGTTGCGCCCGGTCGCCGCCGCCTCGCCGGGCCCCCTTTTTTGCCGAGCGGGGCCTTGACCAGGCACCCGTCGGCCGCTTGCCACTGCCAGTCGATGCCGATCTCGTCGTCATACGCTTCCAGGAAGCGCGCCCAGGCCGGCGCGAAGCAGCCATGCTCGACCCATTCCTGGAGGCGGTCGTGGACGGTGGACTTCGGCCCGAATTCGCGCGGCAGCGCCGCCCACTGCCCGCCGCTGCGCCCGATCCAGATCAACCCGTCGAAGATCGGTCGGTCGGCATTGCGCGGACGGCCCGGCTTCTTGCGCGGTTTGCGGACCACCAAGAGGGGCCACAACTCGGCCCACAGCGCGTCGTCTACCCGCCAGATCGTCGGCTCCTCGTCCCGCGCCATGCCCCCTCCTCGCCGCCTGGTCGCCACCTGCACCTGGCGACACTACCACGCTTATGTCTTTCCGGATAGGGTCTAAGCTCGACTTTGGCCTTTCGGCGCTACCTCATTCGGCGTGGTACCTGGGGAAACATATGGCCGCCGGGGTTTTTGCTTGTCGACTCGCACACCCGACAAGCAAAAACCCCGGCGGCGTTCTCAACCACAAGCGCGCGTTGGCGGCACACAAGCGAATCCGTACCCACTCACCGGATCATGAAGGGCCAAAGTCGAGCTAAGGGGAGGTACTGTCACGTTAAGTTTTGACTGAACAAAACCTCCCCACCGGAGCCCGATTATCGCCCTGAATATTGTGCTTGCGGGCTGAATATCGCGCGCAAGCAGGGACAATTCCCCACCTTGCCGTCGTCATTGCCGTCAAACGTGCGCAACTTGACAGTGCCGCCGATGGTGGTCCGGATCTGGTGCAAGAGCCGCCGATGGTGGTCCGGAGGCAGGTTCGGCGGACGTCCGGCGGCGTTGTTGTGAGGAGAGCTCAAGCGATATGTCGCTCCGGTGCGCGGCATCCGGCGATCACCATTAATCACCCGTTTGCTACCGCCCCCGGGCGGTTGTGGCTCCAGGTCGGCCCCGCGGGTTCTGTTGGGTCGTGCGGTGATGGGCCGCTGGGCTGAAAAACGCGTCATCACGGGTCACAGTTGTAAGTCCGCCCCCGACTACCGCAGCTACCATTGACACCTGACAACCCGCCAATCGTGTGCTGAAGGGACACCACGACTGCTCATCACTGCACGACCCAACAGAACCCGGTGGTGACGGACGTGCGCGGCGTCTCGGCGCGCGCCATCCTGGAGGCGCTGCTTGCCGGGGCGACCGACCCGGCCCTGCTGGCCGAACTGGCGCGTGGGCGGTTGCGGGCCAAGCGCGACGAGCTGGCCCGCGCGGTCGTTGGGCGCTTTACGGCGCATCACGCCTTCCTGGTGACGGAACACCTCAGCCATCTCGACTACCTGGAGGAGGCGATGGCGCGCGTCAGCGCCGCGATCGCCGACCGCTTACAGGAGGATCAAGCGGCGGTCGAGCTGCTGGACACGGTGCCGGGTATCAGCACCCGCGCCGCCCAGGTCCTGCTGGCCGAGTTGGGCACCGATCTGAGCCGCTTCCCGGACGCTCGGCACCTCGCCTCGTGGGCGGGGATGTGCCCGGGCAACGCCGAGAGCGGCGGCAAGCGTCAGAGCGGCAAGACGCGCAAGGGCAACCCGGCGCTGCGGCAGGCGCTGATCCAGATCGCCCACGTCGCGAGCAAGACCAAGGACACCTACCTCGCCGCCCAGTATCGCCGCATCGCCGCCCGGCGCGGCAAGAAGCGCGCCCTGGTCGCCCTCGGCCACACCATCCTCGTCATGGTCTACCACATCCTCACCCGCCGCCAGCCCTACCACGAACTGGGCGTCGCCTACTTCGACCAGTTGGAGCGCCAGCGCGTGGAGCAGCGCCTGGTGCATCGCCTCGAGCGCCTCGGCTATACCGTCAGCCTCCAGCTGCCCACGCCGGAGCCGACCGTGGCCGCTTGAGAGGGGTATTTTCAGGAGGGTATCAATCTCGCTGATCGTCATCAATACTGAGCGCCAAATGGGGAGAAGGATCGAAATAGCAGCCGATAGAGGCTTGAAGAGAAGCGTCAACGGCGCGGTTCGACGGTCCTGTCCCTACTCGCCGCTCGTGATCAGCGAGATTGTGTAAGAGCCGCTTTCTTGGATGGAGCTTATGCGATATGTAACCACGATGCCCTGTCGGGTGCCGGGACCAGACCGTCGACCACCTGATCGTGCTGGCGCTGTTCGACGACGACTAACTCGGGCGCAACGTGGGGCGTCGTGCCCGTGAATCCGTGCTGGCCGTGCATTCCCCCGGCACCGGACTCGTCACCCGGCACGCACCACGTCATACTACTCGGGGCGAAACGTTGCCGCCTCGTCATATCGTTTCGGGCTACCGACTTCGGGCTAGCAATAAGGAGCAATGGGCGTGGTCGAGAACGTCCCGCCGCCGCCGCTGGCCAGATGGATGAGAGACGGGGAAGGGCGCGGCCACTGGCGCCTGATCTGCCCGAGGTGCAGCGACCGCCTTGGTCAGACCCCGCCCCTCTCTGAGCGGAAAGTTCCGCTCGAGCGCCATCACGCCGGCTACACGGAGGAGCTCCGTGCGTACATCGAGAGCGATGTCGAAGAATTTTGCCGTATTGACCCCTCCGGTGTCGACGCGATCCAAGTTGAGGTGCCGGGGGCGAGGCGCGAGTATCGGCAGGACCGCAGTAAGGTGTGGATCATTCGGGATCAAGCGGAGCCGGGGGGACGTTACAACCTCCCGGAACCTCGGCGCGCGGGCCGACATAGACATCCTGGCGGCGAGAGCATCGAGTCGTTCCTTGGTGGACAAGATAGTTTCGAGGATATAGTCTCGGGAAGGGCGCACCAACGCAGAGCCGAGCAGGCGGAGGCGATCAAGAACGGGCGAATTGTGGTGGGGACGCAGATCATCGCACTATCCGAGCAGGTGGAGTGCCCGCGCGCCGGATGTGGGACGAAGAGCATGCTGGGGGTACCGGACGATCTGCGCGTTGTCGTGATCTTGGGTGACCTTTACGTCATCTTGAGGGCGAATGACCCGTGGCTGACATAGCGGGGCCTATTCACGGTCGGGAGGCAGGCCGGGATCTTGGGAGAGCCGCGGGCGTGGATGAGGCCGATGGCGGCGTTGCGGCAGGCGGCCATGCCCTGGGGCGCGCGGCCGGCGTAGACGGTGGCGCGCCCCTCGTCGGAGGCGACGTCGCGGACGTCGTGCAGCGGGTGCTCGATCGACCGGTGCCGCCGCCAGGGGGCGAGGAGCGGCGCCGACTCGGCGCGCGGTCGCGGGTGCTGCCCAACCGCTCCACAAGGGGTGGGCGTGGTGCTTGTCCCAGTCGGCGATGGCCGACTGTCCGCGCGTCCCGCACCGCGTCGCCACGCACACCAGCAGCAACAGCGCCAGCAGCGGTTCCGCACCCCGCGCCGCGCGCGGTACGCGGGGATCTGCGCGAGGCACTCCGCCAGGGCCGGCGCGGCCGTCAAGCAGCCCTGTCCTCCCCGAGGAACACCCGACCCTCCTCGGCCGCCCGACCTTGGACAGCCTCTGCTGATATAGCGCTTGACGGCGCGTACGTATAGCTGCTACCATACCATCACAGTTGCGGGGGATGCCCCCCGATAGGCTGTGACAATAAAATCCGCGCACTTACGCGACGTTTCTCCTGATTCGAGGTTTCTCTCACGCGCACACGTTACGGTGATGCGACAGAGACAGACCATTGGGTCAGGCGAGAGGCCGCGTCTATGTTTTGCTCGTCGTCGGCGTACAATCACGTCCCCGATCATGCCGCCCTGAAGCCCCGCCCCGCCCCGATCGTGGGCGCGTCGGCCGTGCGCCTGCGGCCCGCCCATCCGGCGCGCGCGCTCATCGCGCGCCGACCTCATGCCCAACGGCCATCCTCATGCGCAATTCAGCCCCGCTCTGCGGTGGGTCCGGCTCGTCGACCCCGCCTCGGCCGCGCGGATGCACCAGGCACGAGGACCGCCCATGTTTAACGTGTTGCACACTATCGCCCGTCGCATCATACGGAACACCAGCGCCTCGACCAACGATCCCGCGCACGAGAGGGGGGGGCCGGGACAACCGGTCCCCGGGGACGCCGCGGTCGCCGCGCCCCCGACGCGCGCGCCGCGCACCGCGCGCGCGCAGCAATCGACACGAAGCGGTGCCGCCGCGCATCCGCGCGAACGGGGGCGGCTGGTAGTCGACGATAGCCCGCGGCAGTTACTGCCCTATCTGGCCGAGGCCCTGCATAGCACCCCGCAGGCGCTCGTTCTGCAGCAAATCCACTACCGGTTGCGCCAATCGACCAATCGCCACGACGGTCGCTATTGGGTATACAACACCGACGACCAGTGGCTCGAGCAGCTCCCCAATCTAAAGAAATCCACGTTCCGCCGGGCGGTTACGGGGCTCAAGGAGCGCGGGCTGCTGCTGACGGGTCACTACGCGCGTAGAACGGGCAACCAGACGACCTGGTACACCATCGACTATGTGGCGCTCGACGCGTTCTGGGAGCGCGAACGAGCGGCCGCGTCGCGCCGGGCAGCGCCGCCGCTCGCGGAGCGCCCGAACCCGCCAGGCGGCGCGGGTGGGCCACGGGATAGTCATCCCGACCGGCGGCCCGGTGACGCTGACCAGATGGGACGGTCATCCCGACCATCGCGCGTAGTCAAAACGACCACATCACAACACGAGACCCCGGATCAGATCACGACCCAGACGACACAGCAACAACCAGCCGGGCACCCGGACGAACAGGGTGGCGACGTTGTTGTTACGCCCCCGGCCCTGATCGATCAGTTGATCGGGCGCGGGGTGACCGGGACGGTCGCGAGGCGTCTGGTAGCGGCCCACCCGGCCGCGCTGGTGGCGCGCCAGATCGCGATATTCGATCACCTCCGGGAGCTCCAGCCGGACGATAACCGCCTGAGCGGCGGGCGATTACGCCGCCAGATCGAGGAGGACTGGGCTCCCCCCCCTACCTGGGAGGCGCCGGAGATTCTCGCTGCCCGCGCGGCCGCCGTCGAGGTGGAGCGGGCCGCGCGCGCCGTTAGGGCGGCGGAGCGGGAGGCGGAGGCCCGGGAGCGGGACGCGGCCGCCGCGCGCCGATTCGCGCTGCTAGGCACGACGTCGGAGCAGCAGTCGACATTGCGGCTCCTCATCAACACGCCGAGCCCACTCGAACGGGGCACGCCTTCGGGCATGAGCGGACGGTTATCGGCTCTCGGTGACGCGTTCAGGGCGGTAATGATCGGGGTGTCCGACGGCGCGACGGTGGCCATCGTGGCGGTTCCGGACCAGGGTGCCCTGGACAGCATCATGACGCCGGCGAACCAACGGCACAGGGATCTGTTAAAACGACGGTTGCAGGGCCGTTATCCCTGGTGCACAGATATCAACTACTTGACTGACACGGAATTGGGCAAGCTTCTGCACGCCCCTGAGCCGACGGTCGCGGATGTATCGGATCCTGAGCCGGCGGAACCGGCGGTCGTGGAGGAGGCACGACTGGGGGGGCGCGGCCGGCCGAGCCTGCGTCTGCTACCGTAGAATGAGGAGACTAACGGTATCCTGGGTTCCATTGGGTTGTGCGGTGATGCCTGAGGCACAGCACGTGGTACTGCATGGCAAGGGCGTCCGCCAGCGGATGGTCTACCCGGCGGCGGGCGCGGTGGCGGCGCTCGACGACTGGCGCGCGATCCGGGGCGACTGGCCGGGGCCGCTGTTCGTGCCGGTCACGAAGGGCGGCAAGATCGGGCGCCGCGCGCTCAACCCCCAGACGGTCTACGACATCCTCGCGCGCCGGACCGCGGCGGCCTGGGTGGACCACCTCTCGCCGCACGACCTCCGCCGCACCTTCGCCGGCGACCTGCTCGACGCGGGCGCCGATCTGAGCGTGACCCAGAAGCTCCTGGGCCACGCCTCGCCGGCGACGAGCGCCCGCTACGACTGGCGCGGCGCGCGGGCGGCGCGGGCGCTCGTCGGACCTCCTGCACGTCCCCTACGCGCGCCGTCGGATGCGCTAAGGCGTGTATCGCAGTGTCTCACTGGTGTGCTGACGTAGAAAAAGGCGGGCGCATCCTATATTGTCCCTTCCTGCGAGTTTCGTCGGATCGCCGAGATAGTGCTCAGACCGCTCGTGTGACACCGGGCGCGTGACAATTCAGCCAACAAGTACCACCCTATGCCACTTGTTAGATCAGATATAATCAAGCGTACAGTAGTACGGACACTTGATGCGTTTGCCACGACTGGCCCTCATTAGTTGCTGGCACATACGCTCACAAGGAGCGACGAAAAGAACTATGGTACTCAAGAAATCGCAATTATATAGCTCACTTTGGAAAAGCTGCGACGAGCTGCGCGGCGGCATGGATGCATCCCAGTATAAGGATTACATCCTCACGCTCTTGTTCGTGAAGTATGTCTCGGATAAGCAAAAGGCCGATCCGGATAGTCTGATCGATGTACCCGAGGGGGGGCTTTCGACGATATGCTGGCCCTCAAGGGCAAGCCCAATATCGGCGAGGGGATCGACAAGATTATCGGCAAGCTGGCCGAAGCGAACGATCTAGTTAACGTCATCGACGTGGCCAGCTTCAACGACGAGGAGAAGCTCGGGCGCGGCAAGGAGATGGTCGATCGGCTCTCCAAGCTGGTGACCATCTTCGCCGACCTCGACTTCCGCGGTAGTCGCGCCGAAGGCGACGACCTACTTGGTGACGCCTACGAATACCTGATGCGCCACTTCGCCACCGAGTCGGGCAAATCCAAGGGGCAGTTCTACACCCCGGCCGAGGTGTCGCGGATCCTGGCCAAGATCGTTGGTATCGGCCCGGCAACCCGTCAGGATCAGACGGTCTACGACCCGACCTGCGGCTCGGGTTCGCTACTTCTGAAAGTTGCCGATGAGGCCCCGCGCGGCGTCACCATCTACGGTCAGGAGAAAGATAACGCCACCTGGGCGCTGTTCAAGATGAACATGATCTTGCATGACAACGAGGATGCGGATATCCGCAAGGGCGACACCATCACCGGCCCGCAACTCCTCAGCGGGACCGAGCTGCGCACCTTCGACTTCGCGGTCGCGAACCCGCCGTTCTCGGTCAAGTCCTGGAGTAACGGGCTCGAAAACGACTTCGACCGCTTTGGGGTTAGGTCGATTTTGTGGACAGGGTGAGTCTAGGCGGCTTGCACCTCCGCTGCGAGCGCTAGTTCAAAGGCCACCGGACTCAGCAAGCCGAGGGCCGAGTGTAGCCGCTGGCGGTTGTAGAAGATCTCCAGCCACGCGAAGAGGGCCTGCCGGGCGGCCCGGCGGGTCGGCCAGGGCCGCGCGTCGATAGAGGTGCGTCGCAATAGTGCAAAGCGGTAGCCGCCCCCTTCCCCCGCCAGGGTGGTTAGGCGGCGAGTTGGCGGTTGACCAGGCCGGCCACCGCGCAGACCCGCCCGGTGTGGCCGGTGCGGTGCTGGCGGTCACGGGTGGTCAGGGCCTCGAAGCGGCGTAGGCGACCGATGCTGTGCTCGACGGCGATGCGGCGGCGGGCGATCTCCCGATTGTAGACGCGATCCTCATCCGGGCGGGGCTGGCCCTTCGGCTTCTTGCGCGGGCTGTAGCCTTCCGGGTGGAGCGTGTCGAGGCTCTGGTAGGCCGAATCGCCCATCAGCCCGGTGCCGGGCGGCAGCCGCTCGCGCAGGCCGGAGCCCCTAAAGGCGGTGATGTCGGCGGTGGGGCCGGGGACGCTGTCGCCCACCTCGACGATCCGTCCCGTCTCCTCCTCCACCGCGATCTGGCTCTTGATCGTGTGGCACTTCTTCTGGCTCTGGCACACATTCCGTGCAAGGATGGTGGGCGGTTTGAGCGGTGGAGGAAGCGGATTGCGCCGCAATTTGCGTCATGCTGATGGGCACCCATGATGCGCCTGCTGCACCACTCATTTGCCCAGTCCCTTAGCCCAATCGGGCTTACCGCTCCTGCACGGAATGTGTGCCAGAGCCCTTCTTCTTGCCGCTGTACCACGTTTTCTGCTTCTCGGGGTCCGTCGGCCGCTGCACCTGCTGCTCGAAGGTGTCCACCAGCACCATCAGCCCGGGCGTGTTCTTCAGCAATTGCGGGAGATCCCGCCGGTGGTGCGGGCCGGGATCGGGCAGGCGCATGCTGTCCCGCCCGGCCGCTTCCAAGAGCGGCAGGAGGCGGGCGACGATGCGCGCCGCCGGGCGGTCATCGAGGCCGAACAGGTAGCCGAGCACGGGGAAGGTCGGGTATTGGCGCAGCCAGATGATCGTCAGCAGGAACTGATCGGCCATGGACAAAATGAAGCGGCGCCCGCCGCCGATGGCGCGCCGCCGCCCCGGCCGCGCCAGGCGCTGCTGCTCCGCAGCGACATACGGCCCGGCCAATTCCTCGACTAGCTGCCGATACTCCGGCACCCCGATCCCGGTCATCGCCCGGAAGACCGTCGGATGCTGCGTCAACCACGCCGACCGTCCGATCATCACCCCGCTCCTGCCTCCCCCGCCGTCCCAGCAGGCAGTTTACTACCCACAATGACGTTATTGCGACGCGACTCTGATGAGTGCAGCCTGCAACGTCGCGAAGAAGCGCTCCGCCATCGCGTTGTCGTCGCCGTCGCCCGCCCGGCGCAGCGAGATGGTCATGTCGCGCGCGGCGCGCGCGCCCTGGTACGCCTCGGCGGTGTAGTGGCAGCCACGATCCGTATGATGGATGAGCCCGGCGGCGGGTCGGCGGGCGGCGCGCGCCAGCGCGAGGGCGTCGCGGGCCACCTCGGCGCGCAGGTGGTCGGCCATGGCCCAGCCGACCACGCGGCGCGCGTGGGCATCCAGCAGCACGGCCAGGTACAGCCAGCCCGCCCAGGTGGCCACGTAGGTGCTAGCGCCGCGCCAGCGCCGGTCGGGGGCCGGGGCGGCGAACGCCCGCGCGACGATAGTGGGTGCGGGTGCCTGGCGAGGGTCGGCGACCGTCGTGCGCGCCCGCCGACGCCGGTGGCGGCCCACGAGACCGGCCGCGCGCAGCAGCCGGGCCACCCGGCGGGAGCCGCAACGGACGCCGCCCGCCCGCAGCGCGGCGTGGACCCGCGGCGCGCCGTAGGTCCGGCGGCGCTCGGCATGGATCCGGGCAATGCGCACGGTCAGCGCCTCATTGGCCTGGGCGCGGGCCGAGACCCCGCGGCGCGCCCACGCGTAGCAGGCCGAGCGGGTGACCTGCCGCACCCGGCACCGGAGGGTGACGGGGTATTCGGCCTGCTCCACCCGGATGCACCGGTAGCGGCTCATGCGGTCTCCTGCGCGAAGCAGGCCGCGGCTTTTGTCACGATCGCGCGCTCCTGCTGGAGTCCCCTGACCTCGCGGCGCAGTCGGCGCAGCTCCTCCCGCTCCGCGGTCGTCAGTTCCCCTGGCTGCCCGCGTCCGGCAGCGCTGGCGGCGCGCTGCATCCAGCCGCGCAGCGCCTGCTCCGCGAGCCCCAGCGCATGGGCGCGTTGCGGGATGCCCTTGCCGCTCGCCCGGGCGCGCTCGACCGCCTCCGCCCGGCACGCCGGCGGGTAGGGTGGGTGCGTCCTTGCCATCGTCGACCCCTTGCCTGGCACCATCGTCCCCAGTATCCGGGTGTCCACAGAACCGGCTCTTCCGCGATTTCCGTGCAGCAGGATCTTAAATAGGGCAGAGCCGCTCATGTAGGCGCAAAAAACGCCCGTGCAGGGCTCGAAAGCGGCAATTTTCGACCGCTGCTCCCCACTTTCCGCACACATCTGACGCGCTGCACGGAAATCGCGGAAGAGCCACTGAACCGACGCAAGCCAACCCGCCGCCAATACTCCCTGGGGAGACAGGGCACACGGGAGACGGGCGGACCGGTCACGTTGCTCCTCCGGGAGTCGCGCGATGGACTCCCCCGGCGCAGCGGCGCGAGCTGCCGGGCACGTGAGCGGAACTGGACGGATGCCGCCGCTGGCCTCGCGGGGTTGTCGGCGGTTTTCGTTAACCCCGCAGGCTGTTGCCACTCGCGCGCCCGGCCATGACACAGGGGCTCTGACGCATTCTCGCTGCGCCCGGCAGGGCACACTACGAGCGCAGGCGCTTCGTGAAATAGAGGGCCAGCCCGTCGTCGACGATCACCGTCTCGCCCCCGGCGACGTGGCGCCCGCGGGACACCAGCCCCCGGCCGTCGGGGACGTAGCCCCGCTGCACGTAGAGCCGCTGAGCAGCCCCGTAGTCGGCGTCGAGCCCCACCCCGATCCCGGCCACGGGCGCCCGCTCGGCGACGCGCCGCTCGGCCTCGTCCAGTAGTCGGGATCCGATGCCCTGCCGACGCAGGTGGGGCAGCACGTTGAAGTCGACGATTTCGGGGATGCCCGGGCCTTGGAAGGGGGGGTAACCGGACCGCCAGACGATGGTGACGTAGCCGGCGAAGGCACCGTCCTGGAAGGCGACCGGCACCGCGCGCTCCCCGCGGCGCTGCTCCGCCACGTAGCGCTCGTACTGGGTGGCCGGCTTGTGCCAGCCGAGGGCGGCGAACGCGGCCGCGATGGCCGGGATATCACCGGCCCTGAGGAGACGGATGCTGCGGTCGCCCATACCCCCCCCCCCGGATCACGCGGCGCACAGGACCCGCCGTCGTAGGAAGGCGCAACCGGCCCGCCCGTACATGCTGCGCTGCACGAACTTTACTCGATGGACCTGCCCCTCGGTCTGGCCGTTGGACCAGCTTTCGGTGAGCCCGGCGCGCGCGGCCGGGTCGTCCCGCAGCCCGAGCGCAAAGCGCCGCACGTGCTTGACGTCGGACGCCGCGGCCCGCTCGACCCATTCGTCCAGCCGCGCGCCCTGGCGCTCGCGCACGAGCGTCGCGAAGTCTTGGGCGAGGTGGTTGGCGGCGTCCAGCGCGCAAAGCCGGTCGAGCACCCGCCGTTGCGCCGCCTTCAGCGCGCCCGGACGGCGCAGAAAGAGGAGCCTCGCCTGCCGGACGGTGAGGCGCTGCGTCGCCGGCGGGAGGGGCGCGGCGCGCAGCCCGGCGCGCTCCTGTCGTCGCAGGCGGGCCGCCAGCTTGGACACCGGCGAGGACGTTCCCGGGTCGCCCCGGGCGCGGATTTCGCGCCACAATTGGGCGGCGTTCTGGCAGCCTTCGCCCCACCGCTGCATGAGGTAGTCGACGTAGGGCGCCAGCATCGGCTGCCGCGCCCGGCGCGTCGGCTGCTTGAGCGGGGGCGGCTCGGGCAGGTGGAGGTAGCGGTAGACGGTGCGCCGGCCGACGCCCACCGTCCGGGCGATATCCTTGATGTAGACCCCCTGCGCATGGAGCGCATGGATCCGGCGATACTGCTCGATCCGCAGCTGGTGGCGGTGTTGGCTTGTCGCCGCCAGCCGCTGCCGCCAGGGGGGCAGGGCCTCCTCCGGCGGCGCTGCGGCCGCCGCCTGTCCGGCGTCGGGCGGCTCGTTCCCCCAGTGGACTTGGCGCAGCACCGCCGTCTTGGTGAACAGGAAATTCTCGACTGCCTCGCCGAGGTTGAGGAGCAGATGGAAGCGGTCGACGATCTGGCGGGCCTGCGGCGCCCCCCGGGTGGCCGCCGCGGCGTAAGCCTCGTAGCGGTCGCGCACGACGACCTCGATGCTGGGTCTGGCGGCCAGCCACTGCCCGACCGTATCGGCCGCCCGGTCGGGCAGCACGTCGACGGGCCGGTGGCGCTCCAAATCCACGATGAGCGTGCCGTAGGTGAGCCCCCGGCGGAAGGCGAAGTCGTCGATGCCGACGACCCGCAGGGCGGCGGGCGGCGGCGTGGGCGCGCCTGCGGCGAGGCGCAGGACCGTGTCATGGCTGATGGTGAAGCCGAGCCGCGTGGCCAGGCGCGCGCCAGCGCGGCCGCCCAGCGCCAGGCCAAGCTGACGGAGGTCAGTCGCCTGCTGCGTGGTGCGACGGGCGTAGGATTCAGCCAGGTCGGGAAAGCGCTCCGCGAAAATGCGCTGCGGGCAGTCAGCATTTTGGCAGAAGAAGCGGCGGACCTGCAGGAGGAGGAGGATCTGCCGGCCACCCACGGGCCGATCCACCACGGTGCGCTGGTAGCGACTCTGGACGCGCGTCGAGCACTGGCCACAGGCCGGGCAGCAGGCCGTAGGGAGCCGCGCGGCCGCCCGCACGGTCATGGTCGCCGGGGTGATCCGGATCTGTTCCACCCGCAGCCCGGCGAGATGGGGTAACGCGGTTGTCAGGTGCATAATAGCCCTTCAGCATTGACGCGATCCGACGCCGGTATGCGCCTACTGAAGTTGTAGCACGACGACCACTCGTGCCGCAGCGAGAATGCGTCAGAGCCGACACAGGGGGACACATTCCGGTCATACCTCTGGCCGGTGTAGCCCGGTTGACAGCACCCCGCGGGCGTGCTACAACAGGTACGATAGGCAGGGCAAGCAATGGCCCACATTCGTTCGCGCAGGGGGTGTCCCGATGGCCCGGATCCACAATCCGCTGCTCAGCGCCACCCCTCCCGCCCATTGAACGCCCTACGATTGCGCGGCCAGTGTGGCCGCCCCCACGCCGTCTCCGGCGACGGCAGCTGCACCCGCGACCGACGAACGGGCGCGTGACACGCGCGTCCCGCGCCGCACCGTCCTTAAGGGCGCGGCGACCGGGACCGCCGGGCTGGCCCTGGCGGCGCTCTCCCCCGGCGCGGCGCGCGGCGCGGCCGCCGCGGCCCCGGTCGGCTACGCCTTCAACGTGGACAGCCAGGATGTGACCATCTTCGACCCGGCCACCCGGCGGGTGCTGGGCACGAAGCCCCTCGGCGCGCAGGTGCGCTACCTGCACAACGAGCAGGCGTTCTGGGATGGGCGGCAGATCTGGACCTACGACTTCCCGGAGAACAAGGTGCGGGCCATCGCCATCGACCCGCGCGCGGTCGGCATCGCGCGCACCATCCCCACCGGCGGCACCGGCCCGGCCCACAGCCTGATGCTCACCCCCGACCGCGCGCGGGCCTGGGTCAACGTCGCCGGGGGCGATTTTGTCGCCGTCCTCGATGTCGCCTCGGGGCAGGTCATCGAGCAGATCATGACCGGCAAGTTCCCGTGCGACATCCACTTCGCGCCGGGTGGCCGCTTCGCCTTCGTCCCCGAGCGCGACGCGGACACGGTCAGCAAGATCGATCTGGCGACGCGGCAGATCGTGCGGACGGTCCAGTTCCCGGCCGGGAGCAAGCCCTACATGCTGCGGGTGACGCCGGATGGCCGGGAGGTCTGGGTCCAGACGGCGGCGACGAACACCAACGCCGTGCTCGACGCCGACACGCTGGGCGTCCTCGCGACGGCGGTGCTCGGCAAGGGGCCGGTCGGCAACGCCTACCAGCCGAACGGCCCGTACGTCGTCGTCGTCCACGCCACCGACCCGGTCGTCTCGGTCCTCGAGCGCCGGACGGGCCGCGAGGTCAAGCGGCTCGAGGTCGGCAGCCCGCAGGGGGTGGTGAGCTTCGCCCCGGACGGCGCGACCGCGTTCGTGAGCCTGCTGACCAGCAACGAGGTGGCGGTCATCGACATGGCCCAGCTGGCGGTCGTGGCGCGTATCCCCACCGGCAGGCGGCCCTGGGGGCTGGTGCTGCTCGACCCGGAGACCGGCCCGGTGACGACGCCCCAGCCGCCGCCGACCGGCAGCGGCGGCAATCTCCCCGGCCTGCCCAACACCGGCCACGGCGGCGGCGCGGGCGGGGGACCGGGGGGCTGGCTGCTGACGCTCGGCGGCCTGGCGGTCCTCGCCGGCCTGCGGCTGCGGCGACGCGGCGGGGCGGCGCGGACCGACTACCGCCGCCTCGACCTTGACGCGCACGAAGAAACGGCTTCATAACGGCCCTGGCCCCCATTGAGCATGGGCGATAGCAGGGTGGTGAAACCGTTTCCGAATGCTGCCGGGCCGCATAGCGCGGCAGCGCGTCGGTTTCCCGGCGCCCCCCAGCGAGGTGCTGCGGGGGGGCGCTCGGTACAGCCTCGCCGCTCGGCATGCGTGGGCGGCGTGCCCTGCCGTGCCCGCGCCAAGAACCCTCCCCGCGCTCGCCCACCACCGGCCAGCACGCTGACCGGCCGGTGTCCCCCGCTGCCATGGCCGGGCGTGCAGGAGATGCTTGAACGCAGTAGTCGCGGGCGCTCCCGCGCGCCTGTGGGTGCGGGGGGCCGACCACCAGGGATCGCATTCTTCCCACAAGATGTGGGGGAACGGCCCCGCCCGCCGACGGTGGGCGTTGCGGGGCGGGTGGCACGCCCGCGCACACCAGAACGTGGGCAACGCGCGCCCAGAACGACACCCGCCCGACGGCCCCCGCACGCTGTGGGGCGACCGCCTGCGGGGAAGCTCGCGGCGAGGTGGGCCGTGACGGTCGGCAACGGGGCCGCGCCGCTGCGCCGCCGCTCACCCCGGCTCCAGGAGCGCGTCGAAGAAGTCCCACACGCGCTAGCGCCGGGCCGCGAGCAAGGCGCGGACGTGCCCGGCCCCGGCCTCGAACGCCCCCGCGCCGGTCGGGGCCGCCCGCACGACCCAGGCGTGGGGCTGTACCAGCCGGTCGCCGCCGTCGGCCAGCCCCCACCAGTCATCCAGCAGGTCGGGCGGCCAGTTGTCCGCGCCGAGGTGGGAGCCGAGGGCGACGCCCCGGCCGAGGTGCGCGAGCCGGAGGGTGTCGCGCCCCGAGGGGTCGCGCGCCACCCGCTCCCAGCAGCGCACGGGACAGGCAGAGGACGGCGGTTGGCCGTCGGGTGCAGGAGCACGCCCGGCAGGTGCCTGGGCGGGACGCGGCGACGAGCGCCCGCCCGTTCGCCCGACCCGTATGGCACTGTCAAGTAAAGTCGAGCGTGAAGGACTGCTGGGGAATGAGGGCGTGCTGAAGGCGGGTGGTGCCGCTGCTCAGGCCATGGCGGAGGTGCCGGTGACCGCCCGCCAGGTGGCGAAGCGTTCG
>JAABUN010005530.1_pt1 | contig 15573 bp, 9 predicted proteins | sample 5559311 | NCBI WGS metagenome assembly JAABUN01 (sample SAMN10711877, study PRJNA513370) | rock metagenome | isolation source: Antarctica rocks | place: Antarctica: Victoria Land, Siegfried Peak sud
GCCGCGCCACAGATGGCCGGCCAGGCGACCGCAGCACCCCTCGTCCCGCCCGATCCGAGCGCCGTCTCCGTGTTCCCATCGCAACCCACTCCGTCAGGGTGTTGCGACGACCACTGGAATCCACCGAAATTACCGCGCTCCACCAGCACCCTCACCGCGGCGATGTCGGGCGCCATGACACGATCGGCATCCCACGGCGCCGCCACCCCGCGCACCAGGGCGTGGGCCGCCTCCAGCGGCGGCGCGCTCCGCAGCGGCCGGTGGAACTCGATCCCCTGCGCCGCTGCCAGCAACTCGATCGCCACGATGCCGGTCAGGTTGTCCGCCATCTCGTGCAGCCGCCACGCCGCGCCGGTCGCCATGCTGACGTGATCCTCCTGGTTGGCGCTGGTGGGGATGCTGTCGACGCTGCGCGGCGCCGCCAGCGCGCGGTTCTCCGCGGCCAGCGCCGCCGCCGTCACCTGCGCCAGCATGAACCCGGAATTCAGCCCGCCGTCCCGCACCAGGAAGGCCGGCAGGCCGGACAGCGCCGGGTCGGTCAGCAGCGCCACGCGGCGTTCGGCGATGGCCCCCAATTCTGCCAGCGCCAAGGCCATGACGTCGGCCGCGAAGGCCACCGGCTCGGCGTGGAAATTGCCGCCCGAGAGCACCTCCCCATCGATCACCAGCGGGTTGTCGGTGACGGCGTTGGCCTCGCGTTCCAGCACCTGCGCGGCGTGTCCCAGCAGGTCGAGGCAGGCGCCCGCCACCTGCGGCTGACAGCGCAGCGAGTAGGGGTCCTGCACGCGCGGGTCGCCGATGCGGTGGCTGTCGCGGATCTCGCTGCCGGCCAGCAGCCCGCGCAGCGCCGCCGCCACGCGGATTTGCCCCGGTTGCCCGCGCAGCGCGTGGATGCGCGCGTCGAACGGGGTGTCGCTGCCGCGCGCCGCATCCACGCTCATCGCGCCCGCCACCAGCGTGGTCCGCAGCAGATCCTCGGCCGCGAACAGCGCGGCCAGCGCCAGTGCGGCCGAGACCTGCGTGCCGTTCAGCAGCGCCAGGCCCTCCTTCGCGCCGAGCACCAGCGGCGCCAGTCCGGCCCGCGCCAGCGCGGCATCGCCCGGCAGCAGGGCGTCGCCCACGAACGCCTCGCCCTCGCCGATCAGCATCAGCGACAGGTGCGCCAGCGGCGCCAGGTCGCCCGAGGCGCCGACCGAACCCTTGGCCGGGATCGCCGGCAGCACATCCGCCCGCAGCAGCGCCAGCAGCGCCTCGACCACCTCCGGCCGGACGCCCGAGGCGCCGCGCGCCAGCGACAGCGCCTTCAGCGCCAGCACCAGCCGCACCACCGGCCGCGGCAGCAGCGGCCCGGTGCCGGCGGCGTGGCTGCGCACCAGGTTGAGCTGCAATTGCGCGAGGCTCTCCGGTGCGATCCGGGTGCCCGCCAGCTTGCCGAAGCCGGTATTGACGCCGTACAGCGGCACGCCCTCGGCCAGCCGCGCCGCCAACGCCTCGGCGGACGCCGTCACCGGGTCCCGCCACGCCGCCGGCAGCACCAGGGGTGCGCCTTCCAGCACGGCCCGCAGCGCCGACAGCCCGGCCTGCCCAGGGGAAATCATCGGGAGATCACCGGCCGATCATCGGCAGGTCCAGCCCGTGTTCCCGCGCGCAGTCCAGCGCGAGGTCGTAGCCGGCATCGGCGTGGCGCATCACCCCGGTCGCCGGGTCGTTCCACAACACCCGGCCGATCCGCCGTGCGGCCTCCGGCGTGCCGTCGCAGACCACCACCATGCCGGCGTGCTGCGAATATCCCATGCCGACGCCGCCGCCGTGATGGATCGACACCCAGGTGGCGCCCGACGCGCAGTTCAGCAGCGCGTTCAGCAGCGGCCAGTCTGAAACGGCGTCAGAGCCGTCGCGCATCGCCTCGGTCTCGCGGTTCGGCAAGGCGACGCTGCCGCTGTCCAGGTGGTCGCGGCCGATGACGATGGGCGCCGAGATTTCTCCCCGTGCCACCATGTCGTTGAACGCCAGCCCGAGGCGGTGCCGCTGCCCAAGCCCGACCCAGCAGATGCGCGCCGGCAATCCCTGGAACGCGATCCGCGCCCGTGCCATGTCGAGCCAGCGGTGGAGGTGCGGGTCGTCCGGGATCAGTTCCCGCACCTTGGCGTCTGTGCGGTGGATGTCCTCGGGGTCGCCCGACAGCGCCACCCAGCGGAACGGCCCGATCCCACGGCAGAACAGCGGGCGGATATACGCCGGCACGAAACCCGGGAAGCCGAAGGCGCCGTGCAGCCCCTCATCCTTCGCCATCTGCCGGATGTTGTTGCCGTAGTCGAGCACCTGGGCGCCCATCCGCTGGAAGTCCAGCATCGCCTGCACCTGCGCCACCATGCTGCGCTTGGCCGCCGCCGCCACCGCCGCGGGATCGGCCTCGCGCTTCGCCTGCCATTCCGCCAGCGTCCAGCCGGCCGGGAGGTAGCCGTTGGCCGGGTCGTGCGCGCTGGTCTGGTCGGTGACGATGTCGGGCACCACGCCGCGCCGTACCAGTTCCGGGAACACCTCGGCGGCGTTGCCGAGCAGCCCCACCGAGATCGCCCGGCGCTCGGCGCAGGCGCCGCGGACCATCGCCAGCGCGGTGTCGAGGTCGTCCGCGCGGTGAGCCAGGTAGCGCGTCTCCAGCCGCTTCTCGATCCGCGACGGCTGGCACTCCACCGCCAGCACGCAGGCGCCCGCGAAGACGCCAGCCAGCGGCTGCGCGCCGCCCATGCCGCCCAGCCCGCCGGTGAGAATCCAACGCCCCGCGAGATCGCCGGCGAAGTGCTGCCGACCAACTTCGACAAAAGTCTCGTAGGTGCCCTGCACGATCCCCTGGCTGCCGATGTAGATCCACGACCCCGCGGTCATCTGGCCGTACATCATCAGGCCGCGCCGATCGAGTTCGGAAAAATGCTCCCAATTGGCCCAGGCCGGCACCAGGTTGGAATTGGCGATCAGCACCCCCGGCGCGTCGGCGTGGGTCTCGAATACCCCCACCGGCTTGCCCGACTGCACCAGCAGCGTCTGGTCCTGCCGCAGCCGGCGCAGCGTGGCGACGATGGCCTCGTAGCAATTCCAGTCGCGCGCCGCTCGGCCGATGCCGCCGTACACCACCAGCTCCTCCGGCCGCTCGGCGACCTCGGCGTCGAGGTTGTTCATCAGCATCCGCAACGGCGCCTCGGTGGTCCAGTGCAACGCGCTCAGCGTCGGCCCGCGCGGCGCGCGGATGGCGGGGGCGTTGCGGAAGCGGGCGTCGCTCATGCCGGCCATCGGCGATCGAAGAGCCCCGCGATCTCGGCCGCCGCGCGGTCTGGCGCCTCGCGGTGCGGGAAGTGCCCGACGCCGGTGAACGGCGCCAGGTCGAGGTCGGCGAAGGTCTCGCCCAGCCGGTCGGTCCAGGCGTAGCGCAGCACCGGGTCCAGTTCGCCCCAGCGCACGCAGGTGGGCACCGCGATCGGCGGCAGCGCCGGGGCCTCGCCGCGGATCACCCGCAGCCGGTCGGCGTTGCTGCTGATGTACCAATTGAACCCGCCCTGCAGGTTGCCGGGCTTCAGGAAATTGTCCACCCACGCCTCCAGTACGTCGTCGAAGGCGGCCGGGTTGCCGGCCGACCAGTGCCGCAGGAAGTGCCCGAAATACGCCCGGCAGGCGTCCCGCGACGCACCGACCAACGCGGGCGCGAGCGGCATCTGCTGGAACGACTGATACCAGATCTCCTTGAGGTGCCCGGCCTCCGCCCAACGCTGGCCAACGCCCGGATACGGGCAGTCGAACAGGAACAGCGCAGCCAGCCGGTCCGGCGCCAGCCGCGCCATCGCCTGCACCACGCCGCCGCCGATGTCGTGCGCCACCACGCCGACCCGGCCAAGGCCGAGCGCGTCCAGCAACGCCAGCATGTCGGCCGCATGGACCGCCGCCCCGGCCTGGTCCGACGGCCCGGCATCCGGCTTCCCGCTGTCGCCGAAGCCGCGCAGGTCGGGTGCGATTAGCTCGAAGCGGTCGGCCAGCCGTTCCATCACCGGCTCCCACGTCAGCCAGAATTCCGGCCAGCCGTGCAGCAGCAGCAGCGGCCGTCCCTGGCCACGCCGGGCGACGTGCAGCCGGATGCCGTTCGCCTCCACCGTCGAATGCCGTGTCTCCGCCATCGCCGTTTCCCTCCAGAGAACCGCAGCTCAGGGCGCCTTGTGGATCGGGTCCACCCAGAGCACGTGCTCGGGCTTCTCCGCCGGCTCGATGTCGAGGTTGACCACCACCGCCTCGTTGTCCGACCGCACCAGCACGCATTCCAGCGTCTCGTCGCTGCTGGCGTTGATCTCCTGGTGCGGCACGTAGGGCGGGATGTAGATGAAGTCGCCCGGACCCGCCTCGGCGACGAACTCCAGCGCCTCCCCCCAACGCATCCGGGCACGCCCGCGGATCACGTAGATCACGCTCTCCAGCGCGCCGTGGTGGTGCGCGCCGGTCTTGGCGTTGGCGTGGATGTGGACCGTGCCGGCCCAGATCTTCTGCGCCCCAACGCGGGCCGCGTTGATCGCCGCGGCGCGGTTCATCCCCGGCGTCTGCGCGGTGTTGGTATCCAGGTTGTCGCCGGGCACCACGCGGACGCCGGTGTGCTTCCAGCGGTCCTCGGGGATGTCGTGGGAATGCGGGCCGTCATGCGGCATGGCGGGGTCCTCCTGCGGGCCTTGCAGGATATCGGCGGCGCGCCGGGGCGGCTACCCGGTGGCCGGCACCGCACGGCCGCCGGCCAGCCGCAGGATGCGCGTCGGCCGCTCCACCCCCGTCAGCCGATGGGCAATCAGGATCACCGTGCGCCCCGCCGTCACGTCCTCCAGCGTCTCCAGGAACGCCCGCTCGGTGGCCGCGTCGAGGCCCGCGGTCGGCTCGTCCAGCAGCAGCACATGCGCGTCGGACAGCAGCACCCGCGCCAGCGCCAGCCGCCGCGCCTGCCCCCCCGAGAAGCGCGCGCCGCCCTCGCCGCAGCCGGTCGCCAGCGCCTCCGGCAATGCCCGGACCATTTCGCCGATGCCGGCCCGGTCCAGCGCCCGCCACAACGCGGCATCCGGCGCGCCGGGGGCGGCCAGCCGCAAATTCCCGGCGATGCTGTCGTCGAACAGCCGGGCGTCCTGCGTCAGGCAGGCGATCCGGCGACGGACGAACGCCGCCGGCAACTTCGCGATGTCGGTGCCGCCCAGCGTGATCCGCCCGCCCTGCGGCGCCGCCAGCTTCAGCAGCAGCGCCGCCAGGCTGGACTTGCCGGCGCCCGAGGGACCCAGCAGCGCCAGGCGGGCGCCCTCCGGCACCTCAAGGTCGAGCGCCTCGAACACTGGGGCACGGTCCGCCGCCCAGCTGAAACGAACCGCCTCGAAACGGATCGCGTGGCCGGCCGGTGCCGCGGCCGGGCTTGCCGGCTCAACGACCGGCGCCACGGTGTCGGCGGCCTCGAACAGCCGGCGTGCCCCGGCGGCGGCGGCGGCTAGCGCGGCCCCGGCCCGCGGCAGGGCGCCCAATGCCTCGGCGGCGGCCAGCGCCAGGAACAGCGCGGTCAGCGCCAGCGCCACGGGAGGCGCCTCCGCCGGGGCATCCAGGGCGGCCAGGCCCCAGCCCAGCGCCCCCAGCAGCGCTGCCTGCGCCAGCAGCGATCCCGCCGCCCCGCCCCAGGCGCCGCGCAGCGCCAGCCGACGCTGGGCCACGGCAAGCGCCTGGCCGCGCGCGGCGAGCGCCGCCCCGGCCCGCGCCTCGGCATTGGCCGCCAGGATGTCCTCTAGGCCCAGCAACGGGTCGACCGCGGCGGCCCGCAACCGCCCCTCGGCCCGCGCCGCCTCGCCCGCCGCCCGCGCCGCGCCGGGCGCCAGCAGCACCGGCAGCAGCAGCGCCAGCGCCAGCGGCAGCGCGACTAGCGCCGCCAGCGCCGGCACCCGGCCCAGCATCAGCACCGCCGCCACCACGACCGCCAGCGCCGCCGCGGCCGGCACGACGGCGCGCAGGTACAGGCCGTCCAGCGATTCCACGTCGGCCACCAGGCGGCCCAGCAGGTCGCCGGAGCGGCGCAGCCCGATCCCCGCCGGCAGCCGCTCCGCCAGGCGGCGGAAGAACCATACGTGGGTATCCGCGAGGGCGCGGAAGGCGGCGGCGTGGGTGGCCATCCGCTCGGCCCAGCGGGCGGCCGGGCGGAGCAGCACCAGCGGCAGCAGCGCGGCGGTGCCGGCGCCCAGCAACGCGACGCCGTGGCCGGCCAGCGCCAGCAGCGCCACGCCGATGAGGGTCGAGGCGGCTGCAACGGCGCAGCCGAGCGCCAGCGCGGCGCGGCGGGGACGCCAGAGGGATAGGACGCGGCGGAGATCGTTCCACATAGGAAAACAAGACGGGGGAAGGTATTCCCCCGAATCCCCCATCTATTTCTATAAGTTAGCCACGGCAGGGGGCCGTGCGGCCCGGCCGGCCTCGATCTCCAGGACCCGCCCCAGCCGCGCGCGGGCCAGGCCCGAATGACTGGCGATGATCGCCGTGCGGCCCATGCACAACCGGCGCAGGCTCTCGATCACCAGGGCCTCGGTGCCGGGGTCCAAATGCGCGGTCGGCTCGTCCAGCAGCACCAGCGGCGCATCGCGGAGGAATGCCCGCGCCAGCGCCACCCGCTGCGCCTGGCCGCCCGACAACCCCCAGCCGCCCTCCCCCACCAGCGTGTCCAGGCCTTGCGGCAGCCCCCCGGCGAACTCCGTCACCTGCGCCGCGGCGGCGGCGGCCTCCACCGCGGCGGCATCGGCCCCCGGCCGCGCCAGGCGGATGTTATCGCGCAGCGAAGCGCGGAACAGCTGCGGCCGCTGCCCGACATACGCGCAAAGCCGGCGCAGCTCGGCCGGGCGCAGCGCCATGGCGTCCTGGCCGTTGATTGCGATCCGCCCCGAGTCCGGCCGCGCAAAACCCATCAGCAGCCGCAGCACGCTGGTCTTGCCGGAGCCCGACGGACCCGCCAGCACCAGAATCTCCCCGGCATTGACCCGGAACGACAGCCCGTCCAGCGCCGCCGGGCGCGACGGGTCGTAGCGCAACCGCACGTCGCTGAACGTCACCACCACGCGCGGCGGCATCGCCTCCAGCAGCAGGCCGGGCGGCGCCGCGTGGTCCAGCAGCGGCGCCAGCGCGGCGGCGGCGCCGGCGGCGGCCATCCGTTCATGGTAGGCGGCGGAAAATCCGCGCAGCGGCGCGAAGAAGGCCGGCACCAGCAGCAGCGCGAACAGCGCCGCCGTCGGGTCGCCGCCGCTGCCGCCCAGCAGCCGCCCGTGGTGGACCGCCAGCCCGGCGATGCTGCCGGCCGCCAGCAATTCCAGCGCGCTGCCCGACAGGAACGCCACCCGCAACACCCGCAGGGTGCGGCTGCGCAGTTCCGCCGCGGCCTCGCCGAGCGCCGCCGCCTCGGCCTCCTGGCGGTTGAACAGCACCAGCGTCGGCAACCCCCTCATGCGGTCGAGGAAGCGGCCCGACAGGCGCTGCAATTGGTCGAACTGCCGCCGGCTGGCCTGCGCCGCGCCGATGCCCGTAAGCGCCATCGCCACCGGATAGACCAGTCCCGCCAGGACCAGCACGCCGCCGCTCCAACGGTCCACGGCCAGCGCGGCGCCGGCCACCAGCGCCGGCCCGGCCACCGCCAGCCAGGCCGCCGGCAGCCAGCGGGCGAAGTAGCCGTCCAACGCCTCGATGCGGTCGGTGACCAGCGCGGCGCGCTCCCCGGCCGGGCGGGGATCGCCGGGGCCGAGTTCCAGCAGCCGCGCGAAGGCGGCCTCCCGCAGCCGGGCGCGCGCGGCTTCCCCGGCCGCCAACTGCGCGCGTTCCCGCGCCAGCGACAGCGCGACCCCCAACAGCGCCAGCGCCGCCGCCACGCCGAGCTGCCCCCGCCCCGCCCCGCCATGGCCCAGCAGCCGCGCCAGCAGGCCGGCCATCATCCACGCGCCCGCGATGCCGCAGGCCGACGCCGCCAGGCCCAGCAGCACCGGCCGCAGCACCGGCCCGCGGAGCGCCCGGGACTCCCGGCGCAGCAGGGCGCGCGCCGCACGATCGGCGGCGGCCGAAGTCACATCCATGGCCGGTATGTAGCGATGCCGCAGGCCGGCGTCACGCTCCGGCCGCCGCTTCCCGCGCTGGCGTCCGGCCGCGGCTCAGCGCCGGGTCAGCCACCACGCCAGCCGCTCGAAGGTCGCCGAGGCGCCGTCCGCGATCCGCCCCGCATCCGCCGCCGGCGCCGCCTCCAGCCGCGCCAGGAACGCCCGCCACATCATTCCCGTATCCGCGCCATGGCCGGCGAAGTAGCGGCAGCCGAACCGCTCATCCAGCCCCAGGCGGCGCTCCACGTGGCGCAGGATCACCCGCCCCCCCAGCGTCGATCCTTCCAGCACATAGACCGAGCCGAGCGCCTCCGCCGCATCGCGCAGCACCGGCAGCGGGCAGCGCGGCAGCCCCTCCACGACCTCCGCCGGCACCCCGAGCGCCGCCAGGTCGGCCGCCAGCAGATGCGCTCGCCGCCGCGGCGCCAGCAATGTCTCGTCCTGCAGCAGCGCCGCCACCTGCGGCTCCCAGCCGCGCCAGAAGCCGTGGAACCGCTCGATCACCTGCCGGTAGGCTGCCAGGTCGAGCCATTCGTCCAGCAGGCCCAGCGCCCCTTCCAGCCGGTCGTGCACCGGCCGCGTCGCCGCCCGGACCTGGGCGAGCACCGCGCCGCCCCGCGCGGCGGCGGCCGTCACAGCATCGCCTTCACCTTGGCCGCCAGGACGTCCATCGCGAACGGCTTGGTGAGCATCTGCATGTGAGCCTCCAGCACGCCGTTGCCGACGATGGCGCTTTCGGCGTAGCCGGTGATGAACAGCACCTTCAGCTTCGGCTGGTGAACCCGCGCCGCATCGGCAAGCTGCCGCCCGTTCATCCCGCCGGGCAGCCCGACATCGCTGACCAGCAGATCGACGCGACGGCCGGATTGCAGCACCCGCAGCGCCTCGGCGCCGTTGCCCGCCTCGATCACCTCGTAGTCCTGATCCTGCAGGATCTCGCCGATCAGCATCCGCACGACCGGTTCGTCGTCCACCAGCAGCACCGTCCCGCTGGTCTTCGCGGCGATGTCCGGGGCCGCCTCAGGGAGGGCGACCTCCTCTTCCTCGCCGGAGGTGCGCGGCAGATACAGCCGCACGGTGGTCCCCCGTCCCACTTCGCTGTAGATCGAGGCATAGCCGTTCGACTGCTTGGCGAAGCCGTACACCATTGAAAGCCCGAGGCCGGTGCCCTCGCCCAGCGGCTTGGTCGTGAAGAACGGCTCGAACACCCGCGCCACCACCTCTGGCGTCATGCCGGTCCCGGTGTCGGTCACCGACATCGCCACGTAATGTCCGGGGGCCACGTCGTAGTGCCGCCTGGCATACAGGTCGTCGAGCCGCACGTTGGCGGCCTCGATGGTCAGCCGGCCGCCATCCGGCATCGCGTCGCAGGCGTTGATCGCCAGGTTGAGCAGCGCGTTCTCAAGCTGGTTGGCATCGCACAGCGTCTTCCACAGCCCCCCCGCCATCACCGTCTCGACATGGATGGCGGGGCCCGCGGTGCGCCGGATCAGTTCCTCCATCGAGGCCGTCAGCCGGTTCACGTCGACCACCTTCGGGTCGAGCGGCTGCCGCCGCGAGAACGCCAGCAGCCGGTGGGTCAGCGACGCCGCCCGGTTGGCCGAGGACGTCGCCGCGCCGATGTAGCGGTCGAGGCCGCCGAGCCGCCCCTGGGCCACCCGGGTCTGCAGCAACCCCAGGCTGCCGACGATCCCGGTCAGCAGGTTGTTGAAGTCGTGCGCGATCCCGCCCGTCAGTTGCCCGACCGCCTCCATCTTCTGGCTCTGCCGCAGCCGGTCGTTGAGGTCGGCGATCCGCCGCAGCCCGCGCACGATGACCTCGGTGATGCCGTGCCGGAGCGATTCGGCGATCTCCAACTCCCATTCCGTCCAGGGCCGCGCCTGGCCATGCCGCATCTCGACCCACCGCGCGAAGGACAGCCGCGGCAGCAGCGAGGAGTCTCTCCCCGCCCCCTTGTGCGGACTGCCGCCCCAACTGACAAGCTGCGGCTCCTCCGGCCTGAACCACAGCAGCATGTCGGACCGATCGGCCGACAGGAACACCGCGAGAACGCCGCTGGCGATGGCGATGTGCTTCTCCCAGGGTGGATACTCCGCCGCCAGGCTGTCGGTCTGGAACAGCTTGGCATCGGCCGGCTGCATCCGCAGCCAGGCGGCGAGGTCCCGCAATTCGGCCTCGGGCGGCGTCTGCCCCAGCAGCGAGACCTCGCCCTCGTAGAGCACCGCCGCGCCGGTCGAGGCGAACAGGCTGCTGATCGTGACCTCGCCCGTCGTCAGCGCCGCGGTCACCACCTCCGCCCCCGCCATGTGCGCCAGCAGCGCCGCCAACTTCACCAGGTCGCCGCGTCGGGCCTGTTCCTTACCGGTGCGCTCGGCCAGGCCGACCCGCGGCGCGAAGGCCTCGGTCAGCGCCACCGCGCCCGCCCGCTGGCCGGGAGAGGGGTGGTGCGGCCGCCGGTGGTGGCACACCACCAGGCCCCACAGCCGCCCCTCGTGCAGGATCGATAGCGACATAGAACCGTCCACGCCCATGTTGCGGTGATACTGCATGTGCACCGGCGACAGGCTGCGGAGCCGGGCGAACGACAGGTCGATGACCCGCGGCAGCGCTCCGTCGCCAGGTCGTCCAAAAGCGGTTTCATCTGGGGCGACGTCGAGCGCCACCGGCACCGCATCCCGGTCGGGCACCCAGCGGATCGGGCTGCGCCGGTACAGTTCGCGGGCCTGCGCCGGGATGTCCGCGGCGGGGAAGTGCAGCCCGTCCAGCGACTGCTCCCAATCCGCGACCTTGTCCTCGGCGATCGCCTGGCCGTTCCAGTCGCCGTCGAACCGGTAGACCAGGACCCGCTCGTAGCCCGTCAGGGCCCGGATGCCCCGCGTCGTGACGCGCGCCAGCGCCTCAAGCTCGCTCGGCGTGCCGCGCAGCTCCACGATGGCTTCCTCGAGCCGGCGGACCGACTCCAGCGCAACGGTCCCGTCCTGCTCGCCGGCCCGTTCCAGTTCCACCTGAACCAGGCCGGCCTCCGCATGGACCGCCACGTCGAGCGCCACGGACCCATCGGCCAGCCGCAGCGTCGATTGCCAGGGCGCGTCGCCCCGCAGCCTGCCATCCTGTAAGCGCTGCCGCACCGCCTCGGTGAACGCCGTCCCCAGGATGCCGTCGAGGCCGCGGCCCAGCATTCCGCCCGTGGGCGAGGCGCCGGCCAGCAGCGCCGCCACGTTGCGGCTGGCGGCCACCACGGTGAAGCCGCGCAGCGGATCGACCGCCAGGAACCCGCCATGCGGCTGGATGGTCCCCGGAACACGGATCGGCTCCTCCGAGCATTCCGAGTAGGACGCCTTGCCGGTCAGGCCAGAATTGCTGCCGAGGTCGTGAAGTTCGGTCGTCGTCCTTCTCCCACCAAGCCGGAACAATCTTTCTACGACCAGACGAACTGCGTGGCTGTACTATCAAAGAAGCGATTCATCGTATAGGACTCATCTCCCGAAAGGCGGCTTTCTCGGACGATCAGAACCTAATTGGCAGGATCGAATTGGATCATACGTCCAGCTAGCGGGGCACCGATCCGCCACGATCCCTGCCCGCTTGATTGCCGCCTGCCACTTTACCGCATCCCGCGCCGGCACTTCCGCTTGGTACCGCGACGCCCCGTCCGGATCCCGCATCGCGCGCCCTGCGACGCGGCGGCGGGCAGGATGGACCGGGCTTGGGGCCATCGGGCCCGCGCCGTCCCGCGCCGCGCTACCCCTCGAGCCGCACGTTGGCCACCCGCGCCACCTCGCGCCACTTGACGATCTCCGCCCCGATGAACGCCGCGAAGGCTTCCGGCGTGCCGGGGTCGGCCAGCGCCCCCAGCTCCTGCAGCCGCCGCACCACCGCGGCCTCGCCCAGTATCGCCACCACGTCGGCGTTGATCCTGCGGATGATCTCGGGCGGCGTCGCCGCCGGCGCCACCAGCCCGGTCCAGCCGAAGGCCTCGTAGCCCGGCGCCACCGACTCCGCGATGGTCGGCACCTCCGGCAGCCACGGCGTCCGCCGCGCCGTCGCCACCCCGAGCGGCCGCAGCCGGCCGGCGCGGATGTTGCCGATCGACGAGGCCAGGCTGTCGAACATCAGCGGCACCGTGCCGGCCAGCAAATCCGCCATCGCCGGCCCGCTGCCGCGGTAGTGCACGATGTTCAGCCGCACCCCGGCGCGCAGGCAGAACAGCTCCGCCGCCATGTGCTGCGAGGTCGCCGGCCCGGCCGAGGCCATGTCCAGCGCCCCCGGCCGCGCCTTCGCCAGCGCCACCAGCTCGGCCATCGTGCCGCCTGCGAAGCCTGGGTTCGCGTTGATCAGCAGCGGCACCATGGCGAAGTTGCTGATGGCCGCGAAGTCGCGCTCGGCGTCGTACGGCAGCCGCGGCAGCACCGATGGGTTGATGCCCAGCGTGCCCGAGGTGCCGTTGATCAGCGTATAGCCGTCCGGCGCCGCCCTTGCCCCCGCCTCCAGCGCCGGTGCCCCGGCGCCGCCGCTGCGGTTCTCCACCACCACCCGCTGCGGCCAGCGGCGCGACAGTTCGTCGGCGATCAGCCGGGTCACGATGTCCGTCGCCTGGCCGGGCGGGAACGGGACGATGATGCGGACCGGCCGATCCGGCCAACCGGCCTGCGCCCGCCCGATCGCCGGCGCGGCCAGACTCGCCGCCAGGCCGCCCAGCACTTCGCGGCGTGTCCGAAATGGCATCCCCGGTTCCTCCCTGCGGCGTTCCCGGCACGCATACCCGGATGATGCGATGCCGCCCAGGCTTGGTGCCCGACAGGCAGCAAGCCTGGGGGCCAGCCCCCGGACCCCCGCCGGGGAGGATGGTCCTCCCCGGACCCCGGCCGATTGTCCGGGCGGGACCGAGCCAGGCGGCCGGCCGGTCAGTTGGCGATCATGCTGCTGACCTTGGTCGCCAGCGCTTGCAGCCCGAAGGGCTTCGTCATGACCTGCATGTCCTGGTTGAGCAGGCCGTTGCGGAACAGGGCGCTCTCGGCGTAGCCGGTCATGAACAGCACCTTGAGGTCGGGCCGCCGCTGCCGCGCCGCATCCGCGAGTTGGCGGCCGTTCATGCCTCCGGGCAGGCCGAAATCGGTGAGAAGCAGGTCGATGCGGGTCTTCGAAACCACGATGAGCAGCCCGGCGCGGCCGTCGCCAGCCTCCAGCACCGTATAGCCGAGATCCGAGAGCACATCGACGACGACCAGCCGCACCGCCGGCTCGTCCTTGACCACCAGCACGACAACGCTCGCCGGCGGCGACGGTACTGCCGCCGCCTCCATTTCCGCCTTGCCGACCATCGCGCCGAGGTACCGCGGAAGGTGGATCGTCACCGCCGTGCCCTGACCCTCCTTGCTGTTCAGGCGCAGCTCGCCACCCGACTGCTCGGCGAAACCGTAGGTCATGGAAAGGCCGAGGCCGGTGCCCTCGCCGACCGGCTTGGTCGTGAAGAAGGGATCGAAGGCGCGCGCCATCACGTCCGGCGTCATGCCCGTGCCGGTGTCGGTGACGGACAGGGCCACGTAGTCGCCCGGCGGCAAGGTCCGCGGGGACACCTCCCTGGGCGCCCCGCGCCGGTCGGGCAGGACGGTGTTCGCGGTCTCGATCGCCAGGCGCCCGCCGTCGGGCATCGCGTCGCGCGCGTTGATGACCAGGTTGAGCAGCGCGCTCTCGAGCTGGTGCGGATCGCACAGGGGCGGCCACAGCGCGTCCGCCAGCCTGATTTCGATCTCTATGGAAGGCCCCACGGTACGGCGGAACAAATCCTCCATGCCGCGGACCAACCGGTTCACGTCGGTCGGCTTGGGGTCGAGCGTCTGGCGGCGCGAAAAGGCGAGCAGGCGATGGGTCAGCGTCGCCGCGCGGGTGGAGGATGCCATCGCGGCGTCGATGTAGCGCCCGAGTTCCGTCGTGCGGCCCTGGTCGTCACTGGTGCGGATCAGCTCCAGGCTGCCGGAGATGCCGGCCAGCAGGTTGTTGAAGTCGTGCGCCAGCCCGCCGGTGAGCTGGCCGACCGCCTCCATCTTGTTCGACTGGCGCAGCGCATCCTCGACCCGTTCGCGCTCCTCGGCCTCGGCCCGCAGCTTGTCGTTCGCCTCGACCAGCTCGCGGGTGCGCTCGGCCACCTTCGCCTCCAGCGCCTCGTTGGAGCGCAGCAGCGCCTCCTCGGCCGCCTTGCGCGCGGTGATGTCGGCAACGATCCCCAGAAGCTGGGTGGGCGGAGCGTTGCCGCGGGCGCCTGCGGGCTGGCCCTGCGCCTCGATCCAGCGGACCTTGCCGTCGCCGGCGCCACGGATGCGGCACTCGAAGTGCCATTCCGTCCCCATCTCCGCGGTCGTGCGCAACGTGCCGGCGACGCGCTCGCGGTCCTCCGGCAGGACCTGGCTCAGGAAGCAATCATAGGACCAGGTTGGCGGCGGGTCGGCGTAGCCGAAGATCTCCATGGTCTGGGGTGTGCTGGTCACGGCGCCGCTGGCCAGGTCGAGTTCCCAGGTGCCCAGCTTGCCGGCTGCCAGGGCGAAGCGAAGCCGCTCCTCGCCCCGCCGCATCTCGCTGATGACGCGCAGGCGGTCCACCGCCGCGGCGAGGAGGTTGGCGTAGCTGCTCAGGAAGGCGGTGTCCTCGTCGGTGAACCGACGGGGCTGGCGGCTGTCGATCTGCAGGATGCCGTACGGGGGCCGGCCCTGGCCGCCGATGATGACGACGTTGGCAACCGCGCGGACGCCGTGGTCGATCAGGAACGCCGGATACGTTATCCGCGTCTCGGTCTCGATGTCGGGGGAGATCATCGGCTTGCCGGTCTTGAGGGCGTGGCCTTCCGAACTGTCGTTCGTCACCTCGATGACCACCTCGCCCACGACGCCGGGCTTCCAGCCCACCCCGGCGCGCACCCGCAAGGTCCGGCCTTCCTCCTGCAGCTCCATCACCTTGGCGAGGTCGGTGCCCAGGCCCTGCCCCACGAGATGGCAGGCCTCGGTCAGGATTTCGTCGAGGTCGTTGGACCTCAGGGCAAGCTCGCCGAATCTGGTCAGCACGGTCTGCAGCCGCAGCGGCGTCGATTGCGCGGTTTTTCTGATCTTGTTCAAGCAATATGCTCCGCGTCATGACGCCAGCACGTCACGCTGTGAGTGGTCCTGCCACTGGCCTCTGGGAAAACAGGAAGTGATTCGCAGGCTCGATGAAGGAGAAAACCGAACCAGTATAAGGGACCTATAAACGCGGAAATATAGTTACTGCCCAGGTGGATGACGGCGAGCGGCTTCCCGATCAGCACAAAGCGAAGCACGACCGATGAGCGAGTGGCGCCGATGTCGGTGTAGATTTTGTTGGTAGTGGGTCAGTTTGAGCCAACTCGCCGTAGCTGGCTGCGCACGACCTGACCAAACTGACCCACTACCATTTTGTTTGACGAGGGGCCGGGTAGTTGATTCAA
>JAABUN010005531.1_pt1 | contig 15567 bp, 17 predicted proteins | sample 5559311 | NCBI WGS metagenome assembly JAABUN01 (sample SAMN10711877, study PRJNA513370) | rock metagenome | isolation source: Antarctica rocks | place: Antarctica: Victoria Land, Siegfried Peak sud
CCGTACACATCCACCCCACCTCGCCACGCACCCCCGCCCCCGTCCACTACCGACCACCGACCACCGTCTCACGTCTCACGTCTCACGTCTCACGTCTCACGACTGGCACCAACCCATGCCTCACCCCCACCCAACCCGCCATACCGCCGCCTGCGCCCTCCTCGCGCTGCTGCTCGCGGTCGCCCTCGGCAGCGCCGCCACCCCCGCACGCGCCGCCGTGCCCCCCTTCGGCCCCCCCCTCGCCGGGCCACCGGGCCCAGGCATCTGGTTCGTCGGCCAGTGGTACGGCAACACCGTCTGGGCGCACAGCAACCCCTACCCCGCCGGGCAAGGGCTCCACTTCGGCGTCGATTTCAACACCCCCTGCGGCTCCACCGTCCTCGCCATCGGCGACGGCACCGTCTTCGCTGTGGACGGCCCCTACGGCTCCGCCCCGCACAACCTCGTCATCGCCCACCCCGACGGCCTCTACTCCCTCTACGGCCACCTGCTCGAACGCCCCGGCCTCGCCGTCGGCCAGCCCGTGCGCCTTGGCGACCCCGTCGCCCGCTCCGGCGACCCCGCCGGGCGCTGCGACCTTGACCCCCACCTCCACCTCGAAATCCGCCGCAACACCATGCGCGAAACCACCAACCCCGTCCCCCTGCTGCGACTCGACTGGCAGCGCGCCACCGTCGGCATCCGGCGCAACGGCACCACCTTCGTGCGCGATCTCGACACCCCCGGTCGCTGGATGACCATCGCCGAGCAGCCCGACGTCGTCTTCGGCGGCGTCCGCCTCAACGCCTTCACCCGGTCCTGGCCGTGAGGACCCCCGCCCGCCGCATCGCCCTCCTCGCCCTGCTCCTCCTGCTCACCGCCTGCGTGCCGGGCAGCACCGCCCCCACCCCGCCACTCGTCGCCCCGCCCGCCAATCCCGGCACCCCCGCCATCATCACCGCCAGCCCCACCCCCTTCGGCCGGATCGCCATCGCCCCCACCGCCGCCCCCGGTGCCCCACCCGGCCCCACGAGTGGACCCACGAGCGGCGTCCCCGCCCGCCCGCCGAGCGCCGCGCCCGTCCCGCGCAGCGCCGCCCCGCGCGATGTGAAACTCACCCACGACGGTTGCTGCCCCCTCCCACAGTGGCTCCCCGATAGCAGCGGCGTCTATTACTACGGCAATCCAAGCGCGGGCGACGGTCGCCGTGGCACTTGGCGCGTCCCGCGCGAAGGCGGCCCCCCGCAAGCCCTCAGCGCCCTCGCTGGCGGCTTCTCGCGCGACCTCAGCCTCGTCGCCTACCTCGAGAACGGCGTCGCCCACCTCGCTCGGCCCGATGGCACCCCGGTCGGCGCGCTCGGCACCGCCGGCGCGCGGCCCCACCTCGCCCCCACCAACGACCGCGTCGCCTGGTTCGTCCCCGCCCCCGGCGTGCCGATCGTCTCCGTCTCGCTCGACCCCCCCGTGCTCGTCGCCGTCGCCCGGCCCGAGGGGGCCGAGGCCCGCACCCTCCCCGCCGTCTTCATCAGCGAAACCCTCCAGTGGTTCCCCGACGGTCGCCGCCTCCTCGTCCAGGGCCGCGACTCCCGCGCCGAACACCCCGGCCTCTGGGTCCTCGACACGACCACCGGCACCGCCACCCTCATCCTCGAACGCCCGTGGCTCGAAATGCCTCTCATCAGCCCCGACGGCCAGCGCATCGCCTACACCGCCACCCTCCAACCCGACCCCGCCGCCAACGGCGTCTGGCTCGTCAACGCCGACGGCAGCGACCCACGACGCCTCCCCCTCACCGGTGGCTACCGCTGGACGCCCGACAGCGCCGCCCTTCTCCACCTCCCCGCCCCCACCGACCGCCCCACCGACGAACTCTGGCGCTACACCCTCGCCACCGGCGCGCACATTCCCCTCGTCACCGCCGACCAACCCCCCTTCGCCGTCGCCCAGGACGAGTGGGAAATCGCCCCAGACGGCACCGCCATCGCCTACCGCTCCGCCACCGACGGTGCCATCCACACCCTCCGCTTCGCCCCCTGACCCCGCCCCCATCCACGCCCCCGAGGTGAGCGTTCGCGCGGGTCGCCATAGCGCTGCGCCTGAATGGCGACGGTGCGTGCGAAACGACAGTGGGGGTGGTCACGGGCATGGGCGGTCGAGCGGCGCGACCACTACTCTGGAGTGGTCGGCTCCGCCTCGGTGAATAATTTGGGCTGGACGATTTCCGGCGCATGAATCGGGTAGTCGACAACCGGAGCGAACCTAAATAATTTCTCGTCATGTGTCTGAAATTCGGCGACCTGTAGCCAGCGCGCCGTTGCCAGATGGAGCGCATCGTTGGGCTTCAAACTCCAACCCCGAAGCAGCCCTTGGCGCATCAACTGCCGCGCTTCAATGGTCAAAAGTTGGTGAATCTCCACCGTCCTAATCGCGCGCTTGTCGGCCCACATGGCATCAATCTTGGCCTCGATATGCGCATCGAGCGTTCTCTTCGTGCGCTCACTCTCGGCGAAGGCAACCTCGGTTCGGGAGAGTTCGGACGTTACGATCAGGAAATCACCTGCCCGGCCCGACCGCTCCAATAGCGCTTCAAGAATCGGCATCCGTTCGGCGACTCCCTCGATATACGAGAGGAAAACACACGCATCCCAGTAGATTCGTTTCCGCCCATCACGCATCGCGTACCAAGCGGATCAGGTCCTCGGGTAGAGGGTCACCCGGTTGTCGCGGCGACACGCCGCGCGCGTGCCAGAAGCCGACATCGGCATGATCATCCAGAATACGGATATTCTCGACATCAGAGATGCGCATCGGCATGCCGGTTATGCTATTACGCTCGACCCATCCCTCGACGATGACGGCACGACCCCACGCATCCCGCATCAGATCGTCTTGCCCGACGCGCAGATCGCATGTCACCGGGCGATCGAAAAGATCGTCGTAAAGCATGAAGCGCAGTCCTCCGCGCATGCGCAGAGTCTCCACCCGTCCGGTAATAGCGCCGTATGCCCCCACTAATGTCAAGCGGGGAGCCGCATGCGGCACAATGATTATCGCGGTATCATCATCGGCCTTGAACTCAAGCGAAGTGACGTGGTCGCCCACAAGCTGCATCAGCGTGCGGGCAGACCTCGCCACTTCGGGGCGGTACGGGATCGCCCCACCCCGAGCGAGCGCTTGGCCGACCGTCACGTAGGCGCGAGCAACCCCTTCTACAAGCTCCGGTCGGTCCGACTCACCGATGAAGGACATATCGGCACTGCCGAACTCCAGGTCGGAGAGTACCCACCAGACGGGAGTTTTCCCACCGATCTCTCGCGACAGAGCCTTAACCAGCCGTTGTAAGTGGGCGACCCCCTCGGCAAACACGTCGAGTGGCACTTCACCGTTCATTACCAAGGTGATGGTCTTGCCTGCCATAATTGCCCTCAGTATCGCTCCGAATGGAACATGTGTTCCATCGTGAGAGTATCCGACCGTCCCTATATCCTTGTCAAGGATCCGTTTCGCCCAGGCGTGGTTCAACATCGTGCGTGACGAGAGCCCACGGTGATCACGACGAGACGGCAAGCGGTTGAACCACCCGCGCAGGACGCTGCATCGCACTCGTTTCGCCCCCCACCTTGCCCCCCAGTCCCCGCAGGGGGGCCCCGCTGCGCTCTGCCGTGGACTTCGTGGCCACGCCTTCAGCCGGGACGATGGCAGAGCCTTCAGCCGGGACTTCAGTCCAACGGCATCCCCACGCCGTGACGCCGCCCCACCCCTCCAACGGCATCCCCACCCCCACCCCATCCCATCACCCCTCTCCCTCATCACTCGTCACTCGTCACTCCCTCGCCCCCCTTGACAAACCCATCCCACCCCCCCATCATGCGCGGCACCATCCCGCATCGCCCGACGCCCGCCCCAACCCCTCGCCGATTTGCGGGTGCGTAGGTGCATAGCTGCGTAGCTACGTAGGTGCACGGATGGCCGATGCCGCCGATCGCCGGTCCACCCCGGCGGCATCCGCACGCATCGCCGTGGGCCGAGGGGGAGGACACCGGGGACGATCCGGGGGAGTCCGGCGAGAACGAGCCCGCCCGCCTTCCCCCCGTTCGGCAGCAGGTGGAAGAAGTTGGAAGAAGCAGGGGGAGAACCATGACGCACGCAGCATCCGGTCAACAACCCGGCAACCCGCTGGGGCGGCGTACCCTCATCAAGACACTCGCGGCCCTCGCCGGCACGGCCGCCCTCGTCCCCGCCACCGCCCTCGCCGCAGGCGAAGACCCCGCTTGCGGCGTCGCCCTCCTGCCCGGCGGCGGCACGCGGACCCTCGCCCCCGGCTTCCCCATGCCCGAGGAAGATCGCGACTTCGGCCCCAACGCCCCGCCGGTCCATTACCCGGACCCCGATGTCGTCGCGGTCACCCCGGCCTTCAACAAATACATCCAGGGCAACTCCGCCATCAGGCGGCTCTGGACCGGGGCCCTCTGGGCCGAAGGACCGGCCTGGAACGCCGTCGGCCGCTACTTCCTCTGGAGCGACATTCCCAACGACGTGCAGATGCGCTGGCTGGAAGAAGACGGCCACGTCAGCATCTTCCGCAACCCTTCCGGCAACAGCAACGGCAATACCTTCGACTGGCAGGGCCGCCAGATCTCCTGCCAACACGGCAATCGGCGCGTTGTCCGCTACGAACACAACGGCAGGGTCACCGTCCTCGCCGACACCTTCGCGGGCAAGCCCTTCAACTCGCCCAACGACGTCGTTGTCCACCCCGATGGCGGCATCTGGTTCACCGATCCGCCCTACGGCACCGCCCCCGTCGGCGGTTACGAAGGCAACCCCGGCGAGCTCTACCACCCCAACGCCGTCTACCGCATCGATCCGGGCAACGGCGCGGTCACGCGCGTCACCGCCGACCCCGTCGCCCCCAACGGCCTCTGCTTCTCGCACGACTACAAGAAGCTCTACATCGTCGATACCGGCAGCGGCGTGGGCGATATCAAGGTCTACGACATCGTCGACAACGTGGCCCTCGCCAACGGTCGCCAGTTCTCCGACATGATGGTGAACGGCAAGAAAGTCGGGCCGGACGCCGTCCGCGCCGACATCGACGGCAACATCTGGGCCTCCGCCGGCTGGGTCGGCTACGGCTTCGACGGCGTCCATTGCTTCACCCAGGAGGGCGAGCGCATCGGCCACATCCGCCTGCCCGAAACCACCGCCAACTTCGTCTTCGGCGGCCCCAAGCGCAACCGTCTGATGATCGCCGCCAGCCAGTCCATCTACGCCGTCTTCGTCAACACACGCGGCGCGCACATCACCTAACCGCCGCGCCGCGCCGACCCGGCCCCACCCTCCCTTTTAGGGGAGGGTCGCCGCCGCAGCGGCAAGGGCACGTCAGGCCCGCCGCAGCGGGCGAGCGGAGCGGGGCCGGGGAGGGGTTACCCGCCGCGCCGGATTGGTCGCCCCCCGTCCCCACCCTCCCCGCACCGGGGAGGGTCGCCGCCAACAGGCGGCAAGGGCACGTCAGGCCCGTCGCAACGGGCGAGAGAAACGGGGCCGGGGAGAGGTCCGCCCCACAAACACTCGCGGGACGCAGCCCCCATGCTGCGTCCCGCGATTATTCGCTCATCCCTCGGCAGATGCTCCCGCCGCGACGGGACTCGTCACTCATCCCCGCCCCGTCCCCCCCGGAACGCGCGTCGATATGCCTGCGGGCTGGTGCCCACACGCTGCTTGAACCGGTCGCGGAAGGTAGTCGACGAACCGAAGCCGACTTGGCTGGCGATCCGTTCGATCGAGCCATCCGTCGTTTCCAGCAACGTCTGCGCCTGACACAGCCGGACGCGGTGCAGCCATTGGAGCGGCGTGGTGCCGGTCTGCTCGCGGAAGCGTCGGTTCAACGTGCGCGTGCTCATCGCCGCCTCGGTCGCGATCTCGGCGAGCGTGAGTTCCCGGCGCGCGTTTGCTCCCATCCAGCGCAACAGCGGTTCGAGCGATCCCCCCTCCGGCGTCGGCGGCGCATGGACGATGAACTGCGCCTGCCCCCCCTCACGCTCCAGCGGCATCACCGCCAGCCTCGCGGCGTCGGCCGCCACCGCGGCACCGTGATCGCGGCGAATCATGTGCAAGCAGAGATCCAGCCCTGCGGCGGCCCCGGCCGAAGTCAGCACTCGCCCATTGTCCACGAAGAGCACGCCCGCATCGACCTCCACCCTCGGGTAACGCCGCGCCAATTCAGCGGCAGCCGCCCAGTGGGTCGTCGCCCGCAAGCTATCCAGCAACCCCGTCGCCGCCAGGGTGAACGCCCCCACACAGATCGATGCCAGCCGCGTCCCACGCGCCGCAGCGGCCCGCAACGCGGCCAGCACCTCCTCAGGCAGCGGCGCGGTGGGGTCGGCCAGGCCGGGCAGCATGATCGTGTCCGCCTCCGTAAGCAGATCCAGCCCCCAAGGAGCGCGCAGCGTGAACGCGCCCGCATCGATCTCCGCAGTGGGCGCGCAGATGCACAGTCGATAAGCGGCCTCCCCACCCGGCAGACGGGCGCGCCCGAATACTTCGAGCGGGGTGGACAAATCGAACGCCACGACCCCATCCAAGGCGAGAATAGCTACCGTATGCATCGCCCGCTCACATGCACCAACCACCTCGCCAATCATCCAGCTCCGCGCCAATCACCGCGCAAGCCACGGCCGCACGATGCGAACAGTCCCCGACTCGCGCGTCCACAGGCCGTCCCCGTCCCGCCGCCTCGACCACCCAAGAACGTCTCCCGGCATCCGTCTTGGCTCAAATCCGTTGATGCATGGCAATCGTGCCATTCTCAGCGCCATGCACGCGCCCTATAGTAGACGAGACGGCACACCGCCGTCACCGATGATCGAGCAATAATAATGGGGGTTCAAGCGATGTATGCCCAGATCGTCCTCTTCGATGGCTTCGACCCGCTTGATGTCATCGCCCCATACGAAGTGCTGTGGGCGGGCGGCGTGGCCTCCAACGGCGCATTAACGGTGGAACTGGTCTCGGCGGAGGGGCCGCGCGAGGTCATGGGCGGCGTGGGCAACCTCATCCTGCGCGCGACCGCCCGACTGGACCCTGACAAGGCCGACCTGATCATCATGCCGGGGGCGGCAGGGCCGATCGCGGTGCCCGAAGACGATCCCGCCATCGTCACCATCCCCATGATACTCGCGCGAACGCTGGAAACGGACCTACCCGCCCTCATGAAAAAAGCGCTGGACAACCCCAAAGTCACCGTCGCGACGGTCTGCGGCGGCTCCCTCGCACTGGCGATGGCCGGCCTGCTCGAAGGTCGCCACGCGGTGACGCATCACCTCGGCATGGACGTCCTCGGGGCCACCGGGGCCATCCCCATCCACGCGCGCGTGGTCGACGACGGCAACCTCGTCAGCGCGGGCGGCGTCACCTCCGGCCTCGACCTGGGGCTGTATCTCCTCGAACGCACGCTCGGCCCTCGCATCGCCCACGCCGTGGAAGACCTCTTCGAGTTCGAGCGGCGCGGCACCCCCTGGCGCGATACCGGCCTCGCCGCCGTCGCCATGTAGCGCCGCCACCACCCCAGCGGGGTTCCGGGAGTACCCGGCCCAGCCCGGCCTGCCACAGAGGGTTCGGTCGATGCAGCAATCAAACCGTGGCAGATCACGCGCCATCATGCCCAGCCACCCAAGCGGCGCGGGTCGCAGCAAGAAAGGGCCATCATGTCCATCGCCGGAAACTGGAACATCACCATCGCCACCCCGATCGGCACGCAATCCGTCGTGCTCGAACTCGTCGAGCGTGCCGACAGCATCACCGGCAGCGCGCGCGGCGCGGCGGAAACCACCCCACTGCTCAACCCCATCCTGGACGGCAACCGGCTCACCTGGGCGCAGTCGATCACCAAACCCATGCGCTTGAACCTCAAGTTCGACGTGACCATCACCGGCGACACCCTCACCGGCACCTCGAAAGCCGGGCTGCTGCCCGCCTCCAAAGTCACCGGCACACGCTCCGCATAGCGCCCGCCAGCATACAGATCGTCGGCGCACAACCCGCAGCGAGCAGGAGAAGCGCGGCGTAGCCCATAGGCGGGATGCCGCCGGTCGCGCCCTTGACATCGCGCGCGGCGGCACCTACCATGCGCGGGCCGTGCGGTACGAGACACCTGGAGGCGGGATCATGGCGGCCAATCAGCCCGAGCGCATCCCTGGACTCGCGGCGCTCGATGTGTTCGTGGGCGAATGGGTCGAGGAGGTCGCGCTGCCGGGTAGCTCGAGCGGTCGGGTGGTGTTCGCATGGGCGCTCAACGGCCAGTACCTCCTCCAACGCTCGACCTTCGCCGCATCCCCGGTCCCGGACAGCCTGGCGCTGATCGCCTGCGGCGCCGAGACCGACACCTACCTCCAGCACTACTTCGACGCGCGGGGGGTCGTGCGCCTCTACCAGATGCGCCTGCGCGGCGGCGTCTGGACGCTGCGGCGCGCGGACCCGGACTTCTCGCCGCTCGATTTCTGGCAGCGCTTCGAGGGTACCTTCGCAGCGAGCGGCGACCGCATCGAGGCGCGCTGGGAGCAGTCGCACGACAGCGGGGCGACCTGGCAACTCGACTTCCGCCTGACCTACACGCGCGTCGGGTAGGCGTCTCGATCCCCGGCGCTCGCGGGGGTGTTCCCGACCGTCAACGCGGAGGGGGGTGGGGTATGGGCGACGTCGGGCCGGTCCTGCTGGTTATCGGGATGGCGTTCGGTGTCTTCATCCTGTCGCGCTATCGTGGTGACGACGAGCGGGGCCGATAGACCCGGAGCCAGCAGCTCAGGAGCTTGTCGCGTCCCCACGAGCGTGCAGGTTTGCGGTAGACCATGGCGGGTCGGGAACCCACCCCTACCACCCTCGACATGCCCCCGGTTCGGAGGGGTGATCCTGCCCTCAGGATTCGGCGAGCGGAGCAGTTCAGAGCAGCGAGAGGGCGACGCCGAGCAGCCCGGCGAAGATCGCGATCAGCCAGAAGCGCAGCGTCACTTGCGTCTCCGACCAGCCGAGCAGCTCGAAGTGGTGGTGAATCGGGGCAATCTTGAAGAGGCGCTTCCCGCCGGTGCGCTTGAAGTAGCCGACTTGCAAGATGACGGAGAGGACTTCGGCGACGAAGACGAGCCCCACCACCGGCAAGAGGAGCCACTGGTCGGTCATGAATCCGACCGTCGCCAACGCCGCGCCGAGCGCCAGCGACCCGGTATCGCCCATGATGACCTGCGCGGGGTGCGCGTTGTGCCAGAGGAACCCGAGGAGCGCGCCGACCATCGTGAAACAGAAAGTCACGACAGCGACCTGCCCCTGAATATAGGCGATGATCCCGTAGGCCACGAAGGCGATCGCCGAGGTCCCCCCGGCGAGGCCATCCAGCCCATCCGCGAAGTTCACCGCGTTCGCCATCCCCGCGATCCCGACGACCGCGATCGGGATCATCGCCAGGCCGATATCGAACGTGCCGATGCCGGGGATAATCAGGTGACGCAAGCCGAGCGGCCCGTAGATGATCAGCGCGGCGACGAGCGCGAAGAGCGTCAGCCAGGCCATCTTGAAACGTGCGGTCATCCCCGCCGTCTTTGTGCCACCGACCAGACTCAGGCGGTCGTCGATCGCGCCAAGGACGCCGCAACAGAGCAAGACGCCGAGCGGCAGCAACATCGAGAGTCGTCCGTAGAGGTTGAAGGTGAAGGTGAGCAGGAATGCCGAGAGGGTGATCATGATCCCGCCCATCGTCGGCACACCGGTCTTCACGAGATGGTGTTGCGGCCCATCAAGGCGTACTTGCTTCCCGATCTTCTTGTCCCGCAGGAACGTGACGATCGGCCTGCCGATCAGCACGGTGAAGACGAAGCCGAGCCCGGCGATGACCAACGAATAGGCCATATTCCAGTTCGGGCGGTCGGCGGGGATCGCGAACCAACCGATCAGCACTATCGCGGACACCATCAGCGCACCCCTCTTCGGCTCAGCCTCATACTCTTCCCCGATGCGATTGCCGCGCGACTATAGCAGCGATCGGCGAGCGCGATCAACCGCCGAGGGTCGGGCTGGCGGCTGAAGCCGCGCCTCGCGGGCACCCACGCGCCACCAAGCCCGCCTGCGCGGGCTGAGTGTTCCGTTTCACAATCAGTGGTGGGCAGAGCCGGACGGTGCTACGGCGCTATCGCCGCGTTGGAACCCTGCCAATATCGGTGAAATGGAACACTTCGTACTGCGTTTCACAAATGCGTGTCGGGTTGGCCGGGGGGCCACCCACCCTCCCTTTTAGGGGAGGGTCGCCGCCGCAGCGGCAAGGGCAGAGCGGAGCGGGGCCGGGGAGGGGTCAATCTCCGCCCCGCAACCCCACACGCTATTGTGAAATGGAACACTTAATATGCCCTTCACGGGTGCTTCGTGGCCGCAACCCTTCGCCAGGGGCCTGTCCTGCACAGGAGCGGGGCCTACGGCAGAGCGCAGCGGGGCCTATGGCAGAGCCCTGCGGGGCCTCAACCCCACGGAACTCCGCGCCGTACTCCCGCCCCGCGACCCTACCCCATCCCCTCACCCCTCACCACTCGTTCCGCCACCCCCTCCTCCTTCGCGATCACATCGAACACCTCGTGAAACACCTCCAACGGCTGCGCCCCCGACAACGCATAGCGCCCGTCGAACACGAAGAACGGCACCCCCTGCACCCCGCGCCCCGCCGCCTCACCCTGACTCGCCTCGACCGCCGCCACCTGCCCCGCGCCGTCCAGGAACGCCCGCGCCCCCTCGGCCTCCAGCCCCGCCGCCGCCGCGATCGCCACCAACTCCTCGCGGTCGGTAATATCCCGCGCCTCGCTGAAATAGGCCGCGAACAGCCCCTCCGCCACCGCCCACTCCCGCCCCTGCTCGGTCGCGTAGCCGATCAGCCGGTGCGCCTCGCGCGTGTTCGGCGCCTTCGGCATCCGCGCGAAGTCGAACGTGATGCCCTCCCCCGCGCCCGCCGCGATCACCTGCGCGAACGCCGCACCCGCGCGCTCGAGGCCGCCGAACTTGCGGTCCGCGAACTCCGCCCAGGGCAGCCCCTCGGGCGGCATCCCCGGTTGCAACTGGAACGGTCGCCAATGGCGCTCCACCCGCAGTTCCGGTCGCGCGGCCAGCGCACGCGCCAACCGCCGCTCCCCGATATAGCACCACGGGCAGGCCACATCCGCATAGACCTCGATCTGCATCGGCACCGGCATCGGCTCCATAACCGCACCCCTTCCTGTCACCGCATCGCCGTCAGCGCATCCGCCCCGCGCCCCGCGCTTGCCGTGAGCGCGTCTCACTGTTAAACATAAGCGGCGCGCTCTCCGTTTGCCAAGCGCGGGCAGCATGGCAACCCGCCATCGGGCGAACAGCGTCGAACTGGCCCAGCACTCGACCGGCGCAAGTCCCACCCCCTCCCGCAGCGGGGAGAGGTCACCTTGCGCACCCCGACATGCTACAATCTAGACGGACTAGACAGTGACAGAATGGGAGAGCAAGCAGATGGTCTGGCAACTCCAAGAAGCGAAGCAGCGCTTCAGCGCACTCATCCGACGGGCGCAAAGCGACGGCCCGCAAACCGTCACCCGGCATGGCGATGTGGTCGCGGTCGTCCTATCGGCGGAAGAATACCGTCGGCTTACCGCGCCCCCCCAGGACTTCAAGGACTTCCTCCTCTCCAGCCCCGATCTCAGCCTCCTCGACCTCGACCGCCCACGAGAACTGGCGCGCGAAGTCGAACTGTGAGCTTCCTCCTCGACACCAACGTCATCTCCGAGGCCCGCAAGCCCAGCGGAGATGACGGGGTCAAAACCTGGCTCGCCGCCACGCCCGGACCAGACCTCTACCTCAGCGTCCTGGTCATCGGGGAGGTCCGGCGTGGCATCGCCCGCCTACGCCCGCGCGACTCGGCACAGGCCGCGATCTACGAGGCATGGCTCCGCCTCCTCCATCAGGCCTACGCGGATCGGCTCCTCCCCATCACCGTGGAGATCGCCGAAACCTGGGGCACCCTCAACGCCGCCGCCCCACTCCCCACCATCGACGGCCTACTAGCCGCGACCGCCCTCGTCCATGGCCTCACCCTCGTCACCCGCAACACCGCCGACGTGGCCCGCACCGGGGTCCGCCTGCTGAACCCCTTCTCGCGCCCCGGCTGACCGCGCCACTGCCCGCCTCCCAGCCCCGCGACCCCTTACTCCCCCCGCGCAAACTCACCCGAGCGGACGCGCCCCAAGATTCTCGAAGAAGCGCAGCAGATACCCATCCGGATCGAGCACGATGAACTGGAGGTTGCCGACCTCCTCGCCCCCCCGCCGATACCACTTCTCCTCCAGTGGGAGATAGATCGGACACCCCGCCGCCCCGACGCGCGCGTACAGCCCCGCCACTGCCGTCACTTCGATCTGGAAGTTGATCCCGCGCCCGTAGGGATACTCGAGCGGTGCGGCCACGAACGCGCGCCCCACCGCCTGCTCGATCATCAATTCCGCCCCCTCGCGGTCCAGATAGGCGAAGCGTTCCTCCGGGCGCGCATAGCGCACGCCGAACCCCAGGACCTCCGTGTAAAACGCCAAACTGCGCGCGAAATCCGCGCAACACAGCTCAGGCACAAGACGCGCGGCAGTCATACCCCCTCCCCGTCCCCCCTCAACTGACGACCGGCGACCGACGACCGACGACTCCCCCGCCCCCCCTTACGGCTTACGTCTTACGCCTTACCCCTCACGCCTCACGCCCCCCGCACCACCAACCCCCGCCAGAACTCACTCAACAACGGACACCCCGCCAACTCCCGTGCCAGCGCCGCATCCCCATTCCGCCCGTGCCCGAAATCATTGACCAGCGCGACCGTCCAGCGCGGATACGGGCGCTCCACCAACGCCACCGCCGCACCCGGCGCGATCGCCCCCTCCGCCTCCGTCGCGCAATACCAGCCCGTGCGCCCCGTCGCGGCCACGCGCGCCGTCAGCCCCGGCTCATCCCAACGCCGCTCGATCTTCGTGCAGGGATAGCGCGGCCCGGTCACCCGAATCCGCGCCGCCCCGATCGCGTAGAGATCGCCGATACACGCCGTCCCCTCGTCCAGCCCCGCGACCGTCAGGTTCTCCGCGAAGCCGCCCGGCCCCAGCTCCGGTCGTCCCAACTCCTCCCGCCAGCGCGGATAGTGCGCCGCCGCGTACAGCAGCACCGCCTGACTCGGCTTGCCATGATTCTGCTTATCCGCCTGCTCGTTCCCCGCCAAATGCGTCATGAACAGCCAGCGCGACTCCCCGCTCGGCACCCGCACGAACGAACTCTCCCACGACCGCCCCGCTTCCCCCGCCAACACATACCGCTGCGGCGACCCCACCTGCACCGCCTCGACCGTGCCGATCCGCTCCATGGTCATCCATCGCTCCAATCCATTCCCTAAAGGCTGCGACGCGACGAACCAATGCTCATACATCGCCGCCAGAAAAGCCGCCGTGAGCGGGTATCCCGCCGCCGAACCGAGTACCGCATCGATGCCACAACGCGGGCAAAGCGCCGTGGTGCCCACCCCACCAGGCGTGTCAATCCCATCGACCCATTCCAGAATCTCGCCGGGCACGAACGTCTCGCGACAAAAGAAGCAGCCGCACATCTCGCTCCGCGCGATCTCCTCGCGATGATTCGTGCAATGCCGGTGCGCCAGGATCACATCGGGCGACGCGAACACCACCGTACCCTCCCCTCGCCGCCACGCCCCAACGCTCCACCACTCCATCCCCCCGCAACACCCCACTCGCCACAACCCACCCCACCCGCGCCTCCCACCTCGCCCCCCAGTCCGCGTAGGCGGACTTCGTGGCCGCGCCTTCAGCCGGGACTTTAGTCCACCGGCACCCCCGCGCCGTACGACGCCCCAACCCTCCGCCTCATCGACAATCCCCAGTCCACGTAGGTTTCTGAATCACCGCAACTGGTGACGGAGAGTATCCCGTCGTGGCGGGAGCCACCAGTCGCGGTAGTCCAGAGACATCTGCCCTTCACGGATGCTTCGTGGCCGCAGCCCTTCGCCGGGGGCCTGTCCTGCACGATAGCAGGGTTAACATCAGAACCCTGCGGGGCCTCAACCCCCGGATCCTCGCGCCGTGATCTCACCCTCGCTCCCCACCCCACCCCCACCTCCATCTCCCCTTATCCCTCATGATTCATCACTCGTCACCCATCCCCCGCCCCTACCTCACCCTCCCCCTCGCCGCCACGCCCCAACGCCCCACCACCTCATCCCCCCGCACCATCACCAACTCCTCCGCCAGATTCGCGACCGGGCACGCATGGATCGGCACCACCTGCAGCATCTCCCCAATCGCCAGATCGACCCCCGCCGGATCGAGCCGCAGCCAGCCATGCTCCTCGCTCAGCGCGTGCAGCGCGACATCGTCGCGCCCCACCACCAGCCCGAAATTCGTCGCCCCCGCCATCCCATGCACCCCCTTATCCGAGGTGAACGTCTTCGAGCCCGCGTCGAGCACCGCCCGTTCCCGCGCCGCGTGACTCACCACCGTCGCCAGCACCCGCAACGCGCACCGCCCGATCGGCACCACTCCCAGGCCCACCTGCATCGCATCGTAGAACACATAGTTTCCCGGGCGCACCTCCGTCACCCCCGGCACCCCCATCGCCGCCAACGCGCCCGGCGTCGAGCCCACACTGATCCGCTCCGGTCGCAGCCCCGCCGCCGCCAACTCCCGCCCCGTCGCCACCAGCGCCTCCACCCCCGCCCGCGTGAGCGCGTCGCGTCGCGCCGCATCCGGCTCCCCATAGCTGTAGCCCTCGTGCGCGCAGATCCCCGCGAAACGCAGACCCGGCGCGGCCGCGATCTGCCGCGCCAGCGCCACCGTCGGCCGACCCGGTGCCGTCCCCACCCGCGCCAGCCCCGTGTCCACCTTCACCAGCACATCCAGCAGCCCGAACTCCCCCGCGAACGCCGCCGACAGCGCCGCCACCCCCTCCGGGCTGTCCGCGATCGTGGACACCTCCACGCCCGGTCGCCGCGCCAACGCCGCCAGCCGCCGCGCCTTCGCCGCCGTCACCAGCGGGTGCGCGATGAAGAAATCGGTCAGCCCCGCGTCCGCCAGCGCCTCCGCCTCCCCCACCTTCGCGCACGTCACCCCGATCGCCCCCGCCGCCAACTGCAACCGCGCGATCTCCGGCGTCTTGTGCGTCTTGATGTGCGGGCGCAGCGCCACCCCCGCCTCGCCCGCCCGCGCCGCCATCTCCGCGATATTCCGCTCCAACACGTCCAAATCAACGATCACACTCGGCGTATCCAACTCCATCACCCGCATCGCAGCCCCCCTCACTCCCGCCCACACGGCACACCCGCCGCCATCCATACCGCCTCACCCCACACCCGCCCAGCCTAACAGCCCCCCCGCCCCGCCACAACCGCCCCCAGCATGGAGGCACGCCAGGCCCGTCGCGGCGGGCATTGCCCCGTCGTCCCGTTGTCCCGCCACGACGGGACGACGGGACGACGGGACTCATACCTCAGCACTCGTCCCCCCGGGGTGAGATTCAAAAGTTTGCGCGGGGTCGGCCCAGGGTGGCAGG
>JAABUN010005532.1_pt1 | contig 15565 bp, 15 predicted proteins | sample 5559311 | NCBI WGS metagenome assembly JAABUN01 (sample SAMN10711877, study PRJNA513370) | rock metagenome | isolation source: Antarctica rocks | place: Antarctica: Victoria Land, Siegfried Peak sud
TCCGCAAGGCGTTCGCCAAGGCCAACGGCGTGAAGCCGGCGCTGTTCAGCGCCAACTCCGAGGGCGCCTGCCCCACCTGCAACGGCGCCGGCGTCATCTACACCGACCTGGCGATGATGGCCGGCGTGGCCACCACCTGCGAGGAGTGCGAGGGGAAGCGGTTCCAGGCCGAGGTCCTGGAGTACACACTCGGCGGGAGCGACATCAGCGAGGTGCTGGCGATGCCGGTCACCGAGGCCGAGGCGTTCTTCGCCGACGGCGAGGCGAAGACCCCGGCTGCGCACAAGATCCTCACCCGACTCGCCGACGTCGGGCTCGGCTACCTCAGCCTCGGCCAGCCGCTCCCTACGCTGTCGGGCGGCGAGCGACAGCGGCTCAAGCTGGCCACCCGCATGGCCGAGAAGGGCGGCGTCTACGTCCTCGACGAGCCGACCAGCGGCCTCCACCTCGCCGACGTCGACCAGCTGCTCGGCCTGCTCGACCGGCTCGTCGACTCCGGCAAGTCGATCGTCGTCATCGAGCACCACCAGGCGGTCATGGCCCACGCCGACTGGATCATCGACCTCGGCCCCGGAGCGGGCCACGACGGCGGCCGGATCGTCTTCGAGGGCACACCCGCCGACCTCGTCGCCGCCCGCTCCACCCTCACCGGCGAGCACCTCGCGGCCTACGTCGGCACCTGACCCCGCACCGGACGATGATGCCCGACCGCGAGCGACGCGCCCGGCCCGATACCGCTCCTACTTCCCGGACCTGCACCTCGTGACGACGTCGGCCTGAGGCAAGCGGAGCGGCGCTCCGAACAAGCACTCGCGGACGTAGACGAACGATCTACCCGTTGTAGACTGCCGAGAATGGCTACCACCACGGTCCGCGTCGATCTCGAGACGCACGCCGCACTGGTACGGCTCGGTCACGCGTCTGGGATGTCGCTCATGGAAACCGTGCGTGAGGCTGCGGAAGCCCTTCGGCGGCAGCGTCTGGCCTGCACGGTGGCCGACGAGTTCGCCGTCCTCCGCCAGGACGAGCCTGCCTGGGACGACTACGTGGCCGAAGCCGAGTCGACCAACGTGCCCGTGGGCGTGATCGACGCCCAGACCAGTCGCCAGGTCAGCGACGTGGTGAGGGTCCTCCTCGACCACTGAGGCCCGGCCCACTCCGACAAGCCCGCTTTGAGCGGCGGCCGACCAACTCTGCGGGCCACTCAGCTATGTCGGTTCGAGGGGCCTTCCGCCTTCGGACCAGGCGTTGAAGCCACCGTCGAGCTCGGCGATGTCGGTGTAGCCCTGGGCCTCGAGGGAGTCGACCGCTTCGATGGACATGTTGCCCGACCGGCAGTACACCGCCAGCGGGGTGTCGCGATCCGCGGGCAGGTCGGTGGCCCTGTCGACCTGGTCGAAGGGGATGGTCAAGTCGGTGCCGGCGATGGCGCCCTCGTCGGGGGTGTGGACGTTGATGGTGACCACACCGGGCGTCTCGATGCGACGAGCGAAGGCGTCGGGTCCCACCAGGAACGGCGATGTCGATAGGGCGGACGGGTTCGACTCCGCGCTGTCGCCTTCGGAAGCGCAGGCCGAGCCCAGGAGGACCGCCCCCACCAGGCACGCGGACAAGAGGAGACGGCGAGGCGAACCCATGAACACAACGGTACGGGCCGTGATCGAAAACCGGCCGACCCCACCGAACCGATCAGCTCCTCAGGGCCAAGTCGAGGCGGGACCGGGTCACCTTCGCCGCCGCCGTCGACCCGGCCCGCTTCGCCGAGATCAGCGTGACCGCCGAGCCCGCCGACGGCAACCCCGGGCCCTCGACCACCGAGGTCCTCCGAGCCGACATCCCCACCTGATCGGCGACCGGCGGGGTCGATAGCGTCGGGACATGGATGCCAACGCCCGGATCGCACTCCTGCGCGATGCCTACCGGCACTTCAACGCCCGCGAGGTCAACGAGCTGCTGGCCATGATGACCGACGACGTCGAGTGGCCCGACGTGGCCGGTGGCACCGTGCTGCACGGCCGCCAGCAGGTGCGGGCCTACTGGGACGCCCAGTTCGCGGTGGCCGACCCCCAGGTGGAACCGATCGACTTCACCGTGGTCGGCGGCGACGTAGCAGCGGAGGTCGACCAGCGGGTCCTGGACCTCGACGGCACCACGTTGGTGGAGCCCGCCACCGTCTGGCACCGGTACTCGTTCGCTGGCGACCTGGTGTGCGCGATGGTGGTCCACACCGACGCCGGCGAGGCGCTCTCCGGCACTCCCTGAACATCGCCAGGACCGGTCACCGTCGAGGGTGCTCCGGTCGCGGTTGACCCGGGGCCGGGGCGACCGCCCCGGAGGTCAGGCAGCAGCAGGGACGACCAGCATGGCTTCCGCTCGGGCGAGCAGGGCCGCTACCCGGGTCTGGGCCCATGCCACAGCGTCGCTCGCATGGCCCAGAGCCTCGGCCTCGGCGCACTCACCGTCGAGGAAGCAGAGGGCGTCGGCGGCGTGGCGCACCACCTCGGCCAGCCACCGTTGGCGACCGAGCGACGATCCGGACGAGGCGCTCGTCAGGCTGCGCAGAACGGGTCCGACCTCCCCCATCCAAGCCTCGACATCATCGAGCGAGCAGGTGGGCTGGACTGCGACCGGGAGGGTGGAGCGGCGGTGGAGGGTTGGGGTGGTGGTCATGGCGACATCATCGCCAGGGGGTCTGACAGTTTCGGCTCTCGGCCGTGGTCGGCACCCGCATCGAGACTTGACCGGCACTGGGCACGGTGTCGTCGGACCCGCCCGGCGGTCGCTCCACCGGCAACGGGTGCAGGAAAGTCAGCTCACCGTGGGGCGGGACCACGAGGAGGCCGTCGGGCTTGGCGACGGCGCTGGCCACCTTGGCCAGGAACTTGGTGCGGGCCACGCCGACGGAGATGGGCAGGCCGACGCGCTCCAGCACGGCCCGCCGCAGGGTCCCGGCGATCTCCTCCGGGGTGCCTGACACGCGGCCCAGCCCGCGAGGGGATCGCCTGCGACGGGTCGAGGCTCGTGGCCACGACCGCCAACGGCTGCGCCGCCTTCGCCCAGTACAAGCTGGTGTCGCCGGGTCGGCGCGAACCCTGGTCGATCCAGGTGATCGAGCCTCCTCGTGTGGTTCCGACCGCAGAAAGACCGTCGGGCCGGCCGGAACTCACCGGACCGACTGATCACGTCCCTCGGCGACTGGTCGGGCGCCACGAGACGGTCGGTAGTGTCGCTTCGATGTTGACGCTGGTGACGGGGGGAGCGGGGTTCATCGGCTCAAACCTGGCCGACGAACTGCTGGTCCAGGGCCACGAGGTCCGCATCCTCGACGACCTGGCCACGGGGAAGGTCGAGAACCTCCCCGCCGAGGCCCAGTTCTTCGAGGGGTCGGTCACCGACACGGGGCTGCTCGACGCGGCGATCGATGGCGTCGAGGTGGTCTTCCACCAGGCTGCGCTGGGCGCGGTGGCCCGTTCCGTCGACGCACCGCTGGTCTCCGACGAGGTGAACACCCATGGCACCCTGGCCGTGCTCGATGCCGCCCACCGCCACGGTGTCCGGCGCGTGGTGCAGGCCTCGTCGAGCAGCGTGTACGGAGGCGCCGACCAGCGGCCCACGCCGGAGTCGGCTCCGCTCATCCCGCGATCGCCCTATGCGGTGACCAAGCTGGTGGGCGAGCACTACGCCCGGGTCTACGCCGAGCTGTTCGGCCTGGAGACGGTGGCGCTGAGGTACTTCAACGTCTACGGCCCTCGACAGCGCCCCGACTCGGCCTACGCCGCAGTCATCCCGCTGTTCATCGCTGCGCTCCAGGCCGGCCGGTCGCCGAGGATCCACGGCGACGGTCGCCAGAGCCGCGACTTCGCCTTCGTCGACGACGTGGTGGCGGCCAACCTGGCGGCGGCGAACGCGCCACGCGACGCAGTGTCAGGTCGGGCATACAACATCGCCGGGGGCCGGGAGGAGTCACTGCTCGACCTGCTCGACGTCCTGCGGGCCTCCCTTGGGGTCGACACCCCGGCGCTCCACGTCGACCCGCGCGTCGGCGATGTCCGACACAGCTCGGCCGACCTGTCCGCAGCGGCCAAAGACCTCGGCTACCGGCCGATCACCTCGTTCGAGGACGGTCTGGCCCGCACGGTCGACCACTTCTCGTAGCTCGTCGAAGACCCCGATCGCCTCGGCTGGCGCAGCGTTGCTGCGGGCGTGGAGGTGGGCGGCCGGATGGGGTGGAGGTGGAAGGTCGGCCGTAGGGTCCTGGCCATGGCTGGCCACCCGCCGACGCCGCCGACCGACCTCCTCCCGACCGACCTGGCCGTGATCGCCAGTCGGGTCGAGGCTCGGGTGGGACGGCTCCTGGCCCACGAGCGTGAGCGCTGGTCGACACTTGACCAGTCGTTGGCTGAACCGATCGAGGCCCTGACCGGCCTGGTCATGGCCGGCGGCAAGCGGCTCCGGCCGGCGTTCTGCCACTGGGGTTTTGTGGGTGCGGGCGGCGACCCCGACGACCCCGCGGTGACCGACGCCGGCGCCGCCTTAGAGATGCTCCAGGGATTCGCGTTGATCCACGACGACGTGATGGATGGCTCGACGGTCCGTCGGGGTGCAGCGGCGGTCCACCGGAGCTTCGTGGAACGCCACGAGGAGGCGGCTTGGTCGGGCGAGGCCCGTCGCTTCGGTGAGGGAGCAGCCATCCTCATCGGCGACCTAGCCCTCGTCTACGCCGACCGCCTGCTGCCCGACGGCCCGACCGGGCTGAAGGGTCTGTGGGACGAGCTGCGCGTCGAGCTCAACGTCGGCCAGTACCTGGACCTGGTGGGCACCGTCACCAGGCGGACCGACCGAGCCAACGCTCACCTCATCGCCCGCTACAAGTCAGGCAAGTACACGATCGAGCGGCCGCTGCACCTCGGCGCCGTCTTGGCCGGTCGCTCGGACCTGGTCGATCCCCTGAGCCGCTACGGCGACCCTCTCGGCGAGGCGTTCCAGCTCCGTGACGACGTGCTCGGCGTCTTCGGTGACTCCGCCCGCACCGGCAAGCCGGTGGGTGACGACCTGCGCGAGGGCAAGCCGACTCTGTTGTTGGCCGTGGCCGACGAGCGCGCCGACGCCGCGCAGCGCCGGCTGTTGGATCAGGTCGGCGACCCGAGGCTTCCCCCCGCCACCGTGGCCGGCCTCCACCAGGTCCTGGTCGACACGGGGGCCGTGGCCGAGGTCGAGGCCGAGATCGCCGCCCTAGCCGCCCGCGCGACGGGTGCTCTGGCCGCCATCGAGATCGCCGAGCACGCCAAGGTCGCCTTGCGCGAACTGGCCGCCTTCGTCGTCGCCCGCGACGCCTGAGCCCAGGACCGAACTGGACTGAGTTCTGGCGGCCGGGACGACCAGTTTCAGCCCAGTTCGATTGGGGATGGGTGGCTCAGACGACGGGCGAGCGGGCGGCCGAGGCGTAACGCGCCAGGGCGCTCCCGATGGTGCCGGTCACCACACCCAGTTGGTCGACCACTGCGGCGAGCCACGGGGGACGGACAACGCCGACCACCGCCACGGGTACGTCGAGGCCGGAGAACTGCATGGCCTGGCGCACGAACGTGGTGGCGTAGTCAGCGGGGCGGACGTCGCGGGCCAGCTCGATCAGCGCATAGGGATCGGGCGTGGCTCTGCGTCCCACCGCGCTCGCGGCTGGCCCGGGCCTCGCCGCCATCGGCGGGCCTAGCGACACCGGGGAGGTGGGGCTGGGCCCACCACCGGCCAGGCCGGGCCCGTCGGCCAGGATGGCCCCAGCCACCGCCGCGGGCCGGGCGCCGGCGATGAGCAGGGCCACGTAGGCGCCGAGCCCTCGGCCCACCACGGTGGCCTCGCCCAGATGGGCCAGGGCATGATCGGCGTCGGCCATGAGCACCTCCGCGGTGTAGCCGCCTCCGGCCGGGACGGTCGAGGAGCCGTGCCCGGTGAAGTCGAGGCCCCAGATCGGGCCGGGCCAGGCGGCGAGCGGACGGGCGGCGTCGGCCGGAGTCTCCTCGCCCAGCCCGTGCAGGCACAGCAGAGGCCGGCCGTCGCCGTCACGCAGACGGTGCAGGGCCAGCTCCACGCCAACGTGGGTGAGCCGCACGGTGTGGCGTTCCCCCGACCCGGACGACCGGTCAGGCCTACCTCCCGACGACCTATGGGACCCACCGTCGGGCCCATGGCTCGACGGCTGCTCAGCCCCATCATCGGGCCGATCCTCGGACGTGACATCGGGCCCACCGCCTGACGCACCGTCGGACGAGTGACCGGTCACGTGATGAGCTCGAGGATGAGGTCGGCCACCACAGCGGGCTTCTCGATGTGGACGAAGTGGCCGACACCGTCGAGCGGCACGAAGCGCCCGCCGGCAGGGAGGTTCGGGTACACGTCATCGGGCAGGGTTCCCCAACCCATGTGCTCGATCTCCAGGCCGAGGATGCACAGCACGGGCATGCCGAGGGCAGGCAGGCGGGCCATCGACCACTCCGGGCGCCACGGGCCGAACCCGCCCATCCGCAGGGCGGGGTCGATCTTCCAACGCCAGCCGTCGGGCTGCTCGAAGGCACCGATCGGCACCAGGTAGCGCAGCCAGGCCGGATCCAAGCGGGGGTTCATGCGTCCCCGTCGCTCGGCCAGGTCCTCGATGGTGCCCGGACGGCGGACCTTGGTGGCCGCGGCGCGCCGGTGGTCGAGCCAGCCGGCCAGCTCGCCGTTCAGCATGCGAGTCCGGTGGTGGTCGGGCACGTCGGGCCACGAACGCGACGACGGGAGCCCGTCCAGGTTCACCAGGTGCGAGACGCGGTGGGGCAGGGCCTCGGCGAGCTGCAACATGAGAGCCCCTCCCTTGGAGTGGCCGACGACCGGCACGGCACGGGGGCCGCTGCCGCTCGACGAGGTGGCGTCGAGCACCGCCAGGGCGTCACGCAGGTCAGCCTCCCAGGAGTAGAGCTGGGCGGGCGCCGAGTCGCCGTGACCCCGCTGGTCCCAGCTGACCACCCGGAAACCGGCGTCGGCCACCAGCGGGGCGAGCGAATCGTAGGTGCCGGCGAAGTCGAACCCGCCGTGGGCGAAGAGCACAGGTGGGGCGGTCTCGTCGCCCCACTCCCACACGGCCAGGCGGACCCCGTCGGCGTCGACGGTGTGGTGCCGGTCGGGACGTCGGGCGCCTGGATAGGCGAGGTCGCCGGCGGCTGCTCGAGTGGGTGCCGTGGACGCAACGGTGTCGGCCAGGGGAACCACCGCGGCACGCTACTGGCCGACTTGACCCGGCGGTCAAGGCCATCCCTGCCCGAAGTCCTTCCCGAACGCGTCGGCGGATCGCGCGGAAAACGGCGCGTCTGACGAACAAGTTCATCGAGGGGCCGGCTCCAGGCAGCGAGGGCCCGTCTTCTGCGACCGCTAGCGCCCCGACCTCTACAGTGGGGCGCTGGTGACCGGACTGGATGTGAACGCCGAACCCGCCGTGGTCGACTCGGTCACCGACCGGTCGACGCGGTCACCGGCCACTCGACGGGCCGCCCTCCTGCAGCGGTTCCGCTCCACCGGGGCCGTCACCGGCGGGGGCGTCCGAGGCGGCGGCCACCGCCACCTCCTCACCGGTTCGAGCGTGCTGGTGGTGGGGGCCGCGGTGCAGGGAATCGGTGGGATGGTGTTCTCCCTGATCGTGGCCCAGTGGGACTCCAAGGCCAACTTCGGCGACGCCTCGGCGCTGTTCACCTCGGTCCTCTTCGTCACCTACCTGGCCGGGCTCGGCCTGCCCGTGGCCCTGGCCCGCTACGCAGCCGACCGCTCGGTGGGCAGCCACGTGGTCTTCGCCTGGGGCATCGTCACAACCGCGGTGGCCTCGGTCGCCGCCGCCGCGCTGTACCTCGGCCTGGTGGATCCCGCCGCCGCCGACGTGTTGTGGGACTGGAGCCCCGTCGGCGGCTTTGCCCTGTTCGCGCTCATCGTCATGGGCTCTGCGTTCTCGCTGATCGTCGACGTGCGGGCCATGACCATGCGGCGCTGGAACCTGGTGCTGGCCCGCATCGTGGCCGTGGGGGTGGCCAAGATCCTCCTGTTGCCGCTGGGACAGGGCTCCACCCACCGCCCGCTGCTGCTGTTCATCTACCTGGCCGGGCCGGTGGCGGTCTCGGGGTTCGTCGGCCTGGCGTTCGTGAACCGCATCACCGGTGGCCGCCACCAGTTCGCACCACGGCCGCCCACTGCCCGGGCCGCGGCGCGCTACTCGGTCATCAACTACCTGTCGACGTTGGCCTACCAGGCGCCCTACTTCGCCCTCCCGGTCATCGTGTTGGTCAACGTCGACAACGCCACCAACTCCAGCTTCTACGTCGCATGGGGGGTCGTGGCCGTTGCCTTCTACGTGCCGTCGGCCATCGGCCAAGCCCTCCTCGCCGAAGGGGGCAAGGACGGCGCCCAGATCCGAGCCCAGATGCGACTGGCCATGACCCTGGCGGTGGGGCTCATGGGGGCCGGGACGATCGTGACCTTCCTGGGCAAGGGCGTGGTGGTGGCCGCCTACGGCCAGGGCTACGAGGACGCCGCCAACATCCTCCCGGCCATGATGCTCGCTGGGATCCCATGGGCCATGAGCTCGCTGTACCTCGCCGAGGCCCGGGTGATGCACCGCCACGCCTCCACCGTCATCATCACCCTCGGCCTGACGTTGGCCATCGTGGTACCGGCGCTGATCCTGGTGCCACGCGACGGGCTAGACGGCGCCTCGAGAGCCTGGCTGGTGGGCAACCTGATCGCCGCCGCGGTCGCCATCGTGGTCACCTGGGCCGGTCGGCGGACCACCGGTGATCGGTCGGTCGCGGCCGAGCTCGACCCCCTGCTGCCGGCAGCCTGACCGGCGCTCGACGAGCGGTCAGCGACAAGACGGGTCGAGGGCCCGGTAGGAGGGCTCGGTATCGGTGGCGTCGAACTCGACGGCCCAGCGCACCACCTCGTCGGCCTCCACCATGCCACCGTCGATCAACACCGCCTTCTCGAACGGGTAGGCGTCGTTCTCGGAGCGGTACTGCTCGGTGGCCAGCTTGAGGGTGCGGAGGTCGCTCTGACAGTTGCTGGCGGCGGTCTCCTTGCGGATGTTGCCCACCGACACCGAGATGGCGACCAGGAGCCCGGCCACGAACACCACCACCAGCACCAGCTCGGAGATGGTGAATCCACGCTCACCACGTCGCGCTGGTGGTGTCGTGGTGTGCCAGCCACCCATGGTCCGGTCCTCCCGCAGCCGACCCCTCGGGCCGCTGCGCTTGTCGACGGTACCGCACGGTCCCGTGCCTCAGGAGCCGGGTCACGCCCATGATCCTCGGCCATGGCTATTGACCGGGCAGGTGCGTCGGTCCAGCGGTGCGCCTCGACGCAGGCGTCGCGCTCCTCGGTGACCTTCGCAGGCCGATCATGGCGGGTGGCGGATCGGGCTGGAACGGCGCGTTCCGCCGACCACTCGTCGGCGGAGCCGTCCTGCGAGGATGTGACGGTGATACCCACCGGTCATGGGCCTCACGGCGTCCGCAGCGGTGCTCGGACCACCCAGCGGCGGGGTCGCATGTCGGAGGCCAAGCGCTCGGTGCTCAGCGGGCCCGGATCCCGCTGGTTGTTGCGCCCCGAAGCGGCTGCTACTCCTGCCGACCTGGCGTCGGGCTTCGGCCGGGTCGCACCGCTCATGGTCGACATCGGCGGCGGCACCGGCGAGGCCAGCCTGGCGTGGGCCGTCGACCACCCGGACCATGACCTGCTCGCCGTGGAGGTACACCGACCGGGCCTCGCACGCCTGGTCAGCGCGCTCGAAGCCGGTGGCCCGCCCAACGTGCGGATGGTGGAGATCGACGCCATCGCGCTCATTGCCGCGTGGCCGCCCGGCTCGGTCGCCCAGGTGCGGGCGTTGTTCCCGGACCCGTGGCCCAAGCGCCGCCACATCGGGCGGCGACTGGTCGAACCGGGCTTCGTGCGCCGGGTGGCCGACCTCCTTCGACCAGGTGGCGTGCTGCACCTGGCCACGGACTGGCCCGACTATGCCGACCAGATGCGGGCGTCGGTGGCCACCGAGGCCCGGTTGCGCCCCCAAGTCGCGCGCTCGACAGAGGAACGGAGCACCGGGTCACTGGGCCGTGAGCCGGTCCCATGGCGGTCCGACCGACCGGACCGGCCGGTCACCACGTACGAGCGGCGGGGGATCGCTGCGGGACGATCGATCGACGACCTGGTGGTCCACCGGACCGGCTGACGGACGGCTCCGGCACGGGTGGGCCACGAACCGCGTCCACGAGCGTCTCCGCGGTGCGAGGTCGGGTCGTCGGAGCTTCGGCGCACCTTGCACTGCACCCTCGTCGTCCGCTTCCACCTTCCCGGTTACCGGAGCCGGCGCACCAACCGGCTGCGACTGCTCCTGTCGAGCCACGATCAGGCGGGATCGTCCTCCTCAGCACCGGACGACTTGAGCTCGGCCAGCTTGTCGGCCAGGTGCTCGGGGGCGATCGTCTCCGACACCGCCTTGATCCCGGGTCCCCCATCCGCACGCTCCCAGCCGACGTCGGGAAGGTAACGGCGAATGACCTTGGCCGGCACACCGGCGATGACGGCGTGGTCGGCGATGTCGCCGCGCACGACGGAACCGGCGGCCACCACCACGTTGCGCCCGAGCGTGGTGCCCGGGAGGATCACCGCTCCGTGACCGATCCACGACCCTGCGCCGATCCGGACCGGGTCGTGGGGACCGAGCTGGTTGCCCACCGGCGTGTGCGGGTCCTGGTAGCCGTGGTTGGCGTCGGTGACGTAGACCTCCTGGCCGAACCACACGTCGTCGCCGATGTCGATCGACTCGTGGGCCACGATCCCCGAGCGGAGCCCGATGACGCAGCGATCACCGATGACGAGGGCCCGAGGAGGGACGGACTCCTGTTCGGGTGAGTAGCCGGTGGCGATGGTGCACCAGGTGCTGATCATGGTGCGGGTGCCGATGTGGATCTGCTCCTCGCCGTAGAGCACCGCAGTGGGGAAGGCGATGACGCTGCCCTCGCCGAACGAGCCGAATCGGTCGGCGGCGTCGGTGCCGGGGGCGATGGCGCCGGTGTAGCGGAGTCGAGCCCACCCCAGTTGGATGAGGGCGTTGGCGGCGCGGTGGACTCGGGCCTGGAGTGGACGAGGAAGCACGGCGCCCGATGGTACGGCCGTGGGGGGTCGGCCCGTTGGTCCCGCTGCGAAGGATCCAGGTCGCAGCAGCCAGGGTCGCCTTGCGTCCCTAGGTGCTGCCACCTCGTCGTGCTCTGGGAGCAAGGACGGGACCGCTTTCCCATTTCGGGTGGTGCGTTCCCTAGCCTGATGCTCATGGACCATGCTCCGGTGGCCGACGTGGCCGACGTGGCCGAAGTGACGTCGTCGGCGGGGACCGGGCCACCGGACCGATGCCCGTTCCCCCACGGCACCACCGCCGCTCCGGTCACCACCGCCGCCACCGCAGGAGCACCGGCCGAGCGTGGCGGGTGCCCGGTGCTGCCCTCGCGCCACGGCGGGCAACGCTCCCCGGCCGACCTGGTCGTGCGCCGCCTCCTGCGCATCGAGGAGCGACCGGCGGGGTTGTCGGCGGCCACGGCCTACCGCACCTTCCAGCGGTCGATGCTCATCTCGGCCACCCGCTGCACGCTGACGTATGTGGTGTTCCCGTTCCTGCTGCCGTTCCTGCACGTGCTCAAGGGCGGCGCCCCTGTGATCGGCGTGGTCATCGGCACCGTGGCCCTGGTGTGCGACACGTTCACGATCCGCCGCTTCTTCGTCATCGACCACAAGTGGCGCTGGCCGTTCTCCACCGTCGTCCTCGCCATCATGGGCCTGCTCGCCGTGCTGTTGGTGCAGGACGTGAGCCACATCGTGGGCAACCTCACCGGCTGAGCCCGGCGCCGCTGGGACCGGTCCCCACGAATCGGTCGGATCACCAGGTGGCCAGGTCGAACAGGGCGGCGGTGATGCCCTCGACCTGCGGAAGGATGGCGTGTTCGAGAGTGGGCTCGTAGGCCACCGGCGTGTCGGCGGCGCCGAGGCGGCCGACCGGGGCGTCGAGGTCGGCGAAGCAGTGCTCGCCGACCCATGAGGCGACCTCGCCGCCGAAGCCACCGGTGAGCGTGTCCTCGTGGACCACCAACAGGCGTCCGGTGCGGGCCACGCTTCCCGCCACCAGGTCGTGGTCCCAGGGGCTGATGGTGCGCAGGTCGACGACCTCGACCTCGATGCCCTCCCGCTCGGCGAGCGTTACCGCGGCTTGGACGCTCTTCTCCACGGTCGCGCCCCACGACACCACGGTCACGTCGTCGCCGGGCCGGCGCACCTCGCCCACGCCGAACGGCAGCACCCAGTCCGGGTCGGGGAACGGGTCGACGGTGTAGGGCTGGCGCAAGAGGTGCTTGTGCTCGAGGAACAGGACCGGGTCCTGGCAACGAAACGCGTAGCGGAGGAGGCCGGCGGCGTCGCGGGCGCGGCTGGGCATGGCGATGGCCAGTCCCGGGAGGTGGGCGAAGATCGACTCGCCGCACTGGCTGTGCCAGATGCTGCCGCCGGTGAGGTAGCCGCCGATCGGCGCCCGCAGGACCATCGGGCAGGTGAACGCACCGTTCGAGCGCCAGCGGATGGTGGCCGCTTCGCTGCGGATCTGGGTCATGGCCGGCCAGATGTAGTCGAAGAACTGGATCTCCGGTGAGGGACGCAGCCCACGGAGACCCTGGCCCACGGCGCGGCCCACGATGTTGGCCTCCGACAGCGGCGTGTTGAAGCACTGGGCCTGCCCGAACGCCCGTTGCAGCCCGTGGGTGGTGCCGAACACGCCGCCCTTGCCCTCGACCCCGGCCAACACCTGCTCCCGGGCATCGGCCACGTCCTCGCCGAAGACCCGGATGCGCTCGTCGGCGGCCATCTGCTCGTGGAGCGTGCGCTTGATGGCCTCGCCCATCGGCACCGGCTCACCCCGGTGCTCAGGCGCCCCGTCCACTCCCGGGGTAGCCGGCACCGGGAGCTCGGGCAGGGCCATGACCTGTGAGGTGATCGACTTCGGATCGGGGCGGGCGCCGGCTAGCGCGGCGCTGGCGGCCTCCAGCACCAGGTCCCGGGCCTCGGCGCGGATGGCGGCGGCGGCCTCCGCACTCAGCACGCCACCGGCCACCAGATCGTGCTCGAAGCGATCGAGCGGGTCGCGGCGCGCCTCCTCGGTCAGCTCCTCCAGGGACCGGTACTTGCTCTGGGTGTCGGCGGCCGAGTGCGAGTAGGGCCGGACCACGTCAGCGTGGATCAGAGCCGGCCCCACCCCGGCACGTATGTGCTCCACGATCGACTTGGCGGCGTCGCGCACGCCGAAGTAGTCGGTGCCGTCGAGGTGGTGGACCTCGAGGCCGCGGAAGCCGAGCACCAGCTCGTGTACCGGAGCGGGGTGCTGGTCGGAGACCGGGACCGAGATGGCGTAGCCGTTGTCGTGCACCACATAGAGCACGGGCAGGTGGAGGTTGGCGGCGGTGTTGAGGCTTTCCCAGAACTCGCCTTCGCTGCACGCCCCCTCGCCCAGGCTCACGTAGGTGAGCTCGTCGCCGTGGGCGTCGCTGGCGCCGTGCCGGGCGGTCAGATGCGGTCGACGCACGAGGTAGCGGCCGGCCTCGGCGCAACCCACGGCGGGGATGCACTGGCTGCCGGTGGGGCTCGACTGGGTGACGATGTTGCGCTGGGGGTGGCCCCAGTGCGACGGCATCTGGCGGCCGGCGCTCGATGGGTCGTCGGCCGAGCCCACCGCCTGGAGCAGCACCTCGGTGGGCGTGACGCCGAGCCCGAGCACCAGCGCCTGCTCGCGGTAGTAGGGGAAGAACCAGTCGTAGCCCGGGCGGAGGTGGCGGGCCAGGGCCAGGCCGAGCGCCTCGTGGCCGGCGCCGGAGACCTGGAAGAACACCCGGCTCTGCTTCTGCATGGCGATCTCGCGGTCGTCGAGCGCTCGCGACGTGCAGGCCAGGCGGAAGTCGTCCACCACCTCAGCGACCGGGTAGCCGCGAAACGTGCGGCCGGGCGCGCTGGCGCTGGGGTCCGGGACGGGCGGCTCGACCGGTGGGGAGGTCGTGCCGACCGGGGACCCGGATGGCGTCGGTGGCTCCGCAGCGGTCACGGGTCGACCTCGCCGCTCCAGTCGCGGGTCTGGACCAGGTCACGGACCCGGGCCAGGAAGGCCGCTGCGTAGGCGCCGTCGACGGCGCGGTGGTCGAAGCTCATCGAGAGGTTGCCGACGGGGTGTACGGCGATTCCCCAGGCCGAGGTCGAGCCCGCGTCGCCGTCGTCGGTGAGGACGGCGACGGGGGCCATGCGCACGCCGTCGGTGGACAGGATCGCCACCTGGGGCTGGTTGATGATCGGGGCGGTGACCAAGGTGCCGTAGGAACCGACGTTGGTGATCGTGAAGGTGCCGCCGCTGAAGGCGTCGCCGGGGAGGCGGCGGCGCCGGGTGCGGTCGGCCAGCTCGGTCACGGTCGCGGCCAACGCGGTGAGGCGCAGGTCGTCGGCGTCGCGCACCACCGGGACCACGAGCGCCTCCCGCTCGACGTCGACGGCTACGCCGAGATGCACCCGCCGGTGGATCACCAGGCGGTCGCCGTCGAAGCTGGCGTTCACATGGGGGAACTCGGCGATGGCGTCGACCACCGCCCTGGCCACGAACGGGAGGTAGCTGAGCCCGGCCGCCCGGCGTACGAGATCGACGCCCGAGTAGTCGACCTCCACCACCACCAGCGCGTGGGCCGCGGTGGCCAGCGAGCGCACCATGTGCTCGGCGGTGGCCAGCCGGGCGCGGCTCAGGTCGACCACGTCGGCGTCGTCGCCGACCTCGATGACGTGGGCGCCGTCGCCCTCGCCCGCTGTGTCGCCGCTGGCGCCGGTATCGGCCCGCTCGGACCGGGCACCGAACCGATGAACACGAGCGGCGCCCGCCAGGACGTCGGCCCGGGTGATGCGACCGTCGCGACCCGAGCCGGCGACATCGTCAACGGCCAGGTCGTGTTCGTCCAGCAGGCGACGGACCGCCGGCGACAACACCTCGGACGGGGACCGTGCCGATGTCGTAGGGGGCCCGTGACCCGTTGACCCGCCTCGCCCCGCCACTGCGACATCGTCGAGCGACGGACCCGTAGTTCCTGGTCGTCGGCGCCCACGCTCTCGCTCGGGCCCGATCGCTCCGGAGCCAGGTGCCTCGTCGGGCGCACCGGGATGGCCGACGATGGACAGGTCGACGTCCTCGTCGGCGGTGGCGGTGACCACGGCAACCGGCGTGCCGATCGGGACGGTGTCGCCCTCGGCCACCAGGATCGCCCGCAGGTAACCGGTCACCGCCGAGGGCACCTCGGTGTCGACCTTCTCGGTCGACACCTCGAACAGCGCGTCGTCGAGGGCAACCGGGTCACCGACCGCCTTGGACCACGTGGTGATGGTCCCCTCGGTGACGGTCTCGCCGAGCTGGGGCATGGCGACGATGTCCACGGCTGCGACCCTAGGCACGACGCCCAGCCAACGCTGCCGGCGCAGTCCCCGGCCGGGCCTC
>JAABUN010005533.1_pt1 | contig 15564 bp, 15 predicted proteins | sample 5559311 | NCBI WGS metagenome assembly JAABUN01 (sample SAMN10711877, study PRJNA513370) | rock metagenome | isolation source: Antarctica rocks | place: Antarctica: Victoria Land, Siegfried Peak sud
GACCGCCTGGTGAGCGACGTGGCGGAGGCGTCGCGGCTCGACGCCACCCTCGCGCGCTCGCTGTTTGAGCCCGTGGACCTGACCGACGTCCTCAACGCCGCCATCGCCGACCTGCGCGGGGCCGCCGACGCACGCGGCGTTCGCCTCGCCTTCGCCCGGCCGCACAGCGGCACCGCCGTCGTGGCCGGGCTCGACACGCAGCTGCGGCGCGCCTTCGACAACGTCATCGCCAACGCCGTGTCCTTCGCGCCGCCGGGCTCGCTCGTGGATGTGCGGGTGACGGTCGGCGAGCGGGAGCTGGAGATCGCGGTCGAGGACGAGGGGCCGGGCGTTCCGGAGGCTGCGCGCGAAGCCGTGTTCGGGCGCTTCCACTCCGACCGGCCGGCCGGTGAGGGCGAGCGCCATTCCGGCCTCGGCCTTGCCATCGCCCGTGCCGTGGTCGAGGGTCATGGTGGCCGCATCGCGGTGGGCGACCGCCTCGACGGGGGGTCGGGTGCCCGGGTCGCCATCGCGCTGCCGCTGGAGGGAGGGAGGAACCCATGACGATCGCGCGCACCGCCGGCTCGTCCGAACGCCTGCACGCCACCTGCGTGGCGATCGGCGGGCGGGGCGTGCTCCTGTCCGGCCGCTCGGGCTCGGGCAAGTCGGACCTCGCGCTGCGCCTGATCGACCGCGGCGCGCGGCTGGTGTCCGACGACGCCACGCTGGTCACGCGCCACGAGGGCGCGCTCTCGGCCCGCGCCCCGGCGAACGGCGCGGGGCGGATGGAGGTGCGCGGGCTCGGCATCGTCGCCACCGACGCGGTCGAGGTGGTGGCGGTGGCGCTGCTCGTCGACCTGGACGACGTCGGCGAGCGCCTGCCGACGGACGCCGAACGCCGCCACGTTGCCGGCGTGGCGCTGCCCGTCCTGCACCTCGACGCGACCACGCCGTCGGCCCCGATCAAGGTCGAGTGGGCGTTGCGCCAGCTCGCCGCGCCGTGACCTCCCAATGACCGCCGACAGCCCCCCCGCCCTGCTGATCGTCACCGGCCTGTCGGGGGCGGGCAAGACGACGGTGATGAACACGCTTGAGGATCTCGGCTGGGAGACGGTCGAGAACCTGCCGCTGGCGCTCCTCGGTCCGCTGCTGGAGGCACCGCAGCTGGTCGACGATCGCGCGCGCCGGCCGCTGGCGCTCGGCGTCGACGGGCGCACGCGCGACTTCGACGGGCCGCGCCTGATCCGGCTGCTGCGCCAGCTCACCCAACTGCGCGACCAGCCGGTCGACCTGCTCTTCCTCGACTGCTCCTCGGCCGAGCTGGAGCGGCGCTTCTCGCGCACCCGGCGACGCCACCCGCTGGCCCCGGACCGGCCAGTGACCGACGGGATCGCGCGGGAGCGGGAGTTGCTGGCGGAGGTCCGCTCGGTCGCCGACCACCTGATCGACACCACCGAGATCCAGCCCAACCTGCTCGCGCAGATGATCCGCAGTCGCTATCGGGAACGCACGAACGCCGCGCCGGTGCTGGCGATCGAAAGCTTCGGCTTCTCACGCGGGCTGCCGCGCAACGCCGACACGGTGTTCGACGTGCGCTTCCTGCGCAATCCGTTCTGGGATGGCGAGCTGCGCGCGCTGACCGGCCTGGACGAGACGGTCGGGGCCTACATCGCGAGCGACGCGAACTATGAGCCGTTCCTGGCCGCCGTCCGGTCGCTGCTGGCGGTGACGCTGCCGCGCGCGACGGACGAGGGCAAATCCTACGTCACGGTCGCGTTCGGCTGCACCGGCGGGCGGCATCGCTCCGTCCACATTGCGGAACAAATCGCGGAGTGGTTGCGTGGCGAAGGATATTCGCCCACGGTCACTCACCGCGACCTGCTGCTCCCGCATCTGACCGGGGCGGCAATAGGCGACGTTGAGGAGCAGCGGCGACCCGCATGATTGGTTTGATACTGGTGACGCACGGCCGGTTGGCCGCCGAGTTCATCGTCGCGATGGAGCACGTCGTGGGCCGGCAGGAGGCGGTCGTCGCCATCGGCATCGGCCCCGACGACGACATCGAGGCGCGGCGCGACGAGATTGCGGCCGCCATCGCGGCCACGGACGCCGGCGACGGCGTCATCCTGCTCACCGACCTGTTCGGCGGCACGCCGTCCAATCTCGCCATCTCGATGCTCAAGAGCGACCGGGTCGAGGTCATCGCGGGCGTCAACCTTCCCATGCTGATCCGGCTGGCCGCGGCGCGCCGCTCGCTGCCGGTCGCCGACGCGGTCTGCGCGGCCAAGGAGGCGGGGCGCAAGTACATCTCGGTCGCCTCCGAACATCTGGCGCGGCACTCATGCGGCTGAGCGAGACCGTCCGCATCGTCAACCGCAAGGGCCTGCACGCGCGTGCGTCCGCCCGCTTCGTGACCGCCGCGCACGAGCTGCCCGCCGACGTGACGGTGGAGAAGGACGGGATGAGCGCGCCGGGCCGCTCAATCATGAGCCTGATGATGCTGGGCGCGGCCAAGGGCGACGAGGTCACGATCCACGCCGAGGGCGAAGGCGCGCGCGCATCGCTCGACACGCTCGCCGCGCTGATCCGCGACGGCTTTGGAGAGGACTGAGGCGCCGGGCGTCCGGCCGATCGCGTCGCTGACCAACGACCGGGTGAAGCGCGCGCGGTCGCTGCGCGACAAGCGCGGGCGGCGGCGCGAGGGGCTGTTCCTGGCGGAGGGCTGGCGCATCCTGCTCGAAGCGCGCGACGCCGGCCATAACCCCCTCGAGCTGTGGCTCAGCGACCCCGAGCCCGCCCAGCCGCTCGCCCGCGCCCTGATCGCCGAGGTGCTCGCCGGAGGTGCCGTCTATCAGGCGAGCGCCGACGTGCTGGCGAAGCTGTCGGGCAAGGACAATCCGCAGACCGCCGTCGCCGTTTTCGCCGACCTGCCCCTCGACCTCCCCCGGCTCGACCGCTCGGCGGCGGCGCTCTGGCTGGTGGCCGAGCAACTGCGCGACCCCGGCAACCTGGGCACGCTGATGCGCACGGCGGACGCGACCGGTGCGGGCGGGCTGATCCTGCTGGACGAGTGCGCCGACCCCTTCTCCGTCGAGGCGGTGCGCGCCAGCATGGGCGCGGTGTTCACCGTCCCCCTCGCCCGCGCGCCCAGCGCCGAGTTCCTGGCCTGGCTGCGCGGCGGCGCGGGGCAGCTCGTCGGGCTGAGCCTGACCGACGGCGCGGTCCCACACACCGCCGCCCGCTACACCGCGCCCACCTTCCTGATGGTCGGCAACGAGGCGCGCGGGTTGCCGCACGCTTTGGAGGCGGCGTGCGACACGCTGGTGACCCTGCCGATGCGCGGCCGGGCCGACAGCCTGAACGCCGCGGTCGCCGGCGCGGTGGCGGCCTATGAGGTGCTGCGGCAGTGGGAGTTGGGCAAATCTAGCGGCCGAGAGTCGCCCGATCCGGTTTCGCTAGGAGGCGCAAAGCACAGTCGGTAACGTCCGAGTCGATCAAACCATGACCGACCTTCTCGCCCCCGACAACCTGCCCTTCGCCGTGGCGCTCGGCCTGCTCGTCCTGTTGGCGTTGGCGCAGGTCGTCGGGCTCGGCGATCTGTTCGGCGACGCGGACGCCGACATCGACCTGGACGCCGACCGCGATGTCGGTCTGGGCGACAGCCTGGCAGGCGCGCTGGGGCTTGGCCGGCTGCCGCTGCTCGTCTGGTTCTCGGTCCTGCTCGCGGTCTTCGCGCTGGTCGGCCTGTCGGGCCAGCAGCTCATCGCCGGGCTGACCGGCTCGACGCTGCCGCCGCTGCCGGCCGGCGGGCTGGCCCTGCTCGCCGCGCTCCCGCTCACCGGCCTGATTGCCCGCCCGCTGGCGCGCATCCTGCCGCACGACGAGACGACGGCGGTGCCGATCGACAGCCTGGTCGGGCGGCGAGGGCGAGTCGCGATCGGCCGCGCCACGATCGGCTCGCCGGCGCGCGCGAGCGTGGCGGACGTCCACGGCCACACCCACCATGTCATGATCGTCCCGCACGAGCCCGGCCTCGTCCTGACCGAGGGCGAGGAGGTGCTGCTGACTCACCGCGAGGGCGATCTGTTTCAGGCGATCCGGCTCGGGTCGCCGCCGTCTCTGACCATCGAATAAGGGGGAACACACCATGGACACGCTGACCACCGTGGCGATTTACGCTGGCGTCATCTTTCTGGTCCTGCTCGTCATCGCGATGACGATCACGCGGCTCTACCGCCGCGCGAGCAAGGAAGTGGGGTTCGTGCGCACCGGCTTTGGCGGCGAACGGGTCGTGATGAACGGCGGCGCGATCGTCCTGCCCGTGTTGCACGAGACCATGCCGGTCAACATGAACACCGTTCGCCTGGCCGTCGAGCGCAAGAACGCCGACGCGCTGATCACGCTCGACCGCCTGCGGATCGACGTGAAGGCGGAGTTCTACGTCCGCGTTCGCCCCGACGCGGGCGCCATCGCGATGGCCGCCCAGACGCTCGGCCTGCGCACCATGCAGCCCGAGGCGCTGAAGGATCTGGTCGAGGGCAAGTTCGTGGACGCGCTGCGCTCGGTGGCCGCCGGCATGACCATGAACCAGCTCCACGAACAGCGCGCCGACTTTGTGCAGAAGGTGCAGCAGGTTTCGTCGAGCGATCTGGCGATGAACGGGCTGGAGCTTGAGTCGGTGTCGCTGACCGGCTTGGACCAGACTTCGATCGAGCATTTCAACGCCAACAACGCGTTCGACGCCGAGGGCCTGACCAAACTCACCGAGCAGATCGAGCTGCGCAAGAAGGCGAGGAACGACATCGAGCAGGACACGCGCGTCCAGATGGAGACCAAGAACCTGGAGGCGGACATGCGCTCCTTCGAGATCGGCCGCGACAACGAGTTCGCGCGCCTTGAGCAGGAGCGCGAGATCGAGATGCGTCGCGCCGCGCAGGGGGCCGAGGTCGCGCGCGAACAGGCGCTTCGCACCCAGGAAGCCGACGGCGCGCGGATCGAGGCCAAGCGGCTGATCGACGCCCAGCAGATCGAGGCCGACCGGGCGGTCGAGGAAGCGCGCATCAACCAGCGCATGGCGCTCGAGATCGCCCGGCAGGAGCAGCAGATCGCAGTCCAGAACAAGAGCCGGCAGGAGAGCCAGGCGAAGGCCGAGGCCGACGAGGCGCGCGCCAAGGCCGTGGCCGCCGAGGAGCAGGTGACGACCGCGCGCGAAAGCGAGATCGCCAACCGCTCCAAGCGGATCGAGCTGATCGAGGCGTCCAAGTCGGCCGAGCGCGACGCCATCCGGGTGCGCGTCGAAGCCGAGGCGGAGCGCGACGCGGCGACCAACCGCGCCGAGGCCGCGCGCATGGAAGCGCAGGGCGAGGCGGAGGCCGAGAAGCTGCACGCGGAGGCGTCGCGCGTCCGTTTCGAGGTCGAGGCGGCCGGTCAACGGGCGGTGAACGAGGCGGCGAACCTGCTGTCCTCCGACCAGGTGTCGCTGCAGACCAAGCTGGCGCTCCTCAAGGTGCTGCCCGAACTGGTGCGCGAGAGCGCCAAGCCGCTGGAGGCGATCGACTCGATCAAGATCGTGCAGGTCGACGGGCTGACGCGCTCGAACGGTGGCGGGGCGAACGGCGGCGGGGCGAATGGCGGCGGTGCAGGCTATTCGGGCGGCGGCGGGCTGGCGAACGACGCAGTCTCGGCGGCTCTCGCCTATCGCGCGCAGGCCCCGGTCATCGACGGGCTGATGAAGGAGCTTGGGCTCGACGGCGGCTCGCTCGACGCGCTGGTGAAGGGTGCCGCGGCGGCGGGCGGCGGCTCACATGGGAAGGATGAGGAGGCCCGACACGCTGCGGCGCTCGTCAAGCCGGCACCGTCCATCCGCTTGCACCCGGTGACGACGATCGAGGACGACGAAACCCGATGATGCTTGATTGTGTCAGGAGGCTGTCATGCCCGGAGGTCTAGTCGCGCTGCTCGACGACGTGGCGGCGATCGCCAGGATCGCGTCCGCGTCGCTCGACGACATCGCCGGCGCGGCCGGGCGGGCTGGCACCAAGGCGGCGGGCGTCGTCATCGACGACACGGCGGTGACACCGCGCTACCTCGTCGGCCTGTCGCCCGCGCGCGAGCTGCCGATCATCGGCAAGATCACGCTGGGCTCGCTCAAGAACAAGCTGCTGATCATCCTGCCGGCCGCGCTCCTTCTGAGCGCGTTCGCGCCGTGGGCGATCCCCGTGCTGCTGATCGCGGGCGGGGCGTTCCTGTCGTTCGAGGCGACCGAGAAGATCCTGGAGGTGCTGGGCGTCGGCCATCACGAGGAGGCGACGGTGGCGACCGCCGATCCGGCGGAGCTGGAGGCGCGGCAGGTCTCGGGCGCGATCCGCACCGACCTGATCCTGTCGGCCGAGATCATGGCGATCACGCTGGCCGAGCTGAGCGACTACGGCCTGGTCATGCAGGGCGCGATCCTGGCCGTGGTCGGCGTGGTCATCACCGTGGCGGTTTATGGCACGGTCGGGCTGATCGTGAAGATGGACGATGTCGGGCTGCACCTGGCGCGGACCGCGCGCACCAGTGGCGGCCGCGCGCTCGGGCGTGGGCTGGTGAGCGGGATGCCGCATCTGCTGTGGCTGCTGTCGACCGTCGGCACGGCGGCGATGCTGTGGGTGGGCGGCCATCTGGTGCTGGCGGAGGCGGGCCATGTCGGCGTCCACCCGCTCAGCGACGCGCTGCACGCGGCGGAGGAGTGGGCGGCGCAGCTGGTGCCGGGCGCGGCCGGGCTGGCGGGCTGGCTCGGCGGCGCGGTGGTGTCGGCCGTGGCGGGTCTGGTGGTGGGCGGGCTGATCGTGCTGGTGCTCAAGGCGCTGCCCGGACGCTCACCAACGACGCGGCCGGCGGGGGCGCATTGAGGGGGATGTCTCCTCCCCGTTCCCAGCTCCGTTCGCGCTGAGCCTGTCGAAGCGCCGTCCTGTTCGGCGCAGTTCTGGGAAAAATGCAGGGCTTCGACACGCTCAGCCCGAACGGCTCCCTGGTTCGAGGGCAGACCCTAGAACGGGTTGAGCGTGTAGCCCTCCTGCTGCAAGAGCGCGTGGGCGGTCATGGCGGAGAGGGCCATCTCGACGCCCGGCAGCAGGTCCGCCTTCGCGATGCCAAGCCCGGCGGCGCTCTGCCCGCACACGATGATCCGCGTTCCGTGAGCCAGGAGAGCGGCCACCAGCGCGGCGTTCGGATTGGGCGGTCCGCCTCCTGCCCCACCCGCTTGCGTCACGTCGCCAACGGCGCGGCCGTGCACCACGACCGCCAGCGTCATCCGCTCCGCCGGCACCCCGGCGGCGACGTGCATGTTGAGGAAGCGCGCGGCCGACTCAAGCGTGCGGTTCAGCTCCCTGCCGCCCGGAGCGGCGGTGTCGAAGGCGACCTTGAACTGCGTGTCGGGCGGGATCGGAGTGTGGCCCTCGACCGGCGCGATCGGGCCGTACTCAGAGATCAGCGGCCCTGGACCGACGGGCGAGTCCTGGGCGGCGGCCGGCGCGGCGATAAGGGCGAGCGGGAGGAGGAGCCGGATCATGGTCGCAGGTTAGCGTCGTGGGCCGCCCATGACACGCCCTTTCACACGTCCTACTAAGGACTGGAAGGAGAGCCTCCCATGACCGATCAGACCCCCACCGACTGGACCGCCATCGGAGAGGCCCAACTGCCTGACGCCGTGGCGCTGCGCCGCGCCATCCACGCGGAGCCGGAGGTGGGCCTGCACTGTCCGCTCACTGCGGCCAGGGTGAAGGCGGCGCTCGCCGGCCTGCCGCTGACGATCCACGAGGGCACGCGCACCACGGGCTTCGTGGCGGTGCTGAACGGGGGAGCCGGCGGCAACGGCCGCACCGTGCTCCTGCGCGGCGACCACGACGCGCTGCCGATGACGGAGGCGACCGGCCTGCCCTTCGCGTCCACCATCGAGGGCGCGATGCACGCCTGTGGCCACGACGCGCACACCGCCATGCTGGTCGGCGCGGCCAAGGCTTTGTGCGCCCGCAAGGAGGAGCTGCCGGGCACCGTCGTCTTCATGTTCCAGCCCGGCGAGGAGGGCCACCACGGCGCGCGCGAGATGATCGCGGACGGGCTGATCGACGTGGCAAAGGCCGACGGAGCCTTTGCCCTGCACGTCAGCCCGAACATGGGTGCCGGCACGGTGGTCAGCCGCGCCGGGCCGCTGCTCGCGTCGACCGACACGTTGCGCGTTACGGTGACCGGGCGCGGCGGGCACGCGGCGATGCCGCACGACAGCGTCGACCCGATCCCGGTCGCCTGCGAGATCGTGCTGGCGCTCAACACCATGATCGCGCGCACCGTGCCGGTGGCGGACCCAGCCGTGCTGACCATGACCCAGATCCACGGCGGATCGTCGCACAACATCATCCCCAACGAGGTCACGCTGATGGGCACGCTGCGCACTTTGTCGGAGGAGACGCGCGCCAAGACGCGAGCGGCCGCACTGCGCATCGCGGAAAAGGTGGCCGCCGCGCACGGCTGCACGGTCGAGGCGGAGATCGACGAGGGCTATCCGGTGACGCTGAACGATGCACGCGCCGTGGCGCTGATGCGCGCGGCGACGGCGGCGGTCGGTGCCGACTGGGTGCCGATGGGCGCGCCGATGATGGGGGGCGAGGATTTCTCCTACGTGCTGCAGGGCGTGCCCGGCGCGATGGCGTTCATCGGCGCGGCACCGGCGGGCAGCGACCCGGCGACCAATCCGGGCCTCCACAACACCGCCATGACGATCGAGGAGGACGCGATGGCGACCGGCATCGCGCTGCACTGCGCGATGGCGGAGCGGTTCCTGGAGAAGGGTTGGGAGTGACGGGAGCTTCTTAAGCCCTCTCCCGCCGGCGGGAGAGGGTCGGGTGAGGGCGGTTCTTCTTCCCTTCGCCAAGCAGTCGGAAGGCCACCCTCACCTTCCGCCGCTGCGCGGCTCCCTCCTCTCCCGCAGGCGGGAGAGGATCAGGGGCGCAAGCCCGCTCGCCTCATCCCGGCCGGTACACCCGCTCCACGTGACCCTTCAACTGCGCCCGCGTGAACCACACCGGCTTCACCCGCTCCGCTGCGAACAGGCGCGCCTGATCAGCGTGATGCGGTGAGCCCTCCCGACTGACGGCCGCGCCGAACGGCTGGATGGACCAGCTCTGCACCCGCCCCGCCGGGCTCCATTCGGCGAACATCAGGAAGCTGTCGCCGTGCCTCACCACCAGCCGCCCGTCGTCGGCCACGTCCCACAGGCTGGCCGCGCGCAGCACGTCGGGGCCGCCGAGAAAGGGTACGTCGACCTTGCCGACCCGCAACCGCATCACCTCGCCAAGCGGCGGATCGAGCCGACCGAAGTGGGTCGCCAGATGCTCCGCCGCCTCGGCCAGCGCCGCGCGCGGCTCGGTGCGCGCCAGCCCCTGATAGTGCCACTTGTTGCCCGCCCTCAACAGCAGCGCCGCCAGCGCATCCGCCGGCCCCCGCCCGTCATAGTTCCAGTCCCACCGCCTCAGCACACCCTGCGCGTCGGCCAGCCGCCGGTCGCCCTTCGGATCGAGCGTCATCAGCGACTGGAACCACGGCCCCGCCCAAGAGCGCTTCGACACCGCCGTGTCGTACTTCATCCGCGCCAGCTCCGCGCGACTGATGGACGGGTCCGCCGCCATCAGCTCCAGCGCGCGGGTCATGCGGTTGGTGACGTTCGTCTCAACCTTCAGCAGCGGCGACCAGGCGGCCGGGTTCATCTCCGACCCCGGCCCCGCCGCCCGCCACGGCGTGTTGTTCGAGTTGATGATGAAGCCGGACGGCGGGTCGACCAGCTTCGGCACGGCGGCGTAGGGCACGGTGCCGGGCGTGTAGGCGCGGCTCGTGTCGCCCGGCAGCACGCCCGCATAATCGAAGCCCGGCCGGCGACGCGGAAAGGCCGCGTTGTAGATGTAGGCGATCCGCCCGGTGGCGTCCGCATAGAGGAAGTTGGTGGCCGGAATCGTCTGGCGCGCGATCACCGCCTGCCACTCGTCCCAACTCCGCGCGCGGGTCAGGCGATAGTAGCTCTCGACCATGCCGAGCTGGTCCTTGCCGCCGTAGTTGATGGCGAAGGCGCCGTTCGCATTCGCGATCACTGGCCCCTGCACCGCGCTCTTGATCGTGCGCGGCACCGGCAGCGTGAATGGTCCCCACAACTTGACCGGCAGCCACACCCGCCGGCTCGCCAGTGTGCGCCACTCGCCGTCGTAGCGGTAGCGCTCGCCGTCGGTGGTGAGCTCATAGACGTCGATCAGGTCGGGTCGGTTGACCGTGTTGGTCCAGCCCAACCGCTCGTTGTGGCCGAGCAGCGGGTACGGCGTGCCGGGAAAGTTCGCGCCGGCGAAGTGCCAGCCGGTGCCCGACTGCACCACCAGCTCGTACCACGCGACCGGCCCCTTCCACGGCTGGTGCGAGTTCGACACCAGCCGGGTGTAGCCGTCCGCCGAGCGCTTTGGCGCGACGACCCAGGCGTTGGAGCCGTTCTCCGTGCGCTCTTCCGCAACCGGATCGGCGAGTGTCGCCTGCACCTTGGCGGGCGGCTCGCCCTCCGTCAGCTTGCCGCCCGTCTCGTCCGGCAGCGGCTTGCCGTCGGTGAGCGCGCCCAGCGTCTTGTCGAGCCCGAAGAAGAAGGGCGAGCGCAGCACGAACCCCGCCGCCACGTCGCGGCCGTTGACCGGGAACAGCTTGGCCAGCGCAACCTCACCCCGGTGCGTCTCGGCAAAGCGGTTGAGCCCCGACGCATAGCCGTCGAGCAACGCGCGCACGTCGGCCGGCTGGCGGTCGTAGTCGCGCTCGACCGTGGCGCGCACGTTCAGCAGATGGCCGGCGTAGTCGCCCTTCGCCCCGTCAGCGCCGGTGATCGCCCCCATGCGCCCGCGCGTCATTGCGAGCACCTGCTGCAGGGTGTCGAAGTCGTCCTCCGCCTGAGCCCACGCGATGCCGTAGGCGACGTCCGGATCGGTCGCGCCGAAGATGTGGGGCACGCCGAAGCTGTCGCGGGCGATCCGGACGTCGTAGGCGCGGGACGGCGGCGGCGCGGCGCGGGTGGCGCTGAGTGGCTCCCAGGTGGCCAGGCCGACGCCGACGAGTAGGAGGAGGGCGAGAACGCCGAGTCCGATCCGTTTCAGCATTGGTGCGCTCTCCCTCGGCGGAGAGCACTGCCCGGAGAGGAGGGGTGGGGCAAGCGTCGTCCGTCACCCTCGATTCGGGAGACCTCCCACCCCCTCGCGCGTTCCCTCTCCTCATCCATCAGGAGCTCCCATGACCACGCCCCAAGCCGTCGCCACCCGCCAGCGCGAGATGGCCGTCGAGCACATCCTGTTCCACGTCATCGAGCACATCGAGGCCAAGCACCCCGGCCTGCTCGACACGATCGAGGGCAGCCTCGACCACCTCGGCGACCCGGCCGACGACGACACCAAGGACGACGACGCGGTGCGCGACATCGTCCGCAAGATGGTGCGGAGCGCGCGCGATCGTTGAGCGGACCGGCCGCGCCGTGCCGTCCGGCCGCCTGGCGCGCCTCGCCCGCTTCGGTGGGTTGGGTGTCCAGGTGGCCGGCGGTGTCCTGGCGGAGGGCGCAAGGCGCGCGGCCAAAGGGGAGCGCCCAAGGCTTGGCGACCTGCTGCTCACGCCCGCCAACGCGCGCCGGGTGACCGACCAGCTCTCCACCTTGCGCGGCGCGGCCATGAAGCTGGGCCAGCTCGTCTCGATGGACGCGGGCGACGTGCTGCCGGCCGAGCTGTCGGACATCCTGGGCACGCTGCGCTCAGACGCCCAGCCGATGCCGCGCGCGCAGCTGCTCGCGCAATTGGAGAGCGCGTGGGGGCTCGACTGGCGCGCGCGGGTGCCGCGCTTCGACATGGCCCCGATCGCCGCCGCGTCGATCGGGCAGGTGCATCGCGCGCGGGCTGCGGACGGGCGCGACCTGGCGGTGAAGGTCGAGTATCCCGACGTGGCGCGCTCGATCGACAGCGACGTCGACAACGTCGCCACCTTGCTGCGGGTGAGTGGCATGCTGCCCAAGTCGCTCGACATCGCGCCGCTTCTGGCGGAGGCCAAGCGCCAGCTGCACGAGGAGGCGGATTATGTCCGCGAGGCGGCGATGCTGACCGCCTATCGTGAGCGGCTGAAGGAAGACGACCGCTTCCTCGTGCCCGCCGCCCACCCCGACCTGTCCGGCGAGGCGGTGCTGGCGATGGATTATGCGCCTGGTGCCCCGCTCGACACGCTCGCCACCGCCGATCAGGCGGAGCGCGACCGGGTGGCCGGGGCGCTCGTTGAGCTCGTCGCGCGCGAGCTGTGGGAGTGGGGCTGGATGCAGACCGACCCGAACCTCGCCAACACGCTGGTGCGGCGCGACACGGGCGCGATCGTGTTGCTCGACTTCGGCGCGACCCAGCCGGTCGGCGAGGACACGCAGGCGCTCTACCGCGACCTCGCGCGGGCGGTGCTGGCGCGGAACCGCGCCGGCGTGGAGCGGGGCCTGGAGGCGATGGGGCTGCTGGACGCCGCCACGACCACGGCCAATCGCGCCGCCGTGCTCGACCTCGCCGAAGTTGCGATGGCGGAGCTGCACGCGCACCCGCTGTTCGACTTCGGCGACGGCTCGCTCGTGCGGCGATTGCGGGACGACGGCACCGCTATCGCGCGCGACCGCGACGCCTGGCGACTGCCCCCGAGCGCCACCCTGTTCGTGCAGCGCAAGGTGTCGGGCACGGCGCTGATGGCCAGCCGGCTCAAGGCGCGGGTCGATGTAATCGGGCTGCTGAGTCGGTTCGTGACGGCTTAGGCGCTTACCCACTTCCGTTCGCCCTGAGCTTGTCGAAGGGCCGCCCTTCTTTCAACCGAATCAGGCCAGAGAAAAGTGCAGGGCTTCGACGGGCTCAGCCCGAACGGTTCATGGTTGAACGCCACCATCAAAGGAGCGACACGGTCTTCCGCGCCGCCCCGCCTCCCTCACCCCGCCAGGATCGCCTTGGCGATCCGGGTGTGCTCTTCGTCGGCGCGCTTCGCCTCCTGCACCATCTCGCCCATGTCCCGCGCCATCGTGCTCAGGCCGAGCTGCTCGCCATAGGCGTGCATCGTGCCGAACGCCGCGATCCAATAGTGGAGCGCGAGCCGGCCGCCCGCCACGACACCAAGGTTCCGCGACGTGTCGTCCTTCGCGTCCGCCCGGATGCGGCGAGCGACCTCTGCGTGCGCCTCGATGATCGGGTTGTCGTCCGCACCGGCGTCTCCGTCACCGGCGACCTCCTCGAGCGCCTGGTCGATCCGGTCGGCCCACGTCTTCGACGTCTGCCTGCCCTGCTCCAGAGCTTGCTTGAGGCGCGGGTGCGAGGCGTCGGAGATAATCTCGTGGGTGTCCCGGGCCGCGATGCGCGCCCCCGTCTTCTGCGCGCCCAGCCGCTGGGTCACGAGGCGCTTCAGGTCTCGATCGGCCATGGTCGGTCTCCAGTCCGCCGGAGTGGCGGTCGCCGGATCAACCCGGTCAAACCGCTTTGGTCACGGCAGGTTGTTCGGACATTCCCGCCCACCTCTCCCGCAGCTCGCGCTTCAGCACCTTGCCGATCTCGGATCGCGGCAGCTCATCGACGGCGATCACCGCGTGGAGCCGCTGCGTCTTGCCGAGCCGGTCGTTCGCCCGCTCGCGCACCGCGTCGGCGTCTCCGCCGCTCAGCACCACGAAGCCGACGGGCGTCTCGCCCCAGCGGTCGGACGGCACGCCGATTACGGACGCCTCCACCACGTCCGGGTCGGCCATCAACACCGCCTCCAGGTCGGCCGGGTAGAGGTTGAAGCCGCCCGAGATGATCAGGTCCTTCTTGCGGTCCGTCAGCGTCAGGAAGCCGTCCGCGTCGAACCGCCCGACATCGCCGTGCCGGATGTAGGCCCGGCCCTCGGCGTCGTGCCACAGGGTCTCGCGCGTCTTCGCCTCCAGCCCGTGATAGCCGCTCATCATCACGCCCGACCGCCCGACGACCTCGCCCACCTCTCCTTCACCCACTTCGCGCCCGTCGTCGTCGATCAGGCGGATGTCGTGGCCGGGAGCGGGCCGCCCGACGGTGTGCAGCTTATCCAGGCATTCGTCGGCGATCAGGATGGTCGAGCCGCCGCCCTCCGTCAGGCCGTAATACTCGATCAGCTTGCCGGGCCAGCGGTCGATCACCTGGGCCTTCAGCTCGGCCGAGAAGGGTGCCGACGTGCAGGTCTTGTAGCGGAACGCCGACAGGTCGCGCGCGTCGAAGGAGGGCTCCTCCATCAGCCGCCGATACTGCACCGGCACCAGCATCGTGTGGGTGGCGCGCGTGGCCTCGGCGAGGTCGAGATAGGCGGTCGCACTGAACTTCGGCAGCAGCGCCACCGTGCCGCCCCAGGCGAGCGTCGGCAGCAGGCTGACCAGCGTCGTGTTGGAATAGAGCGGCGTGGCGATGAGGGTCACGGCGTCAGCGAAGCCGACCCGCTCGGCGATCTGCTGCTGCCGCCAGCGCATCCGTTGCGACTGGACGATGCCCTTGGGCGTGCCCGTCGTGCCCGAGGAGTAGATGATGTTGAAGGCGGCGTCGGGGTCCGGCTCGACCGGCTGGGGCGCGGAGCCCGGCGGCATCAGCCAGTCGGACCAGCCGGTCGCGTGCCCGCCGTCGTCGATCGCCACGCGCGGGGCCGTGACCGGCCCCACCTCCGCCGCGGCGTCCAGGAACAACAGCCCCGCGCCCGAGTCCGCCACCATCGCCGCCAGCTGCCCCGCCGTCCCGCCCGGAGCCAGCGGCACGGCCGCACACCCGGCGCGCACGGCGGCGAGATAGAGAGCGACATAGCGCGCCGAGGCCACCGCGCAGATCGCCACCGTTCCACCGGGCTCGGCCCCGTCGCATTGCAGCGAGGCGGCGACCCGGTCGACCAATCGGTCGAGGCTGGCGTAGGAGAGCGTCTCCCCGCCGCAGATCACGGCCGGCTTGTCGGGCTGGTGCGCGGCGTGCGCGGCGATGAGAGCGGGCACGGACCCGAAGGGTTGGGCGAGCTGCTCGGCGGCGGTGGCTTGGGTCATGGCCCCCGGTCTGCCGCCCCCGCCCTCGCCTTGTCCAGACCGAGCTCTTCGGAGCGCGCCTGTGACGATCGCGATCATCGGAGCCGGCATGGCCGGGCTGGCGTGCGCCGACGCGCTGGCGGAGCGTGGCCTGGCCGTGCGACTGTTCGACAAGGGGCGTGGACCGGGCGGGCGGATGTCGACCCGGCGGATGGCGGTCGGCGGGTGCACCGTCGCCTTCGACCACGGCGCGCAATACGTCACCGCGCGCGACCCGGCGTTCGTCGCGCAGATGCAGCGGTGGGAGGCGAGCGGCGTGGCGGCGCGCTGGCCGGCGGCGGGCGAGGACGCCTGGGTCGGCACGCCGGGGATGAGCGCGTTCGTCAAGGCGATGGCCGAGCGGCACGCGGTGCGCTGGGGCTGCCGGGTGGAGCGGATCGAGCACGCGGCCGACGGGTGGCGGCTGGTGGGCGACGAGTTGGACGAGGGCGGCTTCGACGCGGTCGTGATCGCCGTGCCCGCCGAGCAGGTGG
>JAABUN010005534.1_pt1 | contig 15562 bp, 13 predicted proteins | sample 5559311 | NCBI WGS metagenome assembly JAABUN01 (sample SAMN10711877, study PRJNA513370) | rock metagenome | isolation source: Antarctica rocks | place: Antarctica: Victoria Land, Siegfried Peak sud
GAAGGTCCGCCAAGCGCTCGCCCACGCGATCGACCGCGACCAGAATGCCAAGGTCACCTACGCCGACTCCGGGAAGGGCGTCAAGGCCCCGACCAACATCGCGGAGGCCTGGCTGCCCGACTGGCTGACGAAGGCGGACATCGACAAGCTCAATACCTATCCCTACGACCCGAAGAAGGCCGAGACGATGCTGACCGAACTCGGCTGGAAGAAGGGCGGCGACAACGTCTGGGTGACCAAGGACGGCGTCCGCTGCGAGTTCGAGATGCTGGCCCCCGCCGAGTTCGCCGACGCCTCGGCCTCGGCCCAGAACGCGGCGGAGCAGTTGACCAAGTTCGGCATCAAGACCGCCCTCCGCACCGTCACCTTCACCCAGGTCGATCCCGACGTGGACAAGGGCAATTTCCAGATGGTCCTCCGTGGCTGGGGGACCGCCAACGACCCGTTCCCGCAGTTCGCCTTCGATAGCAACCTCATCCGCTACACCATCCGGTCGGCCAACGCCGGCGGCAAAGGCATGGCCTTCCCGCTCAAGCAGAAGACCGAGTCGGTCGGCGACGTCGACTTCGAGCAATTGACCACCGAGATCGGGCAGGGGCTCGACGTGGCGAAGCAGAAGGAGGCCACCACCAAAGCGGTCAAGGCTTTCAACGAATTGCTGCCGCTCATCCCGTTGTACGAGCGTTTCGGCAACAACCCGATCCTGGAGGGCGTACGCGTCGTGGGCTGGCCCAAGGACGACGATGTGCTCTTCCAGAACGCTGCCTACGCCGACAGCTACGTGATCATCTCGCTGCTGGATGGCAGGTTGCAACCGAAGTAGGCCGTTCGGAAACCTGCCTGCGAACCGCGCCTCCACGCGTTCTGTTGCGCGGTCCGCAGGCGTCGCACCGGGCGGGGTGGCGCGCGACTTCGTCACCGATCGGCCCATCGACCGGTGGTGGTGGGATGACCGACGGAGGTGGTATCTGACGTCACAGTATGACCGACACGATATGGCAAGTGACGGGTGGCGATGACCACAGGAGTGGCCAATGTGCGGATCGTTGCCCGGAATCGGACAGCACCGGTTGTGCTCGCGGCGACTGAGCTGGCGCGTTACCTCTCCCTCCTGGCACCGGGTAGCGCCGTTGTGCTCGAGGATGGCGATACCCTCACCACTCCCACATCGGCGCTGTACCTGGGGACGTTCGCCGACTTCGCCACCCCGGCGCAGCCATGGCCGATCGTTGCGGACACCACGCTGGACGATGCTATCGCCATCGACGTGACGGGCGGCGCAGGAATGATCGCGGGCAGCAACCCGCGCAGCGTCATGCTGGCGACTTATCGTTATCTGACCGAACTAGGCTGCCGCTGGGTCCGCCCCGGACCTGACGGTGAACTGGTGCCGCGGATCGACCTCGCGGCGAGCACCGTCCGTGTCACGGAGGCCGCCGCGTACCGGCATCGCGGTATCTGCATCGAGGGCGCGGTCAGCTACGAACACGTTCGCGATCTGCTCGACTGGATGCCGAAGCATGGCCTGAATGCCTACTTCATGCAATTCCGCGAGGCGTATACCTTCTTCGAGCGCTGGTACGCCCATCGTGGGAATCCGCTCCTCGCTGGGGAGCCATTCGCGGTGGAAGAGGCCAGCACGCTTAAAGCGCGTTTGGTCGAGGAGATCACGCGACGCGGCCTCGTCTTCCACGACGTCGGCCACGGCTGGACCTGTGACCCGTTGGGAATCCCCGGACTCGGCTGGGAATACGCGGCCCCCGAGGTGCCGCCCGGTGCCGAGGTCTATCTGGCCGAGGTTGGCGGTCGCCGCGCCCTCTGGGATGGGATTCCGCTGAATACGCAGGTCTGCCACTCCAATCCGACCGTGCGCGATCTGATCTTGGGCGACATCGTTGCCTACGCGCGGGAGCATCCCGAGGTTGACATTATCCACTTCTGGCTTGGCGATGGCTGGAACAACCACTGCGAGTGCGTCGCCTGCCGCGAGATCAGCCCTTCCGACTGGTACGTCCGTCTGCTGAACGAACTCGATGATCGTCTGACCGCCGCCGAATTGTCGACGCGGATCGTCTTCCTGATCTACTTCGATCTCCTCTGGCCCCCCGCTGTCGAGCAACCGCGCGCGTCGAAACGCTTCCTGCTGATGTTCGCGCCGATCACGCGCACCTACAGCGCGGCTTATGCCGCCAGTGCGGACGGTGCACGGCCCCAGTTGCCGCCGTTCGTGCTCAATCACCTCACCTTCCCGCGTGGGGTGAGCGAGAATGTCGCTTTCCTGCGCGCGTGGCAAGGGCAGTTCGGGGGCGACAGCTTCGATTACGACTACCACCTGATGTGGGATCACTACAAAGATCCCGGTGGGGTCGCCAGCGCCGCCGTTCTGCACGCCGATATTCGCGGTCTGGCGGCGCTCGGGCTCAATGGGCTGATCAGTTGTCAGGTGCAGCGGGTCTTCTTCCCGCACGGCCTCGGCATGGCGGTGCTGGGGGCGACCCTCTGGGCTCCGACGCGCGACTTCCGGGAAATCGCCGAGGACCATTTCCGCGCGGTCTACGGCGAGGACTGGCCGGCCTGCCTCGCCTACTGCGAGGCACTCTCCCAGGCGTTCGATCCGCCCTATCTGCGCGGTGAAAAGCCAGCACACACGCAAGACAGCGCCGTCGCCTACGGGGGGCTTCCTGCGCTGATCGCGGCGTTCCGTCCGACGATCCGGCGCAACCTGGTCGCGGTCGATCCGAGCCGGGCGCGATCCTGGCACTACCTCGACCGCCACGCCGACCTCTGCCTCCTACTGGCCGAGGCGCTTCGCTATCGCGCTCTCGGCGATGACGCGGCGGCGCGTGGTGCGTGGGAGGCGACCCGGCAGTTTGCCTGGGAGCAGGAGCCGGATTTGCACCCGGTGCTGGACAGCTACGAGTTCCAGCATACCCTCGACCGGCTCTTCCCGGTTCCCGGCGAACAGTCCACGAATTTCCTCCCGGCATGATGAACGGATTGGCGCCACCGGAGTTATAGGAGCGGACGATGCGCGGCGCGATCTTCCTCTTCGCCACCGATCTGCACGACGAGGGGCCGGAGACGGTGCTGGACAACGTGCAGGGGCGGGCGGGACTCGATGGGGTGACACTCGCCTGCGCCTACCACCACGCCCGCGACCTCTTTCCGCACAACCCCGTCCGCAAGGTACGGTTCCTCGAAGGGGGGACCGTCTTTTTCCGCCCCGCCCCGAGCCGCTACGCCGGGCTGCGGATTACGCCGCAGATCAGCCGCCTCGCCGCCGAGGTCGATGTGCTGGGGGATCTCCTGACGCGGGCGGCACGACGCGGCCTCGCGGTGCGCGCCTGGACGGTCTTTCTGCACAACACGACCCTCGGCTCGCGCCATCCCGAGTGCGCGCCGCAAAATGTCTTCGGCGATCCGTACATCACCAACCTCTGCCCGGCGCACCCGGACGTCCGCGCCTTCGCCTGCGCCCTCGCCGCCGATCTGGGGAGCCGGGGCGTCGAGACGATCCTGGCAGAGTCGCTGGGCTACGGCGGCTACGACCACGGCTTCCACCACGAACGCGCCTTCATCCCACTCTCCCCGGTCGTCAGGTTTCTGCTCGGCCTTTGCTTCTGCGAACACTGTCTGCGGGAACTCGGTCGGGCGGGTGTCGCCGTGGACCGGGTGCGGGACTTCGTGCGCGCGGAACTGGGCAACGTCCTGGACGGTACAGCGACACGTTTGCCGGATGGCGAGGTGGACCGGGTCGAGATCGCGGCGATGGTCGATGGCGAACTCGGGCGGTTCCTCGGCGCGCGGCAAGGAATCGTCACCTCGCTGACCGCCGAGGTGCGCGCGGCGGTCGAGGCGGCGGGCGGCAGTCGCTTCGTGGTGATGGATATGGCCGGGGCGGCGAAGGGGTATGCGACCGGCGAGCCGACTGGCGACCCGGCCCCCGCCAGCGCCTGGCGTGAGGGGATCGACCCTGCGACCATCGCCGAGGCGGGACACGGCCTCGCGACGATCGGCTATGCGCGCGATCCGGCGCGATTACGTCTCGATCTGGACGCTTATCGCGCCCTGGTCCCGCCCGATCGTGTCCTCTCGGTTGCCCTCCGCCCGATGCGCCCCGACTGCGACGGCCCGGCGAACCTCCGCGCGAAGATCGACATCCTGCGCGCGGGCGGGGTTGACTGGGCCGATTTCTACCATTATGGCTTCATGCGCCTCGATGCGCTGGATTGGATCAACGAGGCGTTGCACGGCGGCGGGTGAGTGTCTGCGGCGGGCCTTGACCCCGCACGGCGCGGTGCTATGATGCCCGAACCGCTGGGACGAGGGATGGGGAGGTGAGCGGGATGGGGCAGGATAGTCGGATCGGCGTCGCGGTGCAGGGCGCGGGGAATGTCGGCACGGAGCATCTAAAGGCGTATCTCGCGAATCCGCATTGCGAGGTCGTGGCGATCGGCGGTAGCACCAAAGAGCGCGCCGCCGCGAAGGCGCACCAACTCGGACTGAACCTTGACCACGTCGGACTCTACGACGACTACGCGGCGTTGTTGGCCCATCCGGGCCTGGACGCCCTCTCGATCTGCACCCCCCACGCGCGCCACGCCACCGAGGCGATCGCCGCCGCCGAGGCGGGGAAGCACATCCTGATCGAGAAGCCGGTCGCGCTCACGCCGGAAGCGTTGCGGGCGATGGATGCCGCCGTGACCACCGCCGGGGTGCAGACGACCGTGAGCTTCGTCCTCCGGTGGAACCCGCTCGTCACGACCGCCAAGGCGCTGCTGGATGATGGCACGTTCGGGCGTCCGCTCTACGTGCAGACCGATTACTGGCACAACGCCGAGCAGGGCGGCTACCCCGGTGCCAAAGGCCGGCTCGGGCGCGGGGATGTCAGCGCGATGGTCAGCGCCGGTTGCCACGCGATGGACCTCGCCCGCTACCTGATGGGGAGCGACATCGTCGAGGTCATGGCGCTCGACTTCACCGGTCTTACTCGGGCTGCCGGGCCGGTCAATCAGGTCGCGCTCGTCCGCTTCGCCAACGGGATGGCGGGCAAGGTCTCGGCCTGCACCGAGCAGTGGATGCCGTACCAGTTCAACATCGACCTGCTGGGCACGGAAGGTGCGCTGCGCGACGACCGCTTCTACACGCGCAAGATGCCCGGCACGCTCGGCTGGGCGACCTTCCCGACGGTCCTGCCGAATAGCGGCGCGGTGTCGCACCACCCGTTCCCCGCCGAGATCGACCATTTCATCGACTGTGTCCGCACCGGCGTCGAGTCGCACGCGAGCCTGCGGAAGACGCTGAATACCCACGAGGCGTGCTTCGCCGTCGATCGTTCCGGCGGCGCGGGCGGGGTGCCGGTCCGGTTGCCGCTGGCCGACTGATGCCGTCAATGGGCAACCCCGGCCCGATGACAGGAAGAGGAGGATGCCATGTCGAATGCCAGCGCCGACCGTTTTCAGCTCGGGGCGATGACGATCCCCTACGCGCGTTGGACGCTCGACCGGGCCTTGGAAGGGATCGCCGGGGCGGGCTTCAGTCAGGTCGGTATCGTCCGGCCGCTGACGGATGGTCCGTTCTACCCCGAGCGGGCGACCGCGAGCGATTACGCCGCCTTTCGCGCGCGGATCGAGCGGCACGGGCTGACCCCCGCGCTGATGTTCGCCAGTCGCGGCCAGGGGGATCCAGCGGAGCGCCTGCGCGACGACGTGGACAGGGTCGCCGAACTCGGGATACCCTATTTGCTGGTCATCCCGATCTCGCCCGCGCCGAAGTTCCCGGGCGAACGGCCCGCCGATGAGCACCCGAGCGAGATGATTTGGTTCACCCGCGTCGAGGGTTGGCTACGGATGATCGCGCTCGCGGTGCGCCGGGCCGAGCGGCGCGGCGTCACGATCCTGCTCAAGCCGCACGGCGGGATCGCCGGCACCGGTGTGGACCTGGCGCTGCTGGTGGAGCGGCTCGGCTCGCGCGCCGTGCGGGTCTGCTACGACCCCGGCAACATCTCCTACTACGAGGGGGTGCGGCCGGAGCCCGATCTCCCTGGGGTGGTGGACCTTGTGCGCGCGGTCTGCATCAAGGATCACCGGGGGGGGCGGGCGGTGGTGGATTTCCCGGTGCCGGGCGACGGGGAGATCGACCACACCGCGATCTTCCGCACGCTGCTCGCGGGCGGGTTCGACGGCCCGTGCCTGATCGAGCGGATCGATGGCCTCAATTCGCCCGAGGAAACCGACCAGGCCCTGGCACGCGGGCGGGGCTATCTCGAAGGGATCATCGCCGAGGTAGTGAGGCCGGAGGGGGGAGCAGCGTGACGATGTTGGATGTCGCGGTCCTCGGCACGGGCACCCGCGCGCAGGATCATCTGGCCACGATCGGGCGGCTCGCGGCACTCTGCCGCCTCGTCGCGGTCTGCGACGCGGAGGCCACCGTCGCGGCGGAAGTCGGCACCCGCCTCGGGGTCACCGGCTTCACCGACCTGGAGCGGATGCTCGCGGAGGCGAAGCCCGCCCTGCTGTACGTCATCACGCCGCCCGATAGCCACCACGCCGCCGTGGAACTGGCCGGGCGGCACGGTGTCCACGTCATCTCCGAGACGCCGATCGCCACGACGCTGCCGCTGGCGGAGGCGATGATCGCCTCGGCGCGGCACCACGGGATCAAGCTGGAGGTCGCCGAGAATGTCTGGCGCTGGCCGAACGAGCGTCTGAAGAAGCGGATCATCGAGGCCGGGTTGATCGGCGAGGTGACGCAGGCACACCTCTGGTACTACTCGGGGTCGTACCACGGCACCAGTATCGCGCGCACCCTCATCGGCAGCGATCCGGTGCGCGTGCGCGGCTACACGCGCGATACCCCCATCCCGCCGTACCGGGATCGCTTCGGGCGTGCCCATGTCAGCGGCCCCTACGAACACGGGCTGATCGAGTTCGCCAACGGGGCGATCTGCGTCTACCAGTATCCGCTCCACCCGCACTATCGCAACTACTGGGACATCATCGGGACAACAGGGGCGCTCATCGGTTCCGAACTCGTCCTTGTGCGCGACGGCGAACGCCAGGTCTTCCCGATCCGCCAGGAGATCGATGAGACAGGCGGTGTGCCCACCCTGGTGCGCGCCTACGTCGAGACCGACCCGCCGATAGTCTGGGAGAACCCGCTCCGCGACCTGCCGACCGGCGTCGGGGCCGACGAGATCGGGCGGGCCGACATCCTCGCCGGGATGCGCCGCGCGATCCTCGACGACACCGATCCGCCCTATGGCGCGGCGAACGCCCGCTTTGACCAGGAGGTACTCGTCGCCCTCCGCGAGTCGGCGCGGCATGATGGGGCGTGGGTCGCCCTCCCGCTCTCGGGCATCACCGCCGGGGAGCGCGCGCTGCACGACGAGTATGCCCGGCGCTATGGCCACGACCCGCTCGGCGACGTCGAGTCGGTCATTCGCACCCAGCACCCCCGCAACACCCCGGCCGAGCTGGCGTTGTTGCGCTATCACGAGGAACGGCGGCGCGGCTGAGATCGGGCCGTGCGATGGTCGAGGGGAGGATACCGTGATTCGTTTGGGTGTCATCGGCTACGGTCGGCGCATGCGCCACATGCTGGCGACGATCGACCGGTTCGGTGCCGGGACCGAAGTCGTCGCGCTGGTCGACCCGCGCGCGGAGGAAATGTGCCGGGAGTATCCCGAGGCGCTGGCGCGCGTAACGACGTACGAGACGGCGACGGCGATGCTCGACGATGGCGCGGTCGATGCCGTGCTGATCGGGACGCGCTGCACGCTGCACACCCCCTACGCGATCGAAGTGCTGGCACGCGATCTGCCGCTCTTCCTGGAGAAGCCGGTGGCGACGAGTGCGGAGCAAGTGGCCGCGCTCCAGGCTGCTGCGGAACGCTCGCGCAGCCCGGTCGTGGTCTCCTTCCCGCTGCGCCTCTCCGCGCTCTGCCGCGCGGCGCTCGAGGTGCTCGAGTCGGGTACCATCGGCACGATCGAGCAGGTGCAGGCGGTCAACAACGTCCCGTTCTACGCCGGCGGCTACTACCACGGTTGGATGCGCGACGAGAGCCAGACGGGCGGGCTCTGGCTCCAGAAGGCGACGCACGACCTCGATTATATCAATGCCCTGGTCCGGCAGCGTCCGGTGCGCGTCACCGCGATGGAATCGAAGACCGTCTTCCGGGGGGACATGCCCGCCGGGCTCCACTGCGTGGACTGCCACCGGCAGGAGGAGTGCCCCGAGAGCCCCTACAACCTTTTCTATCTCCAGGGGGTCACCGAGCGGGTCCAGCCGAACGACTGGCAGTGCAGCTTCGCGTCCGACACCGGCAACCACGATTCCGCGAGCGCCTTGATCGCTTACGAGTCGGGGCTGCACGCGGTCTACACGCAGAATTTCTACACGCGGCGCGGCGCGGCGGCGCGCGGCGCGACCCTGATCGGCTATCGCGGCACGATCGCCTTCGACTGGTATCGCGGGGAGTTGATCGTCCACCACCACCACACCGCCCGCACCGAGCGCCAGGACTTCAGCGGCACCGGCACCGGCCACCACGGCGGGGACGAGGAGCTGGCGCGCGATTTTCTCGCCGCGATCGCGGGCAAGGGCCGATCGCGCGCGCCGCTGGCGGCGGGAATCCTCAGCGCGCAACTCTGCCTGCTCGCGCGCGAGTCATGCCGCACCAACACGGTCCAGGAGGTCCGTCCGCTCGGCGAGTCGGCGTACGATACGGGGCGGAGGGCGCTCGCAGAGTGAGAATCGCGCTCCCCGCCGAACGGGTGTTGGTGCGGCCCCTGCCCTGCTGCATCCCGCTAGCCGCCCCCGGCGGGATGCAGCAGGGCCATCATGCGGGCGCTTATCCATCCCCTTCCGTGATCCGGCTGTGGCTTGCCTACGAGCGTCGATCAGCACCCGCCACTCGTGGGCAGGCCGTCGCGGGGCGACGACTGGACAGCGAGTCATTGCCCGGGCGCGGGGTGGTCCGCTCGGCTCGATCGTATCCCCGGCAAGGAGCAGCATAGTCATCGCACGCCTACGTGACATCGCCGCAGTCTTTGACCGTGACATCCTGATTTTGCTCGGGCTCCTGTTGGCCGCCGGGGCGGTGGGCGGGCCGACGCGTACGCTCTTGCCCATCTACCTGCAGCACGACCTCGGCTGGACGCCGCCCGTCATCGCCGCGATCGCGGCCTTGCGGCTCCTCGCCGCCGCCCTGAGCGCGCCGCTCGGCGGTGTCCTGGCGGACACCGTCGGGGCGCGGCGCACCCTGCGTCTCGGCCTGATCGGCCTGCCGGTGGCGGCCCTGTGTTTCCTGACACCCGCCTGGCCGCTGCTGGTGCTCCTCGGCCTGGCGTCGGGACTGGCCGATGGCTTGCAGTCCACCGGCAGCCAGGCGTACCTCATCGCCCGCGCCGACCGCTCGATGATCGGTCGGGCGGCGAGTGCCTTCTTCATCGGCACCACGCTCGGCGGCGCGCTCGGCAATCTCGGCGCCGGCGCGCTACTGCGCGGTTGGGGTTTCGCCGGTCTCGGGCCGGTCGGGCTGGGGGCGGGCCTCCTGGTGCTCGTGACCGCGACGACCCTGCCCGGGGGTGAAAGCCGGGCACCGAGTCGGCGGGGGGGGGCGACCGGCGCGTTGGCGGCCTATCGGACGCTCCTGCGCGTGCCACAGGTACGCCAACTCGCGCTGCTCCGCTTCCTGTCGACCTGCTCGTGGGGCGCTACAAGCCTGCTGTGGCCGCTCCTGATCGCCCGCCTCAGCGGCGACCCGGCCACGGCGGCCCTGTTCGGCACCGTCAGCCTGATCGTTGCCGTCGCCGCCCAGCTCGGCACCGGCCACCTCATCGACACCGTCGGCCCCACCGGGCCCGCCCTCGTCCTCGCCGCCCTCGTCCCGCTCGTGGCCGCCCTGTCGGTCCCGGCGATCGCCACCGGCCTGCTCCCCGCGCTCTTCGCGGTTGGCGTTGCGGGCACCGCCGTGGCCTGGTCGCTCTCCGGTGCCACCCTGCCGCTGATCCGCGCCTCCGCGTCCGCCGAGGAGGTCGGCCAGGTGGTCGGGCTGTTGCACCTCATGTGGTCGCTGGCGATGCTCACCGGCACGCTGCTGGCCGGGTGGCTGGTCGTGGCCGACGCGACGCTCCCATTCGGGACGGTCGCGCTCATCGCGCTCCCCGCCAGTGTCGCCGCCTATCGCCTGTGGCGATCCCGCCGCCCCGCGTCGCACGGGGCGGCGGCAGTCTGAACCATGCACAGGGTGCGCTGGACCGGTCGCCTCGCGTGCGCTAGCGTCTGCCTTTACGCCACCCCCGTAGCGGAGGAGTGCCTTCAGGCGGTGTCCCTGCGGCCCTGGTTGCCCCCCCTCGGTGTCGCAGGATCGACGCGATCGTGAGGCGGAAGCGATGCGCCGGCTCCCTGCACAGCGACGACGACGACCGAGTCGCCACATCGCACCGGGCTCGGCTAGCGTCCGTGACGGCGCCGCAGGTGTCGTCGAATCGCTATCGAACGCATCGACCCGCCCGTGCCAATGCCTGTCTGGGCCAGGGCGACCCGCTCGCAAAACCGGCCATCGTTGAGCGCCACAGCGCAAGGAGGTCTCCGTGAATCATGTGCCGAGCGATGCCAGCCGGGTGCCGACGACGGAGCTGCGCGACCTGGTGCGAGCGCTGGCGGAACGTGCCGGTGCCGGGGAGGCGCAGGCCGCCCTGCTGTCCGAGCTGCTGGTGAGCAATGACGTACGTGGCGTCTTCAGCCACGGCTCGCGCCAGATCGCCGACTACGCGCGCCTGCTGCGCGACGGCAAGCTCAACCCCCGCCCGCAGGTTCGCACGCTCAGCGAGTCGGCGGCGACGTTGCTGCTCGACGGCGACGCCGGGCTGGGCTACTTCCCCTGCTGGGAGGCGGCGCACCGCCTGGTGGCGAAGGCGCGCGAGATCGGCGTGGCCGTCGGGGTGACGCGCCACCACGGGCACTTCGGCGCGGCCGGACTCTACACGCGCGTGGCCGCCGCGGCCGGGCTGATCGGCTACGACACATCCGGGCACCAACTCCTGCTGCAGCCGGGGCAGGGGCAGATCCAGGCCGCGGGCGGCTCGCCGATGAGCTTCGCCATCCCGGCCGGCGCGGAGCCGCCGCTCATCCTCGACTTCGGGGCGATCCACGACCTCTACAACCTCTCGGAGGCGCGGCAGCGCGCGATGCTGGAGCAGTTACCCAGCACCCTCTACCGCAGCTTCGGGCTCGGGACCGTCTGCCAGGCGCTCGGCGGCTTCCTGGCCGGCGTGCCGGTGGACGAGGCCCGCGCGGCGCGCGCGTTCCCCGGCGCGAACCAGGGGGCGTTGCTTGTCTTCATCGACCCGGCGCGCTTCATCGACCCCGCCATCCTGCGCCGGGAGGTGGATGAATATCATCGGGTGGTGGGGCAACTGGAACCGTTCGCCGGTACCGGGCGCGCGACGCTACCGGGGCGGCTGGAGTGGGAGCGCGAGCAGCAGTGGGCGACAGCGGGTGTGCCGGTGGGCAGCCGCCATCGCGAGGAACTTGCCGCCGTCGCCGCCGAGTTCGGGGTGCCCGTGCCCTGGTCCTAGCACATCCATGGCGGGGTGACGGGAACGCACCACGATAACGCGTCGTGCCTTCGCATGGTCCGCCGCCGCGACGGGGCGGGCGCGATTGGGCGCCAACTTCGTGCGCCACCGCTGCATCCGCTTCAGGCGAGGCCGACCTCGGCCAGGAGCGTGCGGACCTCGACCGGCGACCCGGTGCGCGCGGCGCGGTCCGCAGCGAGGGTGACGGCGAGGGTGCGGACCGCGTCACCGTAGTCGGTGCGGAGTAGCTCGGGACAGCCCGCAGCCACGGCGCGGATAAAGGTGGCGTCCGCCGTCGCCATCGCGTCGCCAGCACCGACCACCTCCTCGACGCCCGCCGGGGTGGCGATCCGCAGGGTGTCGTTGTCGAGCGACAGGATCAGCCCGTCGCAGAAGAGGTGCAGCCCGCGTAGTTGGGGCACGCCGCCCGGCCAGGCGAGGAAATTGTTGGCGAAGGCACCGACGACGCCGTTCTCGAAGACGAGTGTCAGGGCGTTGGCGTCGAAGATATCGTAGTCGGGCCGGCGAAGGTTGTTGATCCGCGTCGTCGCGGCGGCGGAGACGACCCGCACCTCGCCGACGAGGTGACGCAGCAGATCGATCTGATGGGTCGCCATCTCGATCAGCTGGCCGCCGGAGCGATCCTGGCGATGGTACCACGGCGTACCGGGGGTCGGGCCGAAGCGGAGGACGAGCGCCATCCCGATCGTGGTGTCCCGGAGCAGCGCGCGCGCCCGCTCCGTCGCGGTCGCGTAGCGCAACTGGTAGCCCGCCGCCACGAGCAGGCCGCGCTCGCGGATGCGCCCCAGGGTGCGCGCCGCCGTCGCCAGATCGAGCGCGACCGGCTTCTCCACCAGCATCGGCACGCCTGCCGCGATGACGGCCGCTTCCGGCTCCCCATGCGCGAACGGGGGGAGGCAGAGATACACCGCATCGAGCCGCTCATGACGCAACATCGCGCCATAGTCGGTGTAGGTGGCCGCATCCAACCGCTGGCCGGTGGCATCCGCGACCGCCACGCGGGCGCGCTCGATCTGCCCCTCGGCGAGGTCGCAGAGGGCGACGACCTCCGCGTCCGGCATGCTGACCAGGTTCTCCAGATGGCTGACCGCGATCCCGCCCGTCCCGATGAAGCCGATGCGCACCGTCATCATGCCTCCGGTGGGGGCGTCGCGCCCATGCGCGCCATGACCGCACGCACATCGCGCGCGACTCTGGCGGCATAACGCGCGAGGTCGGCGCGCTCGGCGGGAGTGGGGGTTACCTCCGCCGTGAGGGTGCCGTCGTAGCCACCATCGCGCAGGGCTGCCCCGACAGCGGGCCAGTCGACGTCCCCGCCGCCGATATCCACGAATCCGGGCGGCTCGCGCCGGAAGTCCTTGAGGTGCACCCGTCGCACGCGGTGACCCAGGACGGCGAGCCACTGCTCGGGGTAGCCGATATTCAGGATGTTGCCGACATCGAAGTAGACGCCGATCCGGGGGCTGCCGACCTCGTCGACGAGCCGACGCATCTCCAGCGGGCTGAGCAGGAACTTGTTCCAGACGTTCTCGATCGCCAGGTCCACACCGGCCCGTTCGGCTGCTGGCGCGAGGGCCACTAAAAACTCTGCGGCCCGCTCGTAGGCCACGTCGTAGCGCGCCAGCGGGCCGCCCGCCGCCCGGCCCACCACGCCGGGCACGACCAGGATCGCGCCCGCACCGAGCTCGGCGGCGAGCTCGAGTTGCCGCGCGGCGATCGTGCGCGCTCGCGCACGGGTCGCGGCGTCCTCGGCCGTCGGCGAGATCCGCCAGTACAGCGCGGTAGAGAGGCCGCCGACGCGCAGTCCCGCGCCCTCGACGGTCGCGCGCAGGGCACGAGCGTCGGCCGCAGTCGTCGCCAGGCCGACCTCGCCCGCCTCATCCAGATTGAGTTCGAGCGCATCGAAGCCCTGTGCTGGCCGTTTACTCCATCCGCAACCGTATCCTGACACTCTTGCACCCTGACTGGCAGAAAATTACTCCGGATGGAGTAAACGGCCAGCACAGGTGCGCCCGCGGCGCGGCGCGGGTGGCAGGCCCTGCTGGCGCAGCGTGCGCTCGATCGTGGCCCGGGAGACGCGATGGCCCACCTTCAGGAGTTCGCCCTGAATTTTGCCGTAGCCCCAGGCGCGGTTCTCACGCGCGAGGCGCACGATCAGCGCGACGGTGGCGGCAGGCGTGGCCGGTCGGCCGCGTTTCGGCGTGCTGCCGTAGGTCCATTTCCGCTTCACGATCTCGCGATGCCAGCGGAGCACGGTGTCGGGCCGCACGATCACGATCGCGCTGGCCAGGGTGCGGTAGCGGGTGACGATCGCCGCCAGGAGCACCTTGTCCCAGCGCGCGAGGTGGGGTGCCCGCGTCGCCTGGCGCTGATACAGGCGCACCTGCTGGCGCAGGACGACGACCTCGACGGCGAGGTCTCCCCGTCCGCGCGTCGCGGCATGCAGCAGGTCGAGGACCAGCGCGAAGGTGGCGAAGAGGAGGGCGAAGGGCATCGGGTACCTTTCTGGTGAAGCGCACGGGGCGACACGACGCGCCGGGATGATACCGCATCACGGCAAAATGAACCGGGATTTCCGCTGCGAAACTGCGGTCGATCGGATGATGACACCCTACGGGGCGTTCTAGCGATAATGCGTGGTCACATGCTGACGAATCCGTCGATCGGGACCATTACATTGCCCTGCAAAACGCTGTAAGGCTCGAGAGAGGCACCCGCACCGCTTCGCCCCGCCACGCTCACTCCGGGCGGTGCGCCAGGTGATCGCCGAGATCGAGCAGCTGCGTGCCGACCGTCTCCAGCTCGGCCAGTAGCGGGGGCGAAGCGGTCGCGCCCACGACCCCCTTCGCGGCCATCGCGTTCGCCAATTCGTCGAGGAGTTGATCGACTTTGGTCATACTCGCGCGCACCACGGCGATGCGCTCCCGGGTCGCGCGTTCGGCCTCGCTGTCCACCGCGTCCCGTCCCTTCCCGTCGCCGCCGCGCCGCCTAGCGCCCGTCGAAGTCGCCCCGCAGCGCCGCGAGGAGCAGCCGCGCGAAGAACACGCCCGCCGCGAGCAGGGTGAGCGCGAGCCCGCCGTGGCCGAGGCGCAGCCCGCCGTCGCCGCCCAGGACGCCGCCGACCGCCTCCAGCGCCAGCCCGAGCCAGCCGACGGCGAAGAGCCCGGTGTCGCCCACGCCGGGCGCGGGGGCCTCGCCGGGCGGCCGGCGCGGTTGCCGCTTGCCCCACAGACGCATGATCCCCCCTCTTGCTATGCGTAGTGGGGCAACGGCGCGAAGCTGGTTAACGGACGGTTGGTGCTGTCGAAAATCGGGAGTATCCGCGTCTGTATCGACCGACCGCTCGCGGGGACACCCGAGACGTGCCAGATTGCCCCCGTCGGGCCGCCCTCGCCGTCGCCTGCGCCCTCTGCCGCGGCGACACCCTCGCGTGGTCCGGTCTATCGGCCTGTCAGGGATAGGCGCGGATGATGAAGACGGCCATCTCGGCGCGGGTGACGTTGCGGTCGGGGCAGTAGAGGCGTCGCCCCTGATCGTCGGTGCCGCAGCCGGTGGTGATCCCGAGCGTGGCGAACTGCTCGATGAAGGCGTAGGCCCAGTACGTCGGCGGCACGTCGAAGAAGGTGGTCGACGCGGGCGGGGGCGGGTTGGCGTGGCCCTTCGCCCGGTCGATGAAGACGGCCATCTCGGCACGACTGACGTTGCGGTCGGGGCAGAAAAGGCGCTGTCCGGCGTCGTTCGTGCCGCAGCCGGTGGTGATCCCGAGCGTGGCGAACTGCTCGATGAAGGCATAGGCCCAGTAGGTCGGCGGCACGTCGGCGAAGGTCTGGCCTGTCGGCGTCGGCGGGGTCGCGTGGCCGAGGGTGCGGTCGAGGAAGACGGCCATCTCGGCGCGGGTGACGTTGCGGTCGGGGCAGTAGAGGCGTCGCCCCCGGTCGTCGGCACCGCAGCCGGTGGTGA
>JAABUN010005535.1_pt1 | contig 15561 bp, 16 predicted proteins | sample 5559311 | NCBI WGS metagenome assembly JAABUN01 (sample SAMN10711877, study PRJNA513370) | rock metagenome | isolation source: Antarctica rocks | place: Antarctica: Victoria Land, Siegfried Peak sud
CCAGCAAACGGTGTCGATATTCGCTGCATCGGACCGATTTTGCCGATCCTTATCGGCCCCCGTCGCAGGCCGCCCCGGCGTCAGAGGCTACACACCTGGAGCCACCAAGAGTTTTGCAAGCGACTCTCGGTACAAAAATAGAGGGGGGACCGGGGGGATACTTTCCCCCGGCCTGGCTACGCTGCCGCCGGCCGCACCAGCAACGGCCCCCCGAACAGCCAGCCCAACCCCACCAGCAACAATGTTGCCCCGCCATGCCAAGCCAGTACCATCGCCGCCGCGTCGAGGTGATGGAACAGGCTGAGGCCCGCCGAGCACAGCGCCGCCGAGGCCAGGCCGCCCAGCAGCAGCACCGGCGTCGGCCGCACCGGCCCGGCATGGCGCAGCAGGACCAGCAGCGCCGCGGTCAGCGGCAGGCCGAGCAGGATGATGAACCGCAGGCAGGGCCAACTGGTGCCCATGGCGAAGGCCTCCGGGCCAAGCCGGGCGGCATCGGCGAGGCAGCCCCAGCCGAGGCTGCCGATCCAGGCGGCCAGCGCCGGCAGCGGCAGCAGCGCCCAGGCGGCGGAGCGGTCCGGGCGGGCCAGCATGGCGGCGGCCAGCGCGGCAGTGATGCCGACGCCGACCGAGGCAAGCCATTGCGCGACGTCGAAGGCCAGCCGCACGCGGTCGGCGATGTCGTGGCGGAGGCCCTGTTGCGCGACCACGACGGCAATCGCCAGCGCCGCGGCGGCCAGCCACAGCAGGGCCTGGCGCGAGGGTAAGGGCAGGCGGCGCACCGGCACCAGCGTGGTCGAGAGCCGGCCGATCAGGTCCTCGGTGCGCACCTAGTTCTCCAATCCCAGTTTCTGGCGCAGCGCCTTGACCGCGCGATGGGTCGCCACCTTCAGCGCGCCCACCGACATGCCGGAACGCGTGCTGGCCTCGGCCAGCGACAGGTCCTCCAGCTTGGCGAGCCGCAGGGCGGTGCGCTGGGCCTGCGGCAGCGCGGCCACCGCGGCACGGAGTTCGGCCGCCGCCACCCTGGCCTCTCCGGTATTCGCTCCGGGCGAGGCCAGGGTTTCGCCGAAATCGTCGATCGAGGTTTCGCGGCCGCCGCGGCGGCCGTGGCGGCGCAGGCGGTCGATGGCGCGGCGCTCGGCGATGGCACCGAGCCAGGGGCGGATTGGCCGGGCGGGGTCGTAGGCATGGCGGAGCTGGTGGATGGTCAGCAGGGCGTCCTGCACGGCGTCCTCGGCCTCGGCCGGGTGCTGGATGCGGCGGCGGGCGATGGCGCGGAGGAAGGGCAGGCAGGCGCGCAGCAGGCGGTCGTAGGCGCGGGCGTCGCCGGCCTGGGCGGCGGCCATCCAGGCTTCCCATTCACCGTCCTGGCGGCCGTCGTTCCGCATGATCACCCCTGCTTCGGCTGGCCGGTCCCGGCCGGCGCCCATGCTGATAAGGGAGCGGACGAGACAATGGAACAGCGAGGGCGATGCACGCCCGGTCCGGCCGATGCAGGGCTTGACAAAGGCCGCCGCGATGCCGGTCGCCGGATGCCACCCGGCCGTTGCGGTTGCCAGCGTCATGGGCAGGGGTCTAGGCTGCCATAGCAAGAAGCGGCGGGCCATTGGCCGGCCCACACGAAATGCCGGGCCAACGAAGCTTCGGATGAGGGGGAATGAACATGAAACTCGGCGAAGCCATCGCTGAAATCATGAAGCGCGAGGGTGTGGAGATATTGACCGGCTATCCGGTCAACCACCTGATCGAGTTCGCGGCGGCGGCCGACATAAGGCCGGTGATGATGCGGCAGGAACGCATCGGGCTGCACATGGCGGACGCGATCAGCCGGGTGACCTCGGGGCGGAAGCTCGGCGCATTCTGCATGCAGCACGGGCCGGGGGCGGAGAACGCCTATGGCGGCGTGGCGCAGGCCTATGGCGAGAGCGTGCCGATCCTGGTGCTGCCGATGGGGTATCCGCGGCGGCTGGCGCACATCGACCCGAATTTCAATTCCGTCAGCGCGATGCGGTCGGTGACCAAGTCGGCCGAGCCGATCACCTCGGCGGCGGAGGTGCCGAACATCTTCCGGCGCGCCTTCACGCGGCTGCGGAACGGGCGGGGCGGTCCGGTGCTGGTCGAGATCCCATCCGACATGTGGAACGAGGAGGTGCCGGAGCCGCTCGACTACGCGCCGGTGCTGGTGACGCGCTACGGGCCGGACCCGGCCGACGTGAAGCGGGCGGCGAAGCTGCTGGCGGAGGCGAAGCGGCCGGTGATCTATGCCGGCGCCGGGGTGCACTGGGCGCAGGCCTGGCCGCAGTTGCGGCAGCTGGCGGAATTGCTGGCGGCGCCGGTGACGAGCAGCCTCGGCGGCAAGTCGAGCTTTCCGGAACGGCATCCGTTGTCGCTGGGGTCGGGCGGGCTGGCGATCCCGATGCCGGTGCGGCACTTCCTCGACCGGGCGGATGTGATCCTGGGGATCGGGTGCAGCTTCACCGAGACGAATTTCGGGGTGAAGATGCCGAAGGGTGCGCGCATCATCCATGCGACGCTCGACCCGATGCATCTGAACAAGGATGTGCGGGCGGAGATCGGGCTGGTCGGCGATGCCGGGCTGACCATGGACGCGCTGCTGGCGGAGTTGGAGGGGCTGGTGCGGTCGCCGCGCGACGCGGGGCCGGTGGCGGCGGAAATCCAGGCGCAGTACGAGCCGTGGTTGGCGGAGTGGATGCCGAAGCTGACTTCCAACGCCGCGCCGCTGAACCCGTACCGCGTGCTCTGGGATTTGCAGCACACGGTGGACCTCGACAACACCATCATCACCCACGACGCCGGCAGCCCGCGCGACCAGCTTTCGCCGTTCTGGCGGCCCACGGTGCCGCTGAGCTACCTCGGCTGGGGCAAGACGACGCAGCTTGGCTATGGGCTGGGGCTGGCGATGGGGGCGAAGCTGGCGGCGCCGGACAAGCTGTGCATCAACGTCTGGGGCGATGCGGCGATCGGCTTCACGGGGATGGACTTCGAGACCTGCGTGCGGGAGCGCATCCCGATCATGTCGATCCTGCTGAACAATTTCTCGATGGCGATCGAGCTGAAGGTGATGCCGGTCAGCACGGAGAAGTACCGCAGCACGGACATCTCGGGCGACTACGCGGCGATGGCGCGGGCGTTCGGCGGGTACGGCGAGCGGGTGGAGACGCCGGACGAGATCGTGCCGGCGATGAGGCGCGGCATCGAGCGCACACAGGCTGGGCAGCCGGTGCTGCTGGAGTTCATCACGTCGAAGGAAACCTCGGTTTCCAGGCTGTAGAAAGCCGAGCGCGGGCGAACCGCGCCGGACCAGGGAGGGCGAATGGCGACGGTCGATATCCGCAACGTGCGGAAAGCGTTCGGGTCCGTGGAGGTGCTGCACGGCGTCAGCGTGGACATCCAGAACGCCGAGTTCGTCGTGCTGGTCGGGCCGTCCGGCTGCGGCAAGTCCACGCTGCTGCGGATGCTGGCCGGGCTTGAGAACATCTCAAGTGGAGAAATCGCGATCGGCGGGCGGGTGGTGAACACCGTGCCGCCGAAGGATCGCGACATCGCCATGGTGTTCCAGAACTATGCGCTCTACCCGCACATGACCGTGGCGCAGAACATGGCGTTCTCCATGAAGCTGGCGAAGGCCCCCAAGGAGGTGATGGACCGCGAGGTGCTGCGTTCCGCGACCATCCTCGGACTGCACGAGCTGCTGCACCGCTACCCGCGGCAATTGTCCGGCGGGCAGCGGCAGCGGGTGGCGATGGGGCGTGCGATCGTCCGCAACCCGCAGGTGTTCCTGTTCGACGAGCCGCTGTCGAACCTCGATGCGAAGCTTCGCGTGCAGATGCGGGCGGAGATCAAGGAACTGCACCAGCGGTTGCAGGTCACCACGGTCTACGTCACGCACGACCAGATCGAGGCCATGACCATGGCCGACAAGATCGTGGTGATGAACGGCGGTAACATCGAGCAGGCGGGGCCGCCGCTGGAGCTGTACGACCGTCCCGCCAACCTGTTCGTGGCGGGCTTCATCGGCTCACCGGCGATGAACCTGCTGCCGGGGCGGATCGAGGGTGGGAAATTCCGCAGCGCCGACGGCACGCTATGGCCGCTGCCGGTGAACGGCCACGCCTGGCCGGAACGCGAGGCGGTCTACGGCATCCGGCCGGAGCATCTGCGGCTGGACCCGGACGGCATCCGAACCACGGTTTCGGTGGTGGAGCCGACGGGGTCGGAGACGCAGGTGCTGCTGCGGCTGGGCGAGACCACGCTGCTTGGCGCCTTTCGTGAGCGTGTCTCGGCGCGCCCCGGCGAATCGCTGCCGGTCTCGCCGGACACCTCGCTGGTGCACCTGTTCGACCGGACCACAGGACAGCGGCTTTAGGCCGCCGGAAGCTTGGGGGAAACGATGGCAAACATCATCACGCGGCGCGGCACGCTGGCACTGGGCGGCGGCGCGCTGGCGGCTGCGGCAATGGGCGGCACGGCATCGTCGCAGGCGATCCCGCGCGCCGAGGTGGCGGCACCGCGGCTGCCTATCGAGAACGGTGCCACGTTGCGGATGCTGCGGCCGGTGCGCTTCGTGCAGCCGGACGAGGAGATCTTCCGCGACAACGCCGCCCGCTTCACCGCGGCGACCGGCGTGCAGGTGCGGGTGGACTTCGTCGGCTGGGAGGACATCAACCAGCAGACCGCCGTCACCTCCAACACCGGCGCGGGTCCCGACATCATCGTCGGCTTCAGCGACGCGCCGCACATCCACGCGGACAAGCTGATCGAGGTGACGGACATCGCCGAGTACCTCGGCCAGCGCTACGGCGGCTGGATGTACCTGGCCGAGAAGTACGGCAAGCGGCACAATTCCAACAACTGGATCGGGCTGCCCTTCGGCGCCTCCAGCGGCCCGCTGATCTGGCGCAAGGAGGCGCTGCAGGAGGCCGGCGTGGCGACCCCGCCGAACGACCTGACCGAGTTCCTGGCGCTGTCGAAGAAGCTGAAGCAGATCAACAAGCCGGCGGGCTTCGCGCTGGGCAACGCGGTCGGCGACGGCAACGGCTTCGCCAACTGGCTGATCTGGTCGCATGGCGGCTACCTGGTCGACGAGGCCGGCAAGGTGGCGATCAACTCGCGCGAGACGATCGCCGCGCTGAACTACCTGAAGGAGCTGTACCCCACCTTCATCAACGGCACGCTGAGCTGGGGCGATGTCAGCAACAACCGCGCCTATGCGGCGAACGAGTGCTGGCTGACCGCCAACGGGGTCTCGCTGTACTTCGCGCTGAAGAACGACCCGGCGACCGCGCCGATCGCGCTTGACAGCGAGCACACGCCGCTGCCGCACGGCCTGGCGGGACGGCCGCCGCAAGCGGGCCTCACCTTGAACGCCATGGTGTTCAAGCACAGCCGCTTCCCCAACGCGGCCAAGGCGTTCCTGGCGTTCATGCTGGAGAGCGAGCAGTACGACCGCTGGCTGGTGGCGAATTCCGGCTACTGGGCGCATCCGCTGCGGGCCTACAACGAGAGCGCGGTGTGGAACTCCGACCCCAAGGTCAAGATCTTCCGCGACACGATGGATAACCGTTTCTGGAACGGCTACAAGGGGCCGATCAGCGAGGCCTCCGGCGCGGTCAACGCGGAATACGTGATGGTGCAGATGTGCGCCGCCGTGGCGGCGGGACAATCGACCCCGGAAACCGCCGCGCGTGAGGCCGAGCGCCGCGCCCGCCGCTACTTCCGCACCTGATCGCAGGAGGCCAGCCGATGTCCGTCACCGCCCTTCCCGTCTGGAGTCCGGTCCGCAAGGAAGCGGGCTGGCTGGTCAGGCTGTTCGACTACAAGCCCTTCCTCGTCGTCATGTGCCTGGCGCCGGCGCTGGGGCTGCTCGGCGTGTTCCTGACCTACCCGTTGGGGCTCGGCATCTGGCTGGCCTTCACCGACACCACCATCGGCCGCAGCGGCAGGTGGGTGGGGCTGGAGAATTTCGAGTGGCTGATGGGGGACCCGCTGTTCTGGCAGGCGGTATTCTACAGCGTGTTCTACACCGGCATCGCCACAGTGGGGAAGTTCGCGCTGGGATTATGGCTGGCGCTGCTGCTGAACAACCACCTGCCGATGAAAAGCTTGTTGCGGGCCATCATCCTGCTGCCGTGGATCGTGCCGACGGTGCTGTCCGCCATTGCCTTCTGGTGGCTGTACGACCCGCAATTCTCGATCATCTCCTACATGCTGGTCGACGTGCTGGGGGTGCGCACCACCTACATCGACTTCCTGGGTTCGGCTTGGCCGGCGCGGTTCTCGCTGATCGCCGCCAACATCTGGCGTGGCATTCCCTTCGTGGCGATCTCGCTGCTGGCCGGGCTGCAAACGATCTCGCCGTCGCTGTACGAGGCGGCATTGCTGGACGGTTCCACCGCGTGGCAGCGCTTCCGCTACATCACCTTCCCGCTGCTGTTGCCGATCCTGGCGATCGTGATGACCTTCTCCATCATCTTCACCTTCACCGACTTCCAGCTGGTCTACGCCATCACCCGCGGCGGGCCGGTGAACAGCACTCACCTGCTGGCGACCCTGGCGTTCCAGCGCGGCATCTCCGGCGGGCAGCTTGGCGAGGGCGCGGCGATCGCGGTTTCGATGATCCCCTTCCTCGTCTTCGCCACGCTGTTCAGCTATTTCGGGCTGGCGCGGCGGAAGTGGCAGCAGGGCGAAGGCAATGACTGACCGGAGGCCACGCCGATGAGCGACGCGACGATCGCGGCGCCGGAGCTGAAGCAGAACGCGACGGTGGCGCCGGACCGGATGTCCTGGGACAGTTCGGCGCGGCGGATGGTGACCATCTACCTGCCGCTGGCCTGCTTCGTGCTGATCCTGCTGTTCCCGTTCTACTGGATGGCGGCGACGGCCATCAAGCCGAACGCCGAACTCTACGACTACAAGACCTACAACCCCTTCTGGGTGGCATCGCCGACGCTCGACCACATCCGGCACCTGTTGTTCAACACCGCCTACCCGCGATGGCTGCTGACCACCATGACGGTCGCGGTCTGCGCGACGTTTCTATCGCTGTTTTCCAGCACGCTAGCCGCCTACGCGATCCAGCGGCTGCGCTTCAAGGGCAGCCAGTACGTCGGGCTGGCGATCTACCTGGCGTATTTGGTGCCACCTTCGATCCTGTTCATCCCACTGGCGACCATCGTCTTCCAGTTGGGCCTGTTCGACAGCCCGCTGGCGCTCATCCTGGTGTATCCGACCTTCCTGGTGCCGTTCTGCACCTGGCTGCTGATCGGCTACTTCAAGTCCATTCCGTACGAGCTGGAGGAATGCGCGCTGATCGACGGCGCGACACGGTTGCAGATCCTGACGCAAATCACCCTGCCGCTGGCGATTCCGGGATTGATCTCCGCCGGCATCTTCAGCTTCACGCTGTCGTGGAACGAGTTCATCTACGCGCTGGCCTTCATCCAGAGCAGCGAGAACAAGACCGTCCCCGTCGCCATCCTGACCGAGCTGGTCTCCGGCGATGTCTACCAATGGGGCGCGCTGATGGCCGGCAGCCTGCTGGGTTCGCTGCCGGTGGCGATCTTCTACTCGTTCTTCGTGGATTACTACGTGTCGTCGCTCACCGGCGCGGTGAAGGAGTAGCTACGACGCCCGGCCCTGCGCAGCGACGTAGCCGCGGTTCCAGGTGGGGGTGATCCACACCTCGTTCACGCAGACATGCGGCGGCAGGCAGGCCACGAAGCGGATCATCTCGCCGCAATCCTCGGGCTGCAACATGCGGGCGAGGTCCTCGGCGGAAAGCGGGTTCGGCCGCTTCTGCAGGATGGGCGTGTTGACCTCGCCCGGCAGCAGCGCGCAGCTACGGATGCCGTTCTGGCATTCCTCGACGTTGATGCTATGGCTCATCGCCACCACGCCGTGCTTGGCCGCGGAGTAGCCGGGGCCGCTCATGCCGCCGACGTTGCGCCCCGCCATGGACGCGGTGTGGATCAGCAGCCCGCCGCCCTGCGCCCGCATCATCGGCAGCACGGCGCGGGAGCAGTAGAACGCCGAGGACAGGTTGCCGTGGATCAGCTCGTCGATCCCGGCGATTCTGATGCGCTTCCAGTCGCGCTCCACGATGTTAAGGCCGGCGTTGCTGACCAGGATGTCGAGCCGGCCGAAGGTGGCAGAGATCCAGTCCGCCACGCGCTGCACGTCGGCGGCCTGCATCAGGTCGGCCGGCTGGACGTGCGCGGTGCCGCCGGCGGCAGCGATGCGGGCGGCCACGGCGTCCAGCGGCGGGCGGCGGCGGCCGGTCAGCACGACGGTGGCGCCGGCCTCGGCCAGCTTCAGCGCGGCGCTTTCGCCGATGCCACTGCCGGCGCCGGTGATCCAGGCGATCTTGCCTTCGAGCTGGCCCATGGTGGTTCCCTCCCTGTTTGAAGGATGAGGCTAGCGCCGCCGCGCCGGCTTGTGGAGGTGGCGCCGGCGTGCTTCGATTTGGCAACGCCGCAGGGCGGGGGGAACGCCATGAAGATCGCCAGGATCGAGACGCTGCGTGCCGATGCCGGCTGGCGGCTGTTCTCGTTCCTCAAGGTCACGACCGCCGATGGCCTGGTCGGCTGGTCCGAGTACAACGAAAGCTTCGGCAGCACCGGCCTGTCGGCGGTGATCGACGGGCTGGCACCGCTGATCATCGGCCACGACCCCACGCGGTTCGAGGCGGTGACCGCCTACCTGCATGTGATGACGCGGCAGTCGCGCGGCGGACTGAATCAGCAGGCGATCGCGGCCATCGAGAACGCGTTGCTGGACATTGCCGCGCGAGCCCGCGGCATTCCGGTTTGCGCGCTGTTCGGCGGGCCGATCCGCGAGCGCATCCCGGTGTACTGGTCGCATTTCGGCAGCTACCGGGTGCGCAACGCGGCGTTCATGAGGGTGCCGCCGCTGCTGGACCGCGAGGAGGTCGCGCGGCACGCGGCGGAGGTGAAGGCGCTGGGGTTCCGCGGCCTGAAGACCAACATCCTGATCCCAGGCAAGGACGGCAAGCTGTACCAGTATTCGCCGGGCTTCGCGCGACACGCGGGCTGGCCGGAGCTCAACTGGGACAACCGGATGATCGCGCAGTTGCAGGAGCATCTGCGGACGATCCGCGAGGCGGTCGGCGCGGACATGGCGATCCACCTCGACACCAATTTCCACTTCCGCACCGAGGGTTTCATCCGTGTTGCGCAGGCGGTGGCGCCGTTCGACCTGACCTGGCTGGAGATCGACACGCACGACGCGGCGGCATTGGCCGACATCCGCAGGCGTGCCCCCTGCCCCATCGCAAGCTGCGAGACGCTGCACGGCCGGCGCGAGTTCAAGCCGTTCCTGGAACACCAGGCGATGGATGTCGGTATTGTCGACGTGGTGTGGAACGGGCTGGCGGAGTCGCTGAAGATCGCCTCGATGTGCGACGTGTTCGAGGTGAACTGCGCGCCGCATAATTTCTACGGCAACCTGTGCAGCATGATCAGCGCGCACTTCTCCGCCGCGATCCCTAACTTCCGGGTGATGGAGATCGACATCGACAGCGTGTCCTGGCGCGATGAATTCACGCTGGCGCCGGTGATCGAGGATGGCGAGATGCTGCTGCCGACCGGCCCCGGCTGGGGCGTCGAGGTGAACGAGGCCGCCATCCGCGCGCGGCCACCGAAGGGTTAGGGAAACGCGCATGGCAACGCACAGGATCATCACGCCGTCGGGCGCGAGCTTCACCACTTCCGGCGGCGGCTACGCGCTGGAAAGCGAGGGGCTGGAGGGGCTGGACGCCGAGATCGTCGAGGCGCCGATGGACGAGGCGGGGTTTATCGCCGCCGCGAAGGACGCGGATGCGATCTACGCCAAGGGCATCCCGATCACCAAGGCGATCATCGACAGCCTGACGCGCTGCAAGGTCATCACGCTGGGTTCGGTCGGCGTCGACTCGGTGGACGTGAAGGCGGCCACCGCGCGTGGCATCCCGGTCACCAACGTGCCGGACACCTTCATCGAGGAGGTGGCGGACCATGCGATGATGCTGCTGCTGAGCGGCTTCCGCCGGCTGGTCGAGCAGGACCGGATGGTGCGCGAGGGCCGCTGGCGCGAGGGTCGCCCGGCGCTGCTGAAGATCCCACGGCTGATGGGGCAGACGCTGGGCTTCGTCTCGTTCGGCCGGGTGGCGCGGGCGGTGGCGAAGCGGGCGGCGCCGTTCGGGCTGCGGATGATCGCCTACGACCCGTTCATCGAGGAGTTGCTGATCTCCGACCATGGCGTGCAGCCGGCGACGCTGTCGGAAGTGCTGTCGCAATCCGACTTCGTGTCGATGCACGCGCCGGCGCGGCCGGAGGCGCACCACCTGCTGAAGGAACAGCACTTCCGGCAGATGAAGCCGAGCGCGATGTTCATCAACACCGGCCGCGGCCCGACGGTGCAGGAGGAAGGCCTCATCAAGGCGCTGTCCGAGGGCTGGATCGCCCACGCCGCGCTGGACGTGCTGGAGACCGAACCACCGTCGCACAACAACCCGCTGCTGAGCATGTCGAACGTGACGCTGACCGCACATGTGGCCTCGGCCTCGGCGCGGTTCGACGAGGCGCGGAAGCGACGGGTCGGGAATGAGCTGGCGCTGGTGCTGTCGGGCAAGTGGCCGATGAGCTGCGTCAACCCGGCGGTGCTGCAGGACACCACGCTGCGCCGCTGGCAGCCGGTCGGCATGGGCCGCGGCCCGAACAGCTAGGGAGACAGGTCATGGGCAGCAGAATCGCCGTCGTCACCGGAGCGGGGTCGGGCGTGGGACGGGCCGCGGCGCTGGCCCTGCTGGCCGATGGCTGGTCGGTCGCGCTGGCGGGGCGCCGCCGGGAAGCGCTGGAGGAAACGGCGGGGATGGCCGGCGATGCGGCCTCGCGCGCGCTGCCGGTGCCGACCGATGTCGGCAACCCGGATGCGGTGACGGCGCTGTTCGCGGCCGCCCGCGAGAAATTCGGCCGGCTGGATTTCCTGTTCAACAACGCCGGCGGCAACGTGCCTGCGGGACCGTTGGAGGACCTGGCCTACGCGGATTGGGCGCGTGTGGTGCAGATCAACCTGACAGGGTCCTTCCTGTGCGCGCAGGCGGCGTTCCGGCTGATGAAGGCGCAGCAGCCGATGGGCGGGCGCATCGTCAACAACGGCTCGATCTCGGCGCATGTGCCGCGGCCGAACAGCATCGCCTACACCTCGACCAAGCACGCCATCACGGGGTTGACCAAGTCGCTGTCGCTGGATGGGCGGAAATACGACATCGTCTGCGGCCAGGTCGACATCGGCAACGCGGCGACGCCGATGACCGAACGGATGCAGCGCGGCGTCAAGCAGGCCGACGGACGCATGGCGGTGGAGCCCACGATGGACGTGCGGCACGTGGCCAACACGGTGCTGATGATGGCCAACATGGAATTGGCGGCGAACATCCAGTTCGTCACCGTCACCGCGGCGAAGATGCCGTTCATCGGGCGCGGCTGAAGCGCGTCAGCGTCGCAGCGCGTCGGCGAGCTCCGCCTTGGTCATGCGGGAACGGCCCTTGATGCCGCGGCTCGCCGCCTGTTCGTAAAGCGCGGCCCGGCTGTCGCCGGCCGCCTGCTGCGCCTCGGCCGCCTTGGTGCGCGCCAGGTTGCGGCGGTTGCGGGCGGGAGTTTCGTCCCGCGATGCGCCGGCCTCGTGCAGCGCGATCGCGATGGCCTGGGCGCGGGATTTCACCTTGCCGCCCTGGCTGCTCTCCAACGCGTGTTCCTTGAACTCGCGCATGACACGCTGGACCGTCTCCCGCTGCGGCGCCGACTGCCTGGCCATGCTGCTTCTCCTGTTCCCGCCGCTCAGGGCATGGTGGCCAGCAGGTCCTGGCACGCCTGCTCGCAGCGGCGGCAGACTTCGGCGCAGACCTTGCAATGGGCGTGCGTCCCGGCGTGGGTTTCGCATTCCTCGGCGCAGGCCCGGCAGGCATCGGCGCATGCGTTCAGGGCGCATTCCATCAGCGAGCGGTTCGGCTTGGTGAGGCGCGAGACGATCCGCCCGGTGGCGATGCACAGATCGGCGCAGTCGAGGTCGAGGCGGATGCAGTAGGCCAGGTCGGCGACCATCGGCTCCGACAGGCAGGCGTCGGCGCAGGCGGTGCAGGCCTGGGCGCAATCGAAGGAGGCCTCGATGCAGCGGCGGATCGTGTCCATCGCCTCGGGCTGGTTGGGCTGGCTGCGCAGCATGTCCTGGAGGTGTTGCATCGGGCTGGCCATCCGATTGTCTGCCGGCCCAACACCAGGGTCGCGGGTCGGTTCCCGCCATCGTGGAAGCGCTACCGGCCGGTGAAGCTGGGCGGGCGCTTTTCAAGCATAGCGCTCACCGCTTCGCGGTGATCCTCGGTGCTGTGGGCCAGCGCCTGATATGCCGCCGACAATTCCAACAGCGTCGAAAGGCGCGTGTGCTCGCCCTCCCGCAGCAGGCGCTTGGTCATCCGCAGCACGTCCGGCGGGTTGGAGGCGATGCGGCCGGCCAGCGCACGGGCCGCGTCCAGCAGCGCGTCGTGCGGCACCACGCGCGAAACCAGCCGCGCGGCCAGCGCCGCCGGCGCGTCCAGCGTGTCGCCCGTGAAGCTCATTTCCAAGGCCATGGACATGCCGACCACGCGCGGCAGCAGCCAGGCACCGCCGTCGCCGGGCACGATGCCGACCTTCACGAAGCTTTCCGCGAAGCTGGCCTTGTCGCTGGCGACACGGATGTCGCACATGCAGGCGACGTCGAGGCCAAGGCCGATCGCCGGGCCGTTCACCGCGGCGATGGTCGGCGCGTCGCATTCGTACAGCGTGTTCGCCATGCGCTGCACGCCGCGCCGGTAGTTCTCGCGCAGGTCGGCGTGGCTGCCCTCGATGATGCCGCGGCGGTCGCGCATCGCCTTGAGGTCGCCACCGGCGCAGAACGCGGTGCCCGCGCCGGTCAGGATGACGCAGCGCACCGCGCGGTCGGCGTTGACGCGGCGGACCGCGTCCACCACCGCGTCGCAATCGGCGAAGGTGGAGATAGCGTTGCGTCGTTCGGGCGAGTTCAGGGTGAGGGTGACGACGGTGCCGTCCTGCTCGTAGCAGACATAGTCGTTCATCGGTTGGCTTCCTCCCGTGCGGTCAGGTCCGGCCACAGCGCCGCGCCGCCACGGGCCAGCGCGGCCTGGCCGATGCGCCGGGCCCAGACGCGTTCGGCGCCGCACCCGTCGCGCCAGGCCCAGAGGCGGCGGGTGAACAGGTGCAGCGGATGGTCGTCGGTGAAGCCGATGGCGGCGTGCACCTGGTGGACGATGCCGGCGCCGATGCCGGCCGCCTCGCCGGCCACCACCTTGGCCGAGCCGATCTCGAAGCCCGCGCCGGCCAGGCCACGGCGGTCGGCGGCGCGGCCGGCGGCGGCCACCGCGACGCCGGCCATGGCGACGTGGCCGGCGCAGACCGCAAGCTGCTGCTGCACCGCCTGGAAACCGCCGATGGCGCGGCCGAACTGCTTGCGGGTATTGGCGTATTCGACCGTCATGGCCAGCACCGCTTGCAACGCGGCGGCGATCTGCGCGGCGTTGGCCAGCGCGCCGACGAGCAGCGGGGCGTCTGGCCCGAAATGGTTCGGCAGCACCCCGGTGGCGGCCGGCGGGCCAAGCCGCGGGCGGTCGGCGGGTTCACGCGTGAACGGGCCGTGCGCCTGGTCCCAGCCCAGCGGCACGTGCAGCGCGCCGGCCGCCGCCAGGCCCCCGCAGCGGCGGCCCCAGGGGACCGCCTCGCCGGGCACGGCGAGCGCCAGCGGCCCGTCGGGCGGCGCGATGGCGGCGGCGGCCAGCAGCGCCGCCGCCGCCATGCTGGCCGCCAGCGGAATCGGCGCGCCATGGAGGCCGAGCACCTGCCACACCGCGACGGCATCCGCCCAGCCGAGGCCGGCGCCGCCCATCGCCTCCGGCACCAGGGCCAGGGGCAGGCCGAGCGCGTCGGCCTCCGCCCAAAGCGCGGCGGGCCATTCGCCGCGTTCGGCGGCGCGCAGGGTGTCCGGGCCGGCGCGGTCGGCCAGCAGGCGCTCAACCTGCTCCAGCAGGATGATGCGGAGTTCGTCGCTCATCTCAGCGCAATCCCAATTGCCGGGCGATGATGCCGCGCAGGATCTCGCGGGTGCCGCCGCGCAGCGAGTAGCTGCGGGCGACCATGGTCATCATCGCCAGCATCTCCTGCACCTGCGGCGGCGTGCGGGCGGGGTCCAGCAGGTCGCGGAGGGTGTCCGGCAGGGCCTGCTCGAAGTCGTTGCCGACATCCTTCACCAGCGCGGCCTCGCGCGCCGGAGTGCGGCCGTCCTGCAACATCCCCGCCACCGCCAGCGACATTTCCCGGAGTGTCCCGGCGCGGGCGAGCAGGCGGCCGACCGTCTCGGCGGCGGCGGGTTCCTCGCGCAGGTCGTCGAGCGCGGCGGTGAGCAGCGGCAATGAGGAAAGATAGCGTTCCGGGCCGGCGCGTTCGAAGGCGAGTTCCGCGGTCGCCTGTTCCCAGCCGTTGCCCTCCTGGCCGACCAGCATGGAGTCCGGGATGAAGACGTTGTCGAAGGTGATCTCGTTGAAACCTTCCTCGCCGGCCAGATCGAGGATCGGGCGGATGCCGATGCCGGACAGCCGGCAATCCACCAGAAATTGGCTGAGGCCGTGATGCCGCGCCTTGGGGTCGGGGGCTGGCGCGGTGCGCAGCAGGGCGATCATGAAGTCGCAGCGGTGGGCGTTGGTGGTCCAGACCTTGCGGCCGTTGACCCGCCAGCCGCCGGGGACCTTTTCGGCTTTGGTCCGCAGGCTGGCGAGGTCGGAACCGGAATCGGGTTCCGACAGGCCGATGCAGAAGGCCAGCTCGCCGCTGACGATGCGGGGCAGGAAGTCCCGGCGCTGCGCCTCGGTGCCGAGGCGGAGGATGAGCGGGCCGGATTGCCGGTCGCCGATCCAATGGGCGCCGACCGGGGCGCCGACGGCGAGCATTTCCTCGAGCACCACGTAGCGGTCCATCGCGGTGCGTTCGGCCCCGCCATAGGCGGCCGGCCAGGTCATGCCGATCCAGCCGCGTCGGCCGACCTCGCGCGAGAAGCCGTGGTCGAAGCCCATCCAGGAATAGGCGCGGGTCTTGGGCGACCAGTCGCGGCCGGCCTCCGCCAGGAAGGCGCGCAACTCGGCGCGGAGCGCGGGCGCGTCCGGCGGCGTGTCGCGCAGGTCGAAGCGCAGCCCGTCCATGCGGGGTCCTCCTGCCGTGGTCCGGGCCATTGAGTGGCCGATTCCGCGGCGCCGCGCTACCCCCCTCGACACGCTGGCGCGGCACGGCTTTGCTTGGCCGCGAAGCGGGAGCGCCTGGGCATGGACCAGTTGGGCACGGATCGGTGCGGGATCGGCCGAGCGGTGCGGAGGCAGAAGGAGGCGTGGTCGCCGACCAGTGCCAACACTCTTCCGCCGTGCTGCGCCAGCAGGCGCGGGTCGATGCGGGTGCCGGCGTGACCATGAGCCATTCCGGAGAAGCCGCCGTGCCTGAACAGCCCTCG
>JAABUN010005536.1_pt1 | contig 15558 bp, 16 predicted proteins | sample 5559311 | NCBI WGS metagenome assembly JAABUN01 (sample SAMN10711877, study PRJNA513370) | rock metagenome | isolation source: Antarctica rocks | place: Antarctica: Victoria Land, Siegfried Peak sud
CACCACCACCACCGACCCCAAAATCCTCGCACTCCCAGGACCAGCGTGGATCAACCAGCCCAAAGAGACGCCCGAACAATCAGCCGCGTAACTCCCGTTGGTACCGTTCAGCTTGAAAAATTCCGCAGGGCCAGCCCTCCGGCGACGGTCACGAGCCACAGGATCACTGCGGTGGGCCACAGGGCCGCGGGGGTTCGCCACGCCCGCGTCACGAGTGCGGCGACACCGTAGGCGAGCAGGAACGGCCAGGCCGTGTCGAGCACTCCCGCGACACTCACGCCGTGCTCGTGGGTACGGCGGCCCGAGGCGGCGAACACGAGGATCAGGATCATGTCGGCGACAACCCAGGCCAGTGGCGTCGCCGCTGTGCGGTCCGGGGACTGCGCAGCCGTCGGCCGCGGTGAGGTGCTACGGAACATGGAGCCAGCGTAGTGGTTGCCGCCGTCGTACCCGTGGTCCAGGTTCGAGCCACAGTCCGCGTACCGCAACGCAACGCAGTGCAGCGCGGCTCGAGCGAAGGACACGCATGATGGGATCTGTCACTCCATGCCTCTGGTTCGACGGCGACGCCGAGGAGGCTACCGCGGGGGGGTGATCCTTATGCCGGTCGGTGCCGTCCACACCGACCGGCATCCTGGACGCCCCTCATCCAGCATCCGGGTCAGCGTGTCCGGTCCCGAGGTTGCACCACGACGCGTTAGCTCCGCACCATCGGCCTGACGCATGCGGAAGCAACCTGTCCGCATAGCTCCTGCCCGGCGCGCGATGACGTCGTAGCCTGTTCTTCAGCCGACCACCGACGCGGATCGGGAGGCGGTCAGCCCCACCATCTCCGAGGAGCAGCCATGACCACACTCGACAACCGCCCGAACACCGCACTGATGGTCATCGACGTACAGAACGGCGTCGTCGCCGACGCTTTTGCGAGAGACACAGTGCTCGCCAACATCAACGCCCTGATCGGGAAGGCGCGCACCGAGGATGTGCCGGTGGTGTGGGTCCAACACTCCGACGCGGACCTGGAGAGGGGAACTGATCCCTGGCGGCTCGTGCCCGAACTCCAGCGTCTCGACTCCGAACCCCTTATCCACAAGTCCTACGGGGACTCGTTCGAGGGCACTGATCTCGAGGACGTCTTCGCCGAGGCCCGTGTCGGCCGGCTCGTGGTTTCAGGAGCTCAGACGGACGCCTGCATCCGCTCCACCATTCATGGTGCGTTCGCGCGGGGCTATGACGTGACGCTGGTGGGTGACGCCCATACGACCGAGGACCTGAGCGCCTGGGGTGCGCCGACGCCGGATCAGGTCATCGGTCACACGAACATGTACTGGCAGTACCAGTCCGCCCCGGGTCGCACCGCCGCCGTTTCGCCTACTGCGGACATCACGTTCGCCAGTTAGCACAACCCGCACCAGGGAACTCGGCAGACGCCCTCAGGGGAGTCGGGAGGGGCTCAGCACCGATGGGATGTGTGCCCTACCGGGATCCAGCGGGACCGGGCTCACGACGACGGCTGGCCCGCGGTGCAGTGTCCCGCTGCTCAACGGTTGGCAGCGCAATCCGCCCCTGCCGCGCATCGCCTTGTGCGCTCCCGGTGCCAGCACGCGGTCCATCCAGGCGCAGGGGTGGGCGTGCCTGCCTCCATGGAAGCCGACGGTGCCGCCTACCGATTCGAGCACGAAGTCCTGCCCGATCAGTGGAGTGAGTTCGGCGCCGCGAAGGACCACGTTGCGCCGGGGAAGCAGCGGGTCGAACGGGTCGGCGCCGAGATCGGTGGCGATCGCTTCCAGCGATTCGATGGCGAACAGTGTCACGGCGGCGTCCATGTGGGCCGCCTTGCCGAAGAAGCGGTCTCCGACGATTCCCTTCCCGGCCACGACCTCCACGCTCTCGGCGTCGGTGGTGACGACGTCGGCAGCTCCGTCACGCGCACGTCCGAAGTACGCGTGATCGGGCGAGACCAGCAGGTGCAGAATCTCGACGTCGTACCGGAACGCTGGGGCCATGCCACCACGCTAGCCGGTCACCCCCGTGGCGGAACTCACGGTTTGCTCCGGCTCCAGCGGTCGCCACAGCAGCCCGCGTGCCGCATCCGAGGCGATCAACCAGCATGACATCATCAACGGCAATGCCTCTGCAAGTCGGACGGCAACTGCCCTCACCCGATCATGTAGTTACGACAAGGCTTTGACACCACGCCGAACACCGACGGCCTCGACGGGCTCAACGCTCCACGTCCTTCGAATCAACCGTATAGAGTGCCAGGGGTTCACCGCTTCGTACGACAAAGAGGTCACAGAAGGAACTTGAGAATGAAGAGCTCGGTTGTTGTCGTGGGTGCCGGAATAGTCGGACTGGCTACCGCATATGAACTCGGGCTGCGCGGTTACCGTGTCAGCGTGGTCGACAAGGAGCTCCGGCTGGCAGAGCACCAGACCGGTAATAATTCAGGCGTCATCCACTCGGGGCTGTACTACGCGCCGGGGAGCCTGAAGGCGACTCTCGGAACCGCCGGTGCGCAATCGATGAAGCGATTTGCCGAGGACCACGGGGTAGCAGCGGATATCTGCGGGAAGCTGGTGGTCGCCACCCGCCAGGACCAGCTTGCAGCGCTTGAGGAGTTGCACCGCCGTGGTCGGGCCAATGGCGTGCCCTGCCGGATCATCACCCCCGAGGAAGCCCGCACCCATGAACCCCATGTCGCCTGCGTGGCAGCCCTCCGGGTCGAATCAACGGGAATTGTCGATTACCGGGGAATCTGCGACGTACTCGGACGGCTTATCGTCGAGGGCGGGGGCGAGATCCTGCTGGGAACGGAAGTGGTCGGCATTTCGACCGTCAGCGGCTCAGTGACGGTCTCGACCACCACGGGCGAGATCACTGCCGATGAGCTCATCAACTGCGCCGGTCTGCACAGCGACCGCGTCGCCCGGCTGGCCGGGCTCACGCCCGACGTGCGCATCATCCCCTTCCGCGGCGAGTATTTCGAGCTCGTCCCGGACCAGTCCCATTTGGTCAGGGGCCTGATCTACCCGGTGCCCGACCCGAGTTTTCCTTTCCTCGGGGTGCACCTGACGAAGATGATCAACGGCGGCGTGCACGCAGGACCCAACGCTGTCTTCGCCCTGGCCCGTGAAGGCTACACCTGGCTCACCATAAGTCCACGGGACGTCCTCGAAAGCGCTGCCTGGCCCGGGCTGTGGAAGCTCGGGACAAGATACTGGAAGGTAGGGCTTTCCGAAGTGGCACGCTCCCTGTCGCAGAAGAAATTCCTGGAAAGCCTTCGGGAGCTTGTGCCCGAGCTCGGTGACAACAGCCTCGTGCCGACTCATGCTGGAGTCCGTGCTCAGGCGATGCGCAGGAACGGTGACCTTGTTGACGATTTCTACTTCGAGAGGGCTCCGTGCCAGATCCACGTGCTCAACGCGCCGTCGCCTGCCGCAACCGCCGCGTTGGAAATCGGCAGGTGCATTGCCGATGAGCTGGGGGAGCGGAACCGATGACCCAGGAAAAGACCCACGGAGATGGTCGGGAAATCCACGGGTAATCCGCCGGCCATCAGCACCCCGCGTCTGACGGCGTCGAGCAGCGCGGGCATGTTGCCGTGGCACGGGTTGAAACCGCTGCCCGTGTTGATGATCCCGATGAGGTCATCCCGTCTACCGGAACGCCGGGATACCGGTGATGTGATTACCGAGGATCAGTGTGTGCACCTCGTCGGTCCCTTCGTAGGTGCGGACGCTCTCCAGGTTGTTGGCGTGGCGCATCGGGGAGTAGTCGAGCGTGACACCGTTACCGCCGAGCATGGCGCGGGCTTCACGGCAGATCCCGATGGCCTCACGGCAGTTGTTCAGCTTCCCCAGGGAGATCTGGTGAGGCTGCAGGTTACCGGCGTCCTTGAGCCGCCCCACCTGCAGGGCCACCAGGATACCCTTGTTGATCTCGAGGGCCATGTTGACGAGTTTGAGCTGGGTGAGCTGGTAGCCGGCCAGCGGCCTGCCGAACTGGAGGCGTTTCCGGGAGTATTCGAGTGCAGCGAAGTAGCTGTCGCGTGCGGCTCCCATGGCGCCCCAGATGATGCCGTAGCGGGCCTCGTTGAGGCATTCGAACGGCCCGCGGAGTCCCTTGGCCTCGGGCAGCAGCGCGGTACCGGGTAAGCGGATGTCGCTCAGCTCGACATCGCACTGGATCGATGCCCGCATGGAGAGTTTCTGCACGATCGGGGTCGCCGTGAAGCCCGGGGAGTCCGTCGGCACCACGAAGCCGCGGACGCCGTCGTCGGTCATGGCCCAGATGATCGCGACCTGCGCCACCGACGCCAGCCCGATCCAGCGCTTGCTGCCGTTCAGGATCCAGTCGTCGCCGTCCCGCCTGGCGAAAGTGAGCATGCTGCCGGGATCGGAACCTCCGGTGGGTTCGGTGAGGCCGAAGCAGCCGATCGCCGATCCGGCGGCCATCTTCGGCAGCCATTCGTTCTTCTGCTCTTCCGATCCGTGCTTCGCGATGGCGCTCATCGCCAGGGAACCCTGGACGCTGACGAAGGTGCGCAGCCCGGAGTCGCCTGCCTCGAGTTCCAGGGCCGCGAGTCCGTATTCGACGGAGCTCCGGCCGGGGCAGCCGTAGCCCTTGATGTGCATGCCGAGGAGCCCGAGTTCAGCCATGCGCGGCACGATCTCCAGGGGGAACTCCGCGCGGTCGTACCAGTCGGAGATGTTCGGTTTGATGGCGGTGTCCACGAAGCCGCGCACGCGATCGCGCAGTGCGCGCTCGTCCTCCGAGAGCAGGCCGTCGATGTCGAGGAGGTCTGAAGAATCAGTCATGGTCTACTTTCCGGTAGCGGTGGGCTGGAGGCGCGTGGTGAAGGTCGCTCCGTCGTGCTCACCGAGGAGCGGGGGTACGCTCCGGTAGCTCGCGGGCGTCTCAGAGAGCCGGATGGGATTGGCGACCTGGTAGCTGGTGCGGCCAGTGGCGGGATCGGCGATCTCGACGACGGGTGCGAGCCCCAGATCTTCGGCCAGCTGGAGTGCCTCCGCGATGGAGTTGACCTTGCCGGCCGGAACCCCCGCAGAACTGAGCAGCTGCGACCACTCGACCGCGCTCCGGGTGCCTAATCGCCGCTCGAGCAGGGCCTTCAGTGCGGCGCGGTGCGCCACCCTCATCGCATTGCCCTGGAAGCGGGCGTCGAAGGCGAGTTCCGGCACGCCGAGGACGCGCACCAGCGCGTCGAACTGCTTGTCCGTCCCGACGGCGACAGCGAGCGGGCCGTCGGCGGTCCGCAGCGTCTCGTAGGGAGCGATGCTGGGATGAGCGTTCCCCATCCGCTGCGGAGCCTCACCGGTACCAAGGGTGCTCGACGCCTGGTTGACCAGACCGGAGAGCAGGGAGGACAGCAGGTTCACGTCCACTCGCTGACCCCGGCCAGTGGCGTCGCGGGAGCGCAGTGCGGCGAGGATGCCCACCACCGCGTTCTGGCCGGTGACGACGTCGACCAGCGCCACGCCCACCTTGCTCGGTTCGGAATCCTGCGAGCCGGTGACGCTCATCAGTCCTCCCACCGCCTGCACGAGGAGGTCGTAACCGGGCAGGTGTGCCCCGCCGGTGCTGCCGAAGCCGGTGATCGAGCAGTACAGCAGGTCCGGCCGCCGCTCCTGGAGGGATTCGTAGTCCAGGCCGAAACGCTGCATGATGCCCGGTCGGAAGTTCTCGATGACGACGTCGGCCTCGAGAGCGATGTCGAGGGCACGCGCCACTCCCTCCTGCGTGCGGAGGTCGCAGACCACCGAGCGCTTGTTCCGGTTCACGCTCGAGAAATAGGTACCCACGCCGTGCTCGTCGACCGGAGGGACCCACGAGCGCGTGTCATCCCCGGCCGGGCTCTCCACCTTGAGGACGTCCGCCCCGAAATCAGCCAGCATCATGGAGGCGAACGGCCCGGCTAGCACCCGCGAGAAATCCGCTACCTTCAGCCCCTGCAGGGGTCCGGCCGGCAGACTCTCCTCCGGCTCCGATTCCGCGCCGACCGGCAGCCCGGCTGTATCCGTACTCACTGGACGCCACCCTCCAGAGAAGCGCGTCCGCCGACCTGCCCGGGTGCCGTCACCGGGTTGCTGAGGACACCGACGCCCGAGACGCGGCATTCGGCCGTGTCGCCCGGTGTGACATGGATAGCACCGGGTGTCCCGGTGGAGATGATGTCGCCGGGGTACAGCGGCATCACCTTACTGTGGAAACTGACCAGGTAGGCGGGGTCGTAGCGCATATGGGAGACCGTGTTACTGCGTCTCACCTCGCCGTTCACCACGGTGTGGACCTCCAGGTCTGCGATGGTGCCGTCACCCACTGCTTCGGCCAAGGGCACGATCCGGGGGCCGAACGAGAAAAATCCGGGGAAGTTCTTGGAACGGGTGAGGAACCGAGGGTTGCGCTGCAGGATGTCCTCGGCCGTCTGGTCCAGCACCGGCACGAGACCCGCCACGTAGTCCAGTGCGTCCGCGGGCTCGACGTCACGGCAGTACCTACCGATCACCACGGCCACCTCGGCCTCGGTGGTGGTGCGCCCGCTCTGCACGGGGATGGGAATGGCCTCGCCCGGCCCGATGACGTTGTGGTCGCCCTTGATGAACGACGCCGGTTCCTCGGGAACACCCTCTGAGAGGTCGGCGGCGTGCTCCACGTAGTTCAGCCCGATGCCCCAGAGCAGGCGGGGGTGCCGATAAGGGGCGCCGTAGGTGGCGTCGTCGGGGTTGCTGAACACGGCGTCGTCTGCGGCCTCCGCCGCGGCGTCCAGCATCCCGAGCAGGTCCCCGGTGAGGACTTCGAGGAGGTCGCCGTCGAAGCCGGGCAGGAGATCACTGACCCGCGCGAGACCGCGCCGTGGGTGCACCACCGCCGCCTTCTCGGTCGGCCGGGCGGCGTCGTCCTGCCCCGCGCCCTGCTCGTCGACTAGTGAGGTGATCGAACAGAGGTGGAGGATGCTGGGAGCCATGAAGCTGCCCTTTCTGGTGGGTGGTCGTTTTCTAGTACGTGCGGACCATGCCGCCGTCGCACCGGATCTGCTCGCCGGTGACGTACGACGCCGTCGCACCGGCCAAGAAGGTGACGACGGCGGCGAATTCGGCGGGCGTGCCGTAGCGCTGAGCGGGGATGCCTGCCTCGGAAGCGGCGCGTGCCTCGTCGGGAGTCACACCCGTCCGCTTGGCTACCGCAGTATCCAGAGATGCGACACGATCGGTGTCGATGCGGCCGGGAAGCACCATGTTGACTGTCACGCCGTCGGCCGCGACTTCGCCCGCCAGGGTCTTGAGGTACCCCGCGAGCCCGGCGCGCCCCAGGTTCGACAGCGCGAGGTTCGGCAGAGGCTGCTGCACGCCGCTGGACCCCACTGCCACAATGCGCCCCCAGCCTCGACTCCGCATTCCGGGAAGGACGAGGGAGGTCAGCCGTACGTGCTGGAGCAGCAGCTGGTGAACGGCCGCGAGTGCCTGGTCATCGGTGATGTCGGCGGCACCACCGGGCGGAGGGCCGCCGCTGTTGAGGACGAGCACGTCGATCGGTCCGAAGGCGTGCTCGGTTGCTGCGACCAGGGCCGCCGGTGCACCGTCGTCGTTCAGGTCCATGACGATCCCGACGGCGGAGGGCAGGCGTGCCGCCTCGGCCCGCACCACGTCCTCGCGGCGGGCGGCGAGGACGACGTTCGCCCCCTCAGCGGCGAGCGATCGGGCGATCGCGAGACAGATGCCGGCGCTTGCGCCGGGCACCAGGACGTTCTTTCCCGTCAGTCCCATATCCATCAGGCGAGCTCCCTTCGCACTGCGTCGAGGTGCCCTTCGATCAGGTCGGCGAGTTCGCCGGTCAGTGGCGGTGCGGGAGGCCGGACGGACGCGTCGGCTATTATTCCGCGCCGACGGAGGATCTCCTTGCGGAGGGCGAGACCCACCCCGGGTTGGCCCTCGAAATTCGCCAGGGGGAGCCAGCCGGCAAAAGCATCGCGGGCTTTAGGGAAACCACCGTCGGCGAAGGCCGACAGTGCGGCGTGGAGGCCTTCCGGGTGGGAGAAGCCGGTCATGGCGCCGGCCGCCCCGGCGGCGAGTTCGTCCAGGAGGCCCACTCCGCCCAGCCCGCCGTAGACCGGGACTCCCGTGGCACGGGTGAGTTTCGCGATGGCCGATGCAGTGGGTGGCGCCTCCGATTTGACCGCGACGATGAAATCGCAACGGCTGAGGACGGTGAGGATCTGATCGACGCCGATCTTCACGCCTGAGGCCACCGGGTAGTCCTGCAGCACGATCCCCGCGCCCGTCGCGCGGTGGATGGCCTGCAGGTGGGCGGCGAGCACGCCGGGGTCGGCGGTGTTCGCCTGCACCATGAGCGCTGCCAGATTGCTGCCCGCGGCCTCCACAGCGGTGAAGGCCTGCTCGATGATCACGGCCGTGGTTCGAGCAGAGAGCCCGACCACGAGCGGCGTGTCACGTGCCTCGTCGGCGACGGTGCGGACCGTGAGGGACTGCTCCTTGGCGGTCAGTGAGGCCCCTTCACCGAAAACACCCAGGACCACCATCCCGGTGGCCGGTAGGGCCGTATACAACCGGACCTCACGGCGCAGCGAGTCCGTGTCGACGGCGAGCTCCGTTCCGCTGAACGGCGTCGCCAGAACCCCCCAGAGCCCGGGGGCGAGGTACGGGACCTGTTCTGTCATAGCGGTTGTCCTTTCATCGGCAGTGCTCCGGGGATCGATGGTGGGGCCTGCGGTCCTGCGTCCGATGCTGCCCGCGAGGCCCGGATGGACCGGCGGCCGAGCCGGAAGGTTCCTGCGGCGGTGAGGGCGACTGCGGCGGCAGCGAGCCATGCGGTCCGGTACTACGTGGCGGAGACGAGGATGCCGGAGAACAGGCCAGGCCGCCGACGACGAGGGCGATGATCAGGACACCGAACGACGGCGCCAGACCGGCTCCGCCGAGTGCGGTCGCCGCGAGGACGGCGGAGGCCGCGATGCCCTTCGCCGCGCCGATCCGCTGCACGAGCCGGCCGAGCAGCCGCGCGCAGATGCCCGAGACCGCGAACGGTGCGATCGCCGCAAAGCCCAGGCGGGCCGGCCCGATGTCCAGGTCGGCCCGGATTTGCACGGCCAGGGCGCCCACCAGGAAAGCCGGCAGGACTCCCAGGGTGGTCACCGCGACGGCCTGCAGCAGCGTGCCGCCCGCATTGGGCGCCTGTGCGGACGTCACGGCGATCCGGCTCCTGCCCGGGGAGCCTTGTCGACGGCGGTCGGCGTCCCATGGGTGGTGCTGGACGTGGTGCGGGGTGTGGAGCCGGCGGCAGTGGCGCCGGGTGTGGGGCCGGCGGTAGTGGCGCCCCCCGTGCCGGATGCGTCCGTGGTGGGGTCGCCCTGACCCGATGCGCCCGGGGGAGTCCGGGCACCCTCCTCCGGGGAGTTCTTCCCGTGCATCCTGAGCCCGACGAGGTGGACCGCGATGCCGAGGGCGATGATCGCCGCGCCGATGCCGATGTACAGGGGTTCCATGACCAGCATCGGCAGCGAACCCAGTCCCAGCAGCACGCGTTCCGGCCAGCGGGCCGGACCGAACAGCCACGCTCCGGTCGCTACAGCCAGGGCGCCGACCGCGAGGAGTGAGACCGAGAGGGCCAGCGCGACGGTGCCGATCCCACCCTGCAGCAGCAATCCGACACCAGGGCCGGAGAGGACGAAGATGAACGGGACGAGGAAGGCCGAAAGGGTGTAACGCCAGGTGAGCCACATGGTCTGGATCGGTTTACCGCCGGTGATCGCCGAGGCGGCGAACGGTGAGAGCGCGGTGGGCGGGGAGACCTCGCTGAGTACCGAGTAGTAGAAGATGAACATCGCGGCGGCGAACGCGGGCACTCCCACGTCCTGCAGTGCGGGCCCGATGATGACCCACGAAATGATGAAGCTCGCGGTGACGGGTACGGCCAGCCCGAGGAGGATCACCGAGATCGCCGAGAAGATCGCCGTCAGGAGCAGGTTCCCGCCGGCGAAGTCCACGATGATGTTGGCGAGTTTCAGGCCCAGCCCGGTGAGGGTCATGACGCCGACGATCAGTCCTGCCGCCGCCATGACGGGGATGACCGACAGGGCGCCGGTGGCGCCGGTGGCGAGGGCGTCGAAGATGCGTCGGGGAGTCATCCACGAGGCGCGGTCGAGGAAGCTGAGGACGAACGCGAGGACGGTGGCGAGGACGACCGCACGGAACGGGGTCATGCCCATGGCCATGAACACCACGATGGCGGCGAGGGAACTGAAGTGGTAACCGAACCGCAGGAGCAGTCGGCCCACCGGCTTGACCTCGAAGTCGACGGCCTTGGTCTTGAAGCGGCGCGCATCCATCTCGATGGCGAGGATGATGCCGAAGTAGTAGAGCACCGTCGGGATGGTGGCCCAGATCAGCACCTGGAGGTAGGAGACACCCAGGAGTGCGGCGATGATGAAGGCCGCCGCTCCTAGGGTGGGGGGGGACATGATGGCGCCGATCCCGGCGGCGGCGAGGATGGCGCCGCCGTGTTCCCGGGGGTAGCCGGCCTTACGGAGCAGGGGCCATGAGATGCCACCGAGGGTAACCGTCGTCGCGACGCCCGAACCCGAGACCGTGCCGAGAAGGAAACCGGCGAGTGTCACCGTGCGGCCCGGCCCGGACTTCGACTGGCCGAAAGCAGAGAAGGAGAGGTCGATGAAGAACTTGGTAGCCCCTGAAGCCCCGAGGACCGCGCCGTAGATGGTGAACAGGATGATGTAGGTCGCCGCCACATCGGTGGGGACGCCGAAGAGTCCCTGCGTCCCCATCACGTTGTGTCCGACCAGCCGGATCCAGTCGAAGGACGAGGTGTTGAAGGGCGCGGGCACGAAGGAGCCGAAGAAGGCGTAGGCGAAGAAGCCGACCACCACCAGGGGCACCAGTATCCCGACGGTGCGGCGTGATGCCTCCAGGGTCACGAGGATGGCGATCACACCCATGGCCAGGTCGAGGTAGGTGGGGGTGATAGCCCGGCGGAAGAATCCGTCCCAGTCGGAGATGATGTAGAGGAACGGCACCACTGCCACGATCGCGAGGACCCAGTCCACCATCCCCGGGTTGTCCTTGGCCTCCTGGGCCTTCGCTGCTGCCGATCTGCCCCAGCCCCGGTAGACGAGGAAGGTCAGGGACAGACCGATCCCGAGGAACAGCGGGAGATAGAACTGGGTGGGCATGGGGTTGAAGACCCAGTAGAGGGCCAGGATCGACAGCCCTGCACCGAAGATCTTGATCAGCAGCGCGGGTAGCCCGGTCAGGTGCCGTGCGGGCTTCTCCGCTTCGTACTCGGCGATCAGTGCTTCTTCGTCGATGGCGTCCTCGCGCTCCAGGGGACTGACGGTGTCGCTTTCCTTCGCCCTCGCGCGGTCGGCCTGCTCATACGGGTCGGGGGCGATGTGCGCGGAGGCCGGGGCGGAAGTCTGCGCCTGCACGGCGCCGTCTGGTCGCTCGGTCATGGTGTCTCCTCGAGATGTAACTCAACGAAAGGGTTGTTGTCTTCCACCAGGCTCCATAATTCCAGCGGAGGGGCGCCAGGAACGTGCAGGGTCCGTTGCCCCAGGTCGGTCGCAGCGATCGAGAGCCTCTCGAACACCGCAGGACGCGCCGGGTCCGGTTCCACGACCCATTCCCTGGGATCCGATTCTCCGGCGGGTGACGGGGCGTCGGGAACCGCGTAGTACTCCTCGAGGACCGCGAGCTGGTCGGCTGCGATCTCCTCCAGCTTGAAGGTGCCGTCCGGCTGGACCGCGTAGCGCTCCTCTGCCAAGGTGCCGTAGAGGGAGTTCCGATAGCTCACCGAGAAGCTGGTGCCCGGAAGGGTGACGCGCGCCAACTCGCCGTCGTCGTTGCTGATGCTGACCGACGTGCCGCGTGGAGGTGCGGAGTCCTCGACCGCGAGTCCCGCACCTCCCAGCACGCCGAGGCAGGCGAGGAAGACGACGGCGGCTGGCTTGCGCATGGTGTCCTAGCCTGCGGCCTCGTCGAAGTAGGCCTGCGCGCCCGGACACGTCTCGACATAGGAGATGTCACCTGCCGTGGCTGCATCGAGCTCGACGGCCGCGGGGTGGACCTGGATGAGGGCCTCTTCGTTGTCGAAGATGGACCGGGTGATGTCCTGCTGGAGCTGCTCGTCCATCGACGGGCTGGCGATGAGCAGATTCGGCGAGGCGATGGCGGGGATGGCTTCGGTCTGGCCCTCATAGGTATTGGCGGGGATGTCCTCGGCGACGTAGTAGTCGCCGTACTCGGACGCCAGCGGCTCGGCGTATTCACCGATGGGCACCAGGACCATGTCGCCGTCACTGGCCAGATCGATCAGTGCTCCCGTGGGCAGACCGCCGGACCAGAAACCGGCGTCGATGGTGCCGTCCCGTAACGCGGCGACGGTTTCAGCGGCACCGAGCTGGCGGCGTTCCACTCCGTTCTCGGGGTCGATGCCGGCGGCTTCGAGGATGCGCAGCGCTGCGACCTCGGTAGCGGAGCCCGGAGCCCCGACGGACACCACTTTCCCGGCCATGTCCTCGACGGACTGGATGCCGGTCCCGTCAACACTGACGGCCTGCATGAAGTTGTTGTAGATGTTGCCGAGAGAGCAGATCTCCACTGCGTTGCCTTCGAACTCGCCCGCGCCCTCGACCGCGTCCGCCACGACGTCACCCACCGAGAAGGCGAGCTGTGCAGAGCCGTTCTGGATGAGGAGCATGTTGTCCACGGAAGCGTTGGTCTCCTGCACGGTCGCGTCATATCCTTCGATGTTGTCGCGGATCATCGTGGCGAAACCGCCGCCCAGCGGGTAATAGACCCCGCCGGTGCCGCCCGTCGCAATGGAGAGCGAACCGCCGCCTCCGCCGCCTCCACCTCCGCCGCCGCCTCCTCCGGTCGTGGGCTCGGGACTGCCGCAGGCTGAAAGGAAGAGTGCGGGGGTGATCAGGGCTACTGCGCAGAGATGCATCCTGCTTCGCTGTTTCGTGGTCATGGCTTCTCCTTCTGGTTGTTGGTATCGAGCCTGTTCAGGTCAGGCATGGTTCACGGCCCGGCGCCCGGCGCCGGTATGTCCCCGGCGGCGAGCAGGCCGGCAAGCATCCGGTAGTAGCCCACCAGCAGTGATAGCTCCACGACTCCGGCATGCCCGAAGAATGTGAGCACCCGGGCATGGCTGTCGTCGTCGACGGCGCCGTCCCGGAGAAGCGTCCTGGTGAAGGCGAGCGCGGCACGCTCAGCAGGGCTGAGGGTAGGGGGCTCACTGCCGCGTCCGAGGTGGTCGAGTTCCACCTCGTCGATGCCGACGGTCGCTGCCATGCGGCTGTGGGCGTACCACTCATAGGCCGAGTCGAGGTCTGCGGAGACCGCGCAGATCACGAGCTCACGGAGCCGCCCGTCGAGGGCGCCGCTGAAGCGTAGGGCGGCACCGAGCGACTGGACGGCGTCGCCGATGGCAGGGGAGAGGAGCAGCGCGTTGAACGGACCGGCCAGCGCGCCGTCGTCGTACACGATGGTGAACGGGCCGTCACCCCGAGGGTGCCCGGCGATCGAGTCGTAGACCACGCGCTGTTCGGCCGTCAGGCTGGCCGGGGTCAGCAGCGGGAACCGCCCGGCATCCTGTGGCCTGATGCTGGCGGTGGCGTCAGACAAGGGTCCGCCCACCGTCCACATAGAGGACGTGTCCGGTGACGAACGCCGCCTGGCGCGACGCGAGGAACAGCACGGGTCCGGTGAGGTCGTCGACGGTGCCGAGCCGGTCGGCGGGGACCAGCGCCGTGTAGTGGTCGCGGACGCCCGGACGGTCGAGGTACGCGCTGGTCAGGGAGGTCTCGACATAGCCGGGAGCGATCGCATTGACCGTCACTCCACTGGTTGCCCATTCGCGCGCCATCACGCGGACGAGCTGGTTCAGCCCGCCCTTGCTCGCCGCGTAGGGCCCATGGTCCGGGTGGGCGAGCATGCTCGAGACGGAGGAGCAGTAGATCTGCCGGCCGTACCGGGCGTCGATCATGATACGTCCCGCTGCACGACCGAGGCGGAAGGCGCTGGAAAGATTGACCTCGAGGATACTGTTCCAATCCTCGTCGGTAGTCTCCAAGATGGGCGCACGGTTGTTGATGCCCACGGCATGCAGGAGGACTTCGAGCCCGCCGAGTTCCGTCTGGGCCGCGCGCACGGCCTGCTCGCAACCTTCGGTGGTCGTGAGGTCTACGGTGATGGTCCGGGCCCGCCCGTCGAGTTCGGCCAGGCGTTCCGCGTCCCGGTCCGCGACGACCACACGCGCTCCCGCCTGCAGGAAAGCCGTGGCGCATGCCGCGCCTATGCCGCCGGCTCCGGCCACCAGCACTCGCTGATGCGTCAGTCCAAGCCAGTGAGCCAATGGAACATCTCCGATTCGATGTGCGGGAAGCGCGTACGCCGGAGCGAGATCAAGTCCGTCGTCGCACTCTATTGGAGACTGTATACATTTTCGGGATCAAATGTAACCCGCGTCACACGAACTAGGGTAATCGATTTCCAGGGAGGTGGGCAGTGTGGCCCGCATGATCCGGACCGGCCTCGAGGAAGGTCCTGAGGGCTTCGACGGCATGCTCGCGGTGCTCGTCGAGCAACAGGACGAGCTTGTCAGCATTTTGTTCTGCGAACGCGTCGATGATCAGGGAGTGTTCATGTTCCACCCGCGTTCGATTCGATTCCGCACCGTAGTAGACGAACCGGTAGGCATCTGTCGCGTCCCAGAGGACCTTGATCATGCGCTCCAGGCGCGGCATCCCGGCTGTCTCCAGGATCACGAAATGGAACTGCCGGTTCGCCTCCGTCATCGCGAGCAGGTCACCTGCAGCGCTCGCAGCCTCGACATCGCCCGCGACGGCTCGCAGTCTCTCCAGAACGCTCCTGCCCGGTTTCTTCGCCAGGGCCACCCGCGTAGCTTCCGCTTCAAGGAGTTGCCGGATTCGGTAGACCTCGAGGAGGTCGACGAGGGAGAGGGTCGCCATCTTGTGGCCCCGGTGGGGTTCGTAGTGGATCTGCCCCTCGGACTCCAGGACCTTGAATGCTTCACGTAGTGGGACACGGCTGACACCGAAACGTTCCGCGAGCGCATCCTGGCGGAGGGGCTGCCCGGGGAGGAACTCACCGGCGATGATCGCTCGTCGGAGTTCTGCGAGCACGAAGGCCTGCGCGGTCGGTGGGCGTTTCGGACTCGCCGCGGCGTCGCTGCTCACGAGACTGGTCCACTCACGTCAGCTCTCATCGTTGCGATTCTAGCTCGGCGAGCCCATGATCGTAGCAGAGGCTTTACGGCGCTTCACAAGCGGGGAGTAAAAGGATGGTTGAGTATCGGTGCAGCACTGCTTGGCACTGCTACTAAGACGCAACACCAATTAGCACGGAATCCGAAGGATTTACTCGATGCGCCTGCAGCTAGTGTCGCGTGTCGTTTGTTCCTAAATGGTTGGGGGTTTGGGAGAATTGGCTATGGCGAATTCTCCGGCTCCGGCGTTGGCTCTTCGTGGTGGTGATCGGGACGAGT